>Ga0070708_100000092_pt1 | contig 59199 bp, 63 predicted proteins | sample KBSK5503metaG_FD_65469 | JGI IMG/M metagenome (GOLD analysis project Ga0070708, IMG submission 65469) | Corn, switchgrass and miscanthus rhizosphere microbial communities from Kellogg Biological Station, Michigan, USA - KBS K5-50-3 metaG | ecosystem: Host-associated > Plants > Roots >... | reverse complement strand
GGCCATCGAGGTGGAGCTGATTACCCCGATTGCAATGGAGAAAGAGGTACGGTTCGCGGTCCGCGAGGGCGGCCGTACGGTGGGGGCCGGAGTGGTCTCCGAAATCATCGCCTAAAGGCCGATCCGCCGAAGTTGCATAGGGCGCGTGGGGGTGGTATTAGCCGCGCCCCTTCAGTTTTCAGATCTGTGACAGCGAAAATCAGTGCATTTGGACCCAAGAGCGCAGCGCGTAGCAGGAAGAGGGAAGTGAGCAATGGCGACGCAGAAGATTCGAATCCGGTTGAAGGCCTATGACTCCAAGCTCTTGGACCAGAGTGCCGGAGAGATCGTCGAGACTGCCAGACGAACGGGCGCCAAGGTCGCCGGACCGATTCCCCTCCCCACCCGGATCAACAAATTCACCGTCCTGCGCAGCCCGCATGTGGACAAGAAGAGCCGGGAGCAGTTCGAAATCCGCACCCACAAACGCCTGCTGGACATCCTCGAACCGACACAGCAGACGTTGGATGCTCTGATGAAGCTGGATCTCTCCGCTGGTGTGGACGTGGAGATCAAGTCATAGACCGTTGAGCTCGTTCGCTCTCGAAGAGGGAAGGCCATGGCCAAGTTCGATGTGATGAATCTGGATTTGAAGAAGGTCGCGGAGATCGAGCTCTCCGACGCCGTCTTCAGCGCCCCAGCGAACGACCACCTCATCTACGAGGTCGCGAAGATGCAGCAGATCAACCGCCGCCGGGGCACGGTGGCGGTGAAGAACACCTCGCTCGTTTCGGGCGGCGGCCGAAAGCCATGGAAGCAGAAGGGTACCGGCCGGGCGCGCCAGGGCTCGATCCGCGCTTCGCACTGGGTAGGCGGCGGCAAGGCGATGGGGCCCAAGCCCCGCGACTATCAATACCGGCCGCCCAAGAAGGTGCGCCGAGGGGCCTTGAAAGTGGCGCTTTCGCAGCGCGCTCGGGAAAATGCGCTGATCATCCTGGACAGCTTTCCGCTCGCGGCCGCGAAGACCAAGCAAGTCCACGAGGTGTTGCGCAATCGGCTCAAGCTCGACAACGCGCTCGTCGTGGACGAGAAGACGAATTCGCACCTGCACCGCAGCATCCGAAACCTCGCGAAATTCGACGTCCTGCCGCCGGAGGGTGTGAACCTGGAATCGATCCTCCGGCACAAGAGCCTGGTTTTGACTTCGGCCGCGGCCAAGGCCCTGGAGGGCTCGCTCGTATGATCAAGACCGGCGTGATCAGAGGCCCGTTGATTACGGAGAAGCTCGACAAGGCCCGCGAGAAGTTTCGCCAGTACTCCTTCATCGTCGACATGAAGGCCACCAAGCACGATGTGGTTCGCGCGGTGGAAGAGCTCTTCAAGGTCCATGTCGAGGGCGTGCGCACCAACGTGGCCCGCGGCAAGGTCAAGCGGGTAGGCCGTTCGATGGGGAAGCGCCCCAACTACAAGAAGGCGATCGTCACCCTCAAGGAAGGGGACAAGATCGATCTTTTCGAGGGAGGGGCAGTCTAGCGAAGGCTGACCGACGAGGAAGCAATGGGGATCAAGAAATACAAACCGACTTCTCCCGGCCGCCGCCTGATGACGGTCTCCGACTTCGCGGAGATCACCAAGGGCAAGCCGGAGAAGAAGCTCACCGCCTCGATCAAGCGATCCGGCGGTCGCAACGTGCATGGGCACATCACCCGCCGGCACCAGGGCGGCGGCCACAAGCGACGCTACCGGGTGATCGACTTCAAGCGGCGGGACAAGGACGGCGTACCGGCGAAGGTGGCGGCGATCGAATACGATCCGAACCGCACCGCGAACATCGCGCTGTTGCACTATGCCGACGGCGAGAAGCGTTACATCCTCGCGCCGGTGGGGCTGGCGGCGGGCGACACCCTCTTCAGCGGCGTCTCCGCGGACATCCGGCCGGGCAATAGCCTGGCGCTGCAAAACATCCCGGTGGGCACGGTCATCCACAACATCGAGCTCAAGCCGGGGCGTGGTGGTCAGCTCATTCGCTCTGCGGGATCCTGGGGACAGCTGATGGCGAAGGAGGGCGCCTATGCCCAGGTCCGGCTTCCTTCCGGGTCGGTTCGAAAGATCCTCATCGATTGCCGGGCCACGGTGGGACAACTGGGGAACATCGATCACGAGATCATCCGCTCGGGCAAGGCCGGGCGCAGCCGGTGGCTGGGGATCCGGCCGACGGTGCGCGGATTGGCGATGAATCCGGTCGATCACCCGCACGGCGGCGGCGAGGGAAAGTCGGGCCAGGGTAACCCCCATCCCGTTTCGCCCTGGGGTCAGAAGACCAAGGGGCTCACCACTCGCAAGAACAAACGCACCGAGAAATTCATCGTCAGCCCGCGCCGCTCCGGCGTGCGCAGCCAATAGGTGGAAGATGGCTCGTTCAATCAAAAAGGGTCCGTTCGTGGACAAGCATCTCGCCAAGAAGGTCGACGAGATGTTGCGGACCAACCAGAAGAAAGTGATCAAGACCTGGTCTCGCCGTTCGACGATCGTCCCGGAATTCGTCGGCCATACCTTCGCCGTGCACAACGGGCGAAAGTTCATCCCGGTCTTCGTGACCGAGAACATGGTCGGCCACAAGCTGGGGGAATTCAGCCCGACGCGCACGTTTCATGGTCACTCGGCCGAGAAGAAAGTCGTCAAACCCGGGCCGCCGCCGAAGTGAGGTAGGATGCGATGGAATCCAAAGCACATCTGAGATCGCTTCGAATGGCTCCCCGGAAGGTGGCGCTGGTCGCTTCCCTGGTGAGAGGCAAACCGGTGGGATCGGCGCTGAACATCCTCAAGTTCACCCGCCGCGCGGCGGCGAAGCCGGTGGCGAAGCTGATCCGCAGCGCGCTTGCCAATGCGACGGACCTGTCGAAGGGACAGGTGGACGTGGATTCGATGTACGTCAAGACGATCTCCGTCGATCAGGGCACGACGATGCGAAGGTACATGCCGCGGGCGATGGGAAGAGCGACGCGGATCAACAAGAAGTCGAGCCACATTCACGTGGTGCTGGCGGAAGTCGAGCGGCGCTGAAAGCCGTAAAGGAGTTTCATGGGACAGAAGGTTCATCCAGTCGGTTTCAGGCTCGGGATCATCAAGACCTGGGACTCCAAGTGGTACGAGGAGAAGAACTACGCCCAGTGGCTGCACGAGGACATCCACATCCGCGAGTTCGTCAAGAAGTCGCTCGGACACGCGGGGGTCTCCAAGGTCGAGATCGAGCGGGCGGCGAACAAGGTCAAGGTCAACGTCCATACCGCGCGCCCGGGGATCGTGATCGGCAAGCGCGGGGCGGGGATCGAGACGATCAAGAAGGATCTGCAGCAGCTGACCAAGAACGAGGTCTTCTTGAACATCGTCGAGGTCCGCAAAGCGGAGATCGACGCTCAGCTGGTCGCCGAGAACATCGCCACCCAACTGGAGCGGCGGATCGCCTTCCGCCGGGCGATGAAGAAGGCGATTCAGACCGCGATGAAGTTCGGTGCCAAGGGAATACGGGTGGCCTGCTCGGGGCGGTTGGGGGGCGCCGAAATGGCACGCTATGAGTGGTACCGCGAAGGACGGGTTCCTCTGCACACGCTTCGCGCCGACATCGACTACGGCCTGGCGGTGGCAAAAACGACCTACGGGACGATCGGCTGCAAGGTCTGGGTTTGCAAAGGCGAAGTCCTCCCCTCCAAAGCGGGCCCGACCACGTTCGCCAACCGTTGACTCAAGGTCCTACGAATTGAGGAAGAAAGATGCTTCAGCCCGCTCGAACCAAATACCGGAAAATGCAGAAGGGCCGAATGCCCGGGAAGGCCTATCGGGGGAGCAGCCTGAACTACGGTGAGTTCGGGTTGATGGCCCTCCAGCCCGGCTGGCTGACCTCGCGGCAGATCGAGGCGGCGCGAGTGGCGATCACCCGCCACGTGAAGCGCGGCGGAAAGCTCTGGATCCGGGTCTTCCCCGACAAGCCGATCACCAAGAAGCCGGCGGAGACCCGGATGGGTACCGGCAAGGGAGCGGTGGAGTACTACGTGGCGGTGGTGAAGCCGGGGCGCATCCTCTACGAGATGGAAGGGATGACCTCCGAGATCGCCAATCACGCGTTGAAACTGGCCCAGGCAAAGCTGCCGATCATGACCCGCATCGTCAACCGCGGGCGGATGTCGCTCTAAGGAGAATCAAGATGGCGACCGCGAAAGAATTGAGGGATTTGACGGTGGACGACCTGCGGCGCCGCGCGGAGGAACTGCGGGAGACGTTGTTCCAGGACCGGCTCAAGCTGCGGACGGGCACCCTGGACAATCCGAACGAGCGCACCCAGCACCGCCGCGATCTGGCGCGCATCTTCACCGTGCTCTCCGAAAAGACCCAGTCGCAAACCGGCGCGGTGCCCGCGAGTGCACCGCCGAGTGCAAAGGAGTGATCGCTCATGGCTGAAGCTCAACCCGTCGTCGAAGGTCAACCTACCGCCCCATCGCAGGTGCGCGGACGACCGAAGACCCGTACCGGGGTGGTCGTTTCGAACAAGATGCAAAAGACCGTGGTGGTGATGGTGAGGCGGCGTGCCGCGCACGCCAAGTACGGAAAGATCCAGACCCTGCGCGAGAAGTACAAGGCCCACGTCGAGGACCACGACTACCCGAAGAACGTCACCATTCATGAAGGCGACAAGGTCCGGATCGCCGAGACCAAGCCCGTCTCGAAGGACAAGCGCTGGCGGGTGGTCGAGATCCTGGAAAGAGGTCAGCGCGTATAATTCGGCCTTTGGCCGGATTGGCAGCTGGACCAGAGAGCGAGGAAGACGATGATTCAGATGACCAGCGTTCTCGACGTGGCGGACAACTCCGGCGCGAAAAAGGTGTTTTGCATCAAGGTGCTCGGTGGGTCGAAGCGGAAGTACGCGTCGATCGGCGACATCATCGTGGTCTCGATCCGCGAGGCGCTGCCCAACTCGAAGGTGAAGAAGGGCGATGTGGCCAAGGCGGTGATCGTCCGCACCAAAAGAGAGGTCGGCCGTCCCGACGGCAGCTTCATCAAGTTCGATGGCAACTCGGCGGTGTTGATCAACAAGGATCTGGAGCCGATCGGAACGCGCATCTTCGGCCCCGTCGCCCGCGAGCTGCGCGCTCGGAAGTTCATGAAGATTATTTCACTGGCGCCGGAAGTACTCTGAGACCGGCAACGCGTAATTACAAGGGCGCAGCGCTATGCAGAAACTGAAGGTCGGAGACACGGTGCAGGTCATCTCGGGTGCCGAGCGCTCGCAGGAGAGTAAAGCGAGCAAGCGCGGGAAGATCCTGAGAATCGATCGCGCGGCGAATCGGGTGACCATCGAAGGGGTGCGGCTGATCAAGCGCCACATGAAGAAGGGGCGAGACCGCACCAATCCCGAGGGCGGCATCCTCGAGAAGGCGGGGACGGTGGCGCGCGCGGCGGTGGCGGTCGTTTGCCCCAAGTGCGACGCCCCGACGCGGATTGGCATCCGGATGGACGGCGAGAAGGCAGTCAGGTTTTGCAAGAAGTGTGACGCCGCGATTGACTAGCGTCAGGGGTTGATGCATCTATCCGCGGCTTTGCAAGCGAGCTGCTTTTAGGAGTTGGTGATGGCCGAAGGAGACAAGCCCCAGAAACCCGCGGCGCCGAAAGAGGCGCCCGCTGCGATCAGCAAGACCAAGAAGGCCAGGGGCAAGAAGGAAGAAGCGAAGAAGGTCGGCTATGCCGCCAACATCGAGCAAGGTCTCGAAGCGAAGCCGGCAAGGCTGAAGGTCCGTTTCCGCAGCGAAGCGATTCCGGCGATGATGAAGTCGTTTGGCTACAAGAACCCGAACCAGGTGCCTCGACTCGAGAAGATCGTGCTCAACATGGGACTCGGGGAGGCGCTGGCGAACAACAAAATCCTCGAATCCGCGGTCGAGCAGCTCGCGGCGATCTCCGGCCAGAAACCGGTGGTGACCCGGGCGAGGAAGTCGATCGCCAACTTCAAGCTTCGCCAGGGCCAGGCGATCGGCGCGGCGGTGACGCTGCGAAATGACCGGATGTACGAGTTTCTCGATCGGTTGATCAACGTGGCGCTTCCTCGCGTACGCGACTTCAAAGGGGTATCGACCAAGGCGTTCGATGGCCGCGGGAACTTCACCCTGGGAATCCGCGAGCAGATCATCTTTCCCGAGATCAACTACGACCAGATTGAAAAAGTGAAGGGCTTGAACGTAAGCATCGTGACGACGGCAAAAAACGACGAGCAGGGGCTGGCCTTGCTGCGCCATTTCGGAATGCCGTTCCGGCAATGAGGAAATAGCGTGGCCAAACTCTCGAAAATCGCTCAGGCGAAGCGAAAGCCCAAATTCAAGGTGCGCAAGTACAACCGATGTCCGCTCTGCGGTCGTCCGCGCGCCTTCCTGCGCAAGTTTCAGATGTGCCGGATCTGCCTTCGCAATCGGGCGTTGTCGGGGGAGATTACGGGCGTGATCAAGTCTTCGTGGTAGACAAGGTCTGCGCGAACCACCGGGATTGGCCCGGAAGGCGCACAGATTCGATTCGCGGGTTGACCCGCAAAGGCAGTCTCTAAAATGCTCCTGAATGACCCGGTCGGGGACATGCTGACCCGACTGCGAAACGCCTCGCGGGCGCACCACGAGCGAGTCGTGTTTCCTGCATCCAAGCTGAAGCTGGAGGTCCTCCGGGTCCTCAAGGACGAAGGCTTCATCGCCGACTACACGGAGCACGAGCGCCGGCCGCAGAACGAAGTAACGGTGATGCTCAAGTACGGCCCGGAGCGCGCCCCGGTCCTGGCCGGGATCAAGCGGATCTCCAAGCCGGGACTCCGGCGTTACGTCCCGGTGCGAGACATCCCGCGCGTATTGGGGGGCTTGGGGATCTGCATCCTCTCGACCTCCAGGGGCGTGATGGTGGACCACGAAGCCCGGAAGCAGAACGTGGGCGGCGAGCTCATCTGCACCATCTACTAGTTCGAGGCCCTCCATGAGTCGAATCGGAAAACTGGCGATCAAATTGACCGACAAGGTGAAGGCTTCCGTCGCCGGTCAAGACGTGAAATTCGAAGGCCCGAAGGGCAAGCTGGTGATCAGGATTCCTCAGCCGGAGATTACGGTTGAGGTGAAGAACGGCGAGGTGCTGGTGAAGCGCCCCGACGAATCCAGGCGCGCCCGGAGCCTGCACGGCCTCACCCGGTCAATCCTCGCCAACGCGGCCAAAGGGGTGGCCACCGGCTGGGAACGCAAGTTGGACATTCGCGGGGTCGGCTTCCGCGCCGAAGTGAAAGGGCGCCAGATCCACTTCTCGCTCGGCTTTTCGCATCCGGTCATCTTCGACCTGCCGGAGAGCGTCACCGCCGAACTGGACAAGGTCGCCCGCAGCGAGGATGGGCTGCCCACGCTCGGCCTGACGCTCCGGTCGCCTAACCGGGCGGTGCTCGGGGCCACCGCGGTGAAGATCCGCGCGCTCCGGCCCCCCGAGCCCTACAAGGGAAAAGGAATCAAGTACGCCGAGGAACGCGTCCGTCGCAAAGAGGGCAAGACGGCGACCGCCTAGGCGAGCAAGTGCGGAGCGACAGAGGAGCATGCGATCGTGAGAATTGATCCCAGACTGAAGAGAAAGGCTCGAATCCGGCGGAAGCTCTCCGGCACCGAGCAGCGGCCCCGGCTTTCGGTCTACAAGAGCCTCAAGCACATCTACGCCCAGGTGGTGGATGACTCCAACCGCCGGACGGTGGCATTTGCGTCCTCTCTGTCGAAGGAGCTCAAGGGCAACGACGAGGGGGACAAGAAGGCGGATGCGATGCGGGTCGGGAAGCTGATCGCCGAGAAGTGCAAGGCGGCGAAGGTCGAAGCGGTCGTCTTCGATCGAAACGGGTTTCCCTTTCACGGAAGAATCGCCGCGGTTGCCGAGGGCGCCCGGAAGGCGGGACTGAAGTTTTAACGTAGAATCACAGGAAGGATTTCCCTTGGCGATACCAATCAATCCAAACGACCTCGACCTCACCGACCGCGTGGTGAACATCAACCGCGTGGCGAAAGTGGTGAAGGGAGGCCGGCGCTTCTCCTTCTCGGCCCTGGTGGTGGTGGGCGACGGCAACGGTCACGTCGGCGTGGGCCTGGGCAAGGCGAACGAAGTCCCCGAGGCGATTCGCAAGGGCGGCGAGAACGCGAAGAAGAACCTGTTCAAGGTCCCTCTGCTCGGCCACACCATTCCTCACGACGTGCTCGGGCACTTCGGCGCCGGGTGGGTTTTGCTCAAGCCCGCGATGGAAGGCACGGGGGTGATCGCCGGCGGGCCGGTTCGGGCGGTGCTGGAGGCCGCGGGCGTCCGGAACATCCTCACCAAGAGCCAGGGCTCTCGAAATCCGCACAACGTGTTGAAGGCGACGGTCAATGGCCTGAAGAGCCTGCGGTCGGCGGATCAGGTTTCCCGCCTCCGCGGTCGGGAGCTGGAGCTGACCAAGCTGGCCTCGCCCCAGACGGAGAACTAGACCGATGTCGCTCAAAGTCACCCTGTTCAAGAGTTTTGCCGGCGCCCCAGAGGATCACCTGCGCACCATCCGCGGATTGGGGCTGTGGAAGATGGGGCAGGTCCGCATTCTCCAGGACACGCCCGCGATTCGCGGGATGGTGTTCAAGGTCAAGCACCTCGTCAGCCAGGAAGTCACCGAGGAGCCGGCCGCGGTAGGGAAAAGACGCAAACCCCGTAAAATCGCCGTTCGCGATCGCGCACGGGCAGGTCAGAAGTCTCCATAGCGAACGAGGAAGTCATGTCCACTCTCCATCAGCTCCAGGCACCGAAAGACTCACGACATCGCAAGAAGCGCGTCGGGCGAGGCCAGGGCTCCGGCCGGGGCAAGACCGCCGGGCGTGGCGGGAAGGGTCAGAAGGCCCGCACCGGCAACATGCATTTCGAGGGTTTCGAGGGCGGTCAGATGCCGCTGCAGCGCCGACTGCCGAAGTTCGGCTTCTTTTCGCCCAATCGCACCCACCTGGCGGTGGTAAATCTCGAGGCGCTCGAGCGGTTCGATCCGGATTCGGTGGTGGACGAGGCTGCGCTTCGCCGGGGCGGGCTGGTCAAGGGTATGTGGGACGGCGTCAAGATCCTCGGCAACGGCACGCTGACCAAGAAGCTGGTGGTGAAAGCCACCAAGTTCTCGGCCAGGGCACTCGAGGCCATCCGAGCGGCCGGGGGCACCGCGGAGGAGATTCCGCTCGTCCTCCACAAAGCAGAAGCGGCGGCCAAGGCCCATTCGGGGAAGGGCCTGAAAACCCCGGCCAAGGCATGATTTGCCCGCAGCCGGGGGGAGCCGACGGGTGGTGAACCGCGTCCGCTTTGTGTAGTGTAGTTTGCGTCCGGCGGTTATCGCCCCTGTCGGGCGAAGCGCCGTCCGGACCGTCATTCCAGAGGATGAAAGCCAAGTGGCCCTGAACGCAATCGGCAATGTCTTTCGGATCGCGGAGCTCCGTACCCGCCTGGCCTACACCGTGGCCATGCTCGCCGTCTACCGGATCGGAATCTTCATCACGACTCCGGGCGTCGACCGCGCGGCGATGAGCGCCTTCATGGACACCCAGAAGAAGGCCGGCACCCTGGTCAACCTGTTCAACCTGTTCTCCGGCGGGGCTCTCGAGCAGATGTCCATTTTCGGGCTCGGGATCATGCCCTACGTCTCCTCGTCGATCATCATGCAGCTCTTGGCCGTCGTGGTCCCATCCCTGGAGCGGTTGCAGAAGGAAGGCGCCGCGGGGCGGCAGAAGCTGAATCAATACACCCGCTACGGCACCATCGTTCTGTCGACGATCCAGGGCATCGGGATCGCCCGCTATCTGGCCTCGATCGGGCGAAACGCGGCCTCGCGCACCCCGCTGGACCAGATCGTCGTCCCCAGGGACGACTTCTGGTTCACCTTCATCACCGTGATCAGCCTGACTGCCGGGACCGCCTTCATCATGTGGCTCGGCGAGCGAATCACCGAGCGGGGAATCGGCAACGGCATCTCGCTGATCATCTTCGCGGGGATCGTCGCCCGGGTGCCGGCCGCCGTCCGCCAGCTCTATGACCTGGTGGCCACCGGGGTGGTCAACATCGGCGCGGTGATCGGGCTGCTCGCGTTCATCGTCGCGGTGATCGCGGTGGTCGTCTTCGTCGAGCGGGGAATGCGCCGGATCCCGGTGCAGTACGCCAAGCGAATGGCCGGCCGGGGAATGTTCGCCGGGCAGGCCACCTACTTTCCGATGAAGGTGAATACATCCGGCGTCATCCCGCCGATCTTCGCCGGAGCGCTGCTTTCCTTGCCGACCACGCTGTCCAACTGGATTCCCCTTTTTGGCTTTTTGAACCGGGCGCTGGAAGGCAATCTCTGGATCTACAACGGCGCCTTCGTGCTGCTGATCGTCTTCTTCTCCTATTTCTATACCAAGCTCGTCTTCCGGCCGGACGACGTCGCGGACAACATCAAGAAACAGGGCGGTTACATCCCCGGGATTCGACCGGGTCGGCAAACGGCGGATTACATCGAACGAGTGCTGAATCGGGTGACTTTTGGAGGAGCGATCTACCTGGCGACGATCTGCGTGATTCCCTCCATCCTCAGCAACGTGCTGGGGGTTCGATTCCCATTCGGAGGAACGGCGGTGCTGATCGTCGTCGGAGTCGCGCTCGACACGGTGCAGCAGATCGAGGGTCACCTGATCAGCCGCAACTACGAAGGGTTTGCCGGACCTCGCGGCCCGAAGATCCGGGGACGCTTGCGATTTGCCGCCTAGGATAAATGGCGGCATGGCTCCTCGGGGGGGCTGCGAATGAACCTCGTATTTTTGGGTCCGCCGGGAGCGGGGAAGGGCACCCAGGCCAAAAAACTTTTCCAGGAATTCGGGATGCCCCAGATATCCACCGGCGACATCCTTCGCGACGCCGTTCGCCGCGGGACGGAACTGGGAAAGAAGGCGGCGCCCCTGATGGAGGCCGGCAAGCTGGTGCCCGACGACCTGGTGGTAGGGATTGCGATGGACCACCTGCAGCAGATTGATCCCGTCCGCGGATTCATCCTCGATGGATTTCCCCGGACCATCCCGCAGGCGCAGGCGCTGGACGCAGCGCTGAAGAGCTCCGGCCAGAAGATCGACGCGGCGATTTCGCTACGCGTCCCCGAAGAGACCCTGGTGGATCGGCTCTCCGGCCGGCGGATCTGTCCGAAAGACGGAAGCGTGTACCACGTCTCCCAGAACCCCTCGAAGCGCGACGGTGTTTGCGACAAGTGCGGCAGCCCGCTTCTCCAGCGCGAAGACGACAAACCGGAGAAGGTTCGCGAGCGGCTGGCGGTCTACGCCCGGCAGACCGCTCCTCTGGAAGATTATTACCAGAAGCAGGGGCTCCTCCGGGTGATCGACGGGGTGGGTAGCCCCGAAGACATCTATGCACAGATCAAGAACGTCCTGTCGAGGAGTTGATCAGTCGTGGGCCAAGTAGAAATCAAGACCAGGGACGAGATCGCCGTGATGCGCGACGCGGGGCGAATCGTCTGCGAGATCCTCGATGAGCTCGAAAAGATGGTGGCCCCGGGCGTCACCACCTGGGAGCTCGATCAGGTTGCCGAGGGCTTGATCCACAAGAAGGGCGCCAAGCCGGCGTTCAAAGGTTATCTCGGCTTTCCCTCCTCGCTGTGTGCTTCGATCAACTTCGAAGTGGTCCACGGCATCCCCTCGAAGAAGCGGAAGCTGGTGCCGGGCGATCTGATGAAGCTCGACTTCGGGGTGGTCTACAGGGGTTACTACGGCGACTCGGCTCGCACCGTTCCGGTCGGAGCCGTCTCCGCCGAGGCGCGGGCCCTGATCGACGCGACCCGGCAGTCGCTCAACGAGGCGATCTCCACCGTCGTCTCCGGAAACCGCATCGGCGACATCGGCCATGCGGTCCAGAGCTTCGTGGAGCCGAAGGGGTTCACCGTGGTCCGGGACTTCGTCGGGCATGGGATCGGGAAGAAGCTCCACGAACAGCCGCAGGTTCCCAATTTCGGCGAGCCGGGGACGGGGATGAGGCTCCGCCCGGGGATGGTGCTGGCGATCGAGCCGATGGTGAATGCCGGCACCCACAAGGTCGAGATACTGGAGGACGATTGGACCGCGGTGACCCTCGACCGGAAGCTCTCCGCCCACTTCGAGCACACCGTCGTGGTGACGGAAAACGGCCCGGAGGTGCTCACTCGCCCCGCGGCCTGAAGGGCGGCCTGCATCGGCGTTGCCCCAGGGAGTAAATCCGCGGCGCGCCGGCGATCGAGCGGTTAGAATTTGCCACTAATTCAAACGGTTATAGAGTCTGCGGCGTCGGCCCGGGCGGTCCCCTTGCTTGCACCCCGGCAAAGTGTTATCCCGCCCCGCTTTCCATGGTTAGCGCTGTAAAGATCAGGAGTTGGATTGCCGAAGGATGATGTCATTGAGGTCGAGGGAACGGTGATCGAACCGCTTCCGAATGCAATGTTTCGCGTGGTGCTGGACGGTTCCGGCCACAAAGTTCTCGCGCATATTTCAGGAAAGATGCGGATGCATTTCATCCGTATTTTGCCAGGCGACAAGGTGAAGGTAGAGCTTTCGCCCTATGACCTCTCGCGAGGTCGAATTACCTACCGGGCGAAGTAGCGGCCCACCCCGGCAGCCAGGAAGGTTGGACAGGTGGTATGAAGGTTCGTGCCTCAGTCAAGAAGATCTGCGACAAGTGCAAGGTGATTCGCCGCAAGGGTGTGGTGCGGGTGATCTGCTCGGCGAATCCTCGCCACAAGCAGCGGCAAGGTTAGGTAGCTTCGTTCTCGAAGGAAGGACTCGGTAAGATATGGCTCGTATCGCTGGCGTCGATCTCCCCACCCAGAAGAGAGTGGTGATCGCGCTTCAGTACATCTACGGCATCGGGAAGAAATCCGCGCACGACATCTGCGCCGCCGCCGGAATCGATCTCACGCTTCGAACCAAGGATCTCACCGACGACCAGACGCGCCGGATTCGCGAGGTGATCGAAGGAACCTACAAGGTCGAAGGCGATCTCCGGCGCGAAGTGACGATGAACATCAAGCGCCTGATGGATCTCGGGTGTTTCCGCGGGTTGCGGCATCGCAAGGGGTTGCCGGTCCGCGGACAGAGAACGCACACCAACGCCCGCACCCGCAAGGGTCCGAAGCGCGGAATCATTCGCGTCAAGGCGGCGCCCGCCAGCGCCCCACCGCCGCGAACCTAGAGCTCACCTGACGGACTTAGGAGCACACGGAAAATGGCTGAAGAAGCAGAACGCCCAGCAGCTGCGACACCCGCAACCCCCGCGGCGACGGAAGCCGACGCCGCGGCCAAGAAGCTCAAGCGCAAGACCAAGAAGAACATCCTCAACGGCGTGGTCCACATCCAGTCCACCTTCAACAACACGATCATCACCATCACCGACGTTTCGGGAAACGTGATTGCCTGGTCTTCGGCGGGCGCGCGTGGGTTCAAGGGAAGCCGCAAGTCGACGCCCTTCGCGGCGCAAGTCGCCGCCGGCGACGCCGCCGCAAAGTCGATGGAGCACGGCCTGAAGAGCGTGACCGTGCTGGTGAAGGGTCCCGGAGCGGGACGCGAATCGGCGCTTCGCGCGATCGCCGCCGCCGGCCTGAAGATCACGATGATCCGCGATGTCACCCCCATTCCGCACAACGGTTGCCGCCAACCGAAGCGGCGAAGAGTCTAAGGAGAAGCCCTTTGGCCCGTTACACCGCCAGCGTTTGCCGCATCTGTCGCCGAGAGAATCTGAAGATGTATTTGAAGGGGGATCGCTGCTACACCGACAAGTGCGCCATCGAGAGGAGACCCTATCCTCCGGGTCAGCACGGCCAGGGACGGGTGAAGTTCTCCGGCTACGGAGTGCAGCTTCGCGAAAAGCAGAAGGTCAAGCGGATGTACGGCCTTCTGGAAAGCCAGTTTCGCGGCTATTACCACCGCGCCTCCGCCGCCAAGGGCAAGACCGGCGAGAACCTGTTACAGCAACTGGAGCTTCGCCTCGACAACGTCGTGTTCCGCATGGGATTTGCCGACACGCGCGCGGAGAGTCGGCAGCTCGTACGCCACGGTCACTTTCTGGTGAACGGCAAGCGGGTGAACATCCCGTCATTTTCCGTCCGGCCGGGGAGCACGGTGGAGGTGGCGGAGAAAAGCCGCAAGATGCTGCGCATCGCCGAGGCGATGGAGACGGTGGATCGGCGCGGCATTCCTCAGTGGATGGAAGTGGATAAGAAGGCTTTGAGGGGGACAGTGAGATCGGCACCGAATCGCGAGGACCTCACGATGCCGATCCAGGAGCAGCTGATCGTCGAGCTGTATTCGAAGTGAGGCGCCGATTCGTAATTCGACCCGGAACGCCCTCCAGCCATTTCGGCTGGTAAGTCGGTGGCGTCCCACGAGCAAGGTGCAAGCATGGCAGACACTTTCGTTGCAAGAAATTGGCGGGATCTGATCAAACCTCGAAGGCTCGAGGTGGACCAGGATTCCTTGAGGCAGACCTATGGCAAATTCGTCGCCGAGCCGCTGGAGCGCGGCTTCGGAACCACGCTCGGCAATTCGCTTCGCCGCGTTCTACTCTCCTCGCTCCAGGGGGCGGCGATCACCGCGCTGAAGATCGAAGGCGTGGATCACGAGTTCACCACCATCCCGGAGGTGACCGAGGACGTGACGGACATCGTCCTCAACGTCAAAGAGGTCCTGCTCCGGATGCACACCAATGAGCAGAAGACGATCCGCATCGAGGCCGAGGGGCCGAAGGAGATCAAGGCCGGGGACATCATCGCCGATGACCAGGTGGAGATCCTCAACCCCGGCCATCACATCTGCACCCTCTCCGAGGGCGGGCGGGTACGGATGGAGATGACCTGCCGGCGCGGACGAGGCTACGTGCCCGCGGCCAGCAACAAGGTTGCCGGTGCGCCGATCGGGACGATCCCGGTGGACTCGCTGTTTTCGCCGGTGCGCAAGGTGAACTACCAGGTCACCAATGCCCGCGTCGGGCAGGTGACCGACTACGACCGCCTCGCGCTCGAAGTCTGGACCGACGGATCGGTGACCCCCCAGGACGCGGTGGCTTACGCCGCGAAGATCATCAAGGAGCAGCTCACCGTCTTCATCAACTTCGATGAGACCGAAGAGCCGCTTCCGGTCGAAGCGCCGAAGGAGGAAGCCAAGCTCAACGAGAACCTGTTCCGTTCCGTGGACGAGCTGGAGCTCTCGGTCCGATCGGCCAACTGCCTGCAGCAGGCGAACATCAAGACGATCGGCGATCTGGTCCAGCGCACCGAGGCGGAGATGCTCAAGACCAAGAACTTCGGCCGCAAGTCGCTGAAGGAGATCAAGGAGATCTTGGCCGAGATGGGATTGTCGCTGGGGATGAAGCTCGAGAATTGGCCGCCCAAGACCGCGCCGCAGATTCCGGCGGCCCAGCCGAAGGCGTGATCTTTCGCTCTTAAACCCCTCCGTCGCCAAACTTCGAACCGGGAGCTGCAACATGCGCCATCGCGTGGCATTCAGGAAGTTGAATCGCACGACGAGCCATCGGCTCGCGATGCTCGGAAACATGGTGTCCTCGCTGCTCGAGCACGAGGCGATCCGGACGACGTTGCCGAAGGCGAAGGAGGCGCGCAGGGTTGCCGAGCGGATCATCACCCTGGGAAAACGCGGCGGCCTGTCCAACGTGCGACTGGCGGCGCGCACCATCCACGACAAGGCACTGCTCAGCAAAGTGTTTGGGGACCTCAGGGATAGATATGCCGAACGCCCGGGGGGTTACACCCGGATCGTCCGCCTGGGCTATCGGCCGGGCGACTCGGCCGAGGTGGCGCTGCTCGAGCTGGTAGACCGCCCTGCGGCCGAGGAGAAGCCGGAGAAGGCGGAGAAGAAACCGAAGGCGGAACGGTCGTCGGCCGCGGAACCCGAAGAGAAGAAGGCAAAAGGGGAAGCTCCCGAATCCGAAGCAAAGCCTCGCAAGAAGGCGAAAAAACAGGTCGCCGCCAAGGCCGAGGAGCCCAAAGCGAAACCCTCGAAAGCGCGCGCGACCAAGGAACAAACCGGGGAGAAGAGGCCCCCGACGAGAGCGAAGAAATCGGGCAAGTCGAAGTAGGTCGGTCTACTTCTCTTCGGCACCTTGAAGCAGGGTGGCGCTCCCATCCGCGGTCCGCAGCTCCAGCTCGGCGATCTTCAGGGTGTCCGGGGCCACCTGGCCATTGTCCCCTAGCAGCTGCTTCGGACCGAACGTGATGTTGTTTCCGGGCTGGACGACCGCGGTCGCCGCCCGAAACTGTCGGTTGACGATGACAATCACGTCCTTCCAGGGTCGCTTTCCGTCGTTCTTGACCATGTACACGGGGTGATCCGCGACATCGGCAATCACCAGCTCCGCGCCGAGGGCATTGCCTCTGTGCATCGAGCCGGGGCAGGCGACGACCAGACTGGTCAGGGAGAGCACCACCCAACTGCCGACGATCAGCGCCTTGGTCTTGAAGTGGCGATCCGCGCCGCGCACCCCCTCCCAGTTCTCGCGCACAATCGACAGGGCGTTGAGGCCATGATCCGCGACCGCCGCCCGCACCCGATCTTTCAGCGGGCGGCCCGAACCGAGCGGCGTCTGTCGTTGCGCGGAGAGGACCTTGAGCGTTTTGGAGGGTGGGAGTGGCTCGCTCATTCCGCTAGTTTAGAAGCTGGACGGCAGCATGGCTAGCCGCCGCCCAGGCTTTCGAGAGCATGTGCAGCGGTGACATTGTCGCCTTGGACTCGAAGTACCTCTCGAAGCCAGTGGACGGCTTCCGCCCGGGTCCGCGATCGGTCCGCGGGGCTGGACGAACGAGCGTGCTCTTCGGCGTGGAGCAGACCCAGTCGAAGCATCACTTCCAAATTCTCCGGCTGCAGCTGGAGGAGCCCGCGAAGCTCTCGTTCGGCTTCCGGGTAGTCCCCATTCAATTGCAGCGCGCGGGCGAGCTTCGCGCGGACCGGAACGCTGGGCGAGAGCGTCGCGGCGATTCCAAGGTGTCTCCGCGCGCTCTTGAAGTCGGATTCTTCGAGCGCGAGCTCGCCGAGGCGAAGATGTGCTCCATCCAGAAGGGGATTCAGCTCCAGGGCGCGGTGGAGCGCGGCCTTGGCCTGCGGCAGCTGACGGCGCCCCAGATACAGCTCGCCGAGGTAGTAGTGATTTCGACCCTCGCGCGGCGCCAACGCCGCCGCCTGGCGCAGCTCGTCGATCGCCTGGGCGGCCTCGTCGAGCCGCTGATAGCAAAGGCCGAGCAAGGTGTGGGCGATGGAGAGCTGCGGTTGGTCTCGCAGGATCTGCTCGAAAACCGCGATTGCTCCCAGCGGATCATCATCCTCCCGGAGGAGCCTGACGCCCCGGGCGATCATCGCTTGCCCGGGGGTGGGCTCGCCCTGGACGGGCTGGCCCTCGAAAGGAGGAGCGATCTCATCCATGACGGCCTTCGCCGCGCTGATTTGTGATCCCTGGGGAGACCGGCCCAGCCAGCGGGAGAGGGTAAGCATCGCCTCCTCCGTATTGCCCAGGGAATGCAGCGCCTTCGCCAGGGGCAGGCACGCGCTGGTTCGGCCGGGATCGAGCTGGAGGGCGCGACGGAGGGCAGCGACGGATTCTTCGCACCGCCCCAGTCCGAGGAGCACCATTCCCAAGCGATGGTGCAGCTCGGCTTCGCCCGGGTTCAAGACAATGGCGCGTTCCAATTCGAGTACGGCGATGGAACCGGACGCCACCAGCCCACCCGCCGAGGCGGCGTACACCAGCGCGAGCATGTAGTGCGACATCACCGGGTCGGCGGACGGCGAGAGCAGCGCGGAGGCCAGCTCCTGCCCTCGGCCTGCTCGCACGTACGCCTCGGCCTTGAGCCGCCCGATCTCGAAGACGTTGGGTGAGCTCGCGGCGAGCTTGGTCAAGAGAGGCAAGGCGCGGTCCGGATGACCCTCCCTCAAGAAGGATGTCGCCCGATCGAGAATGGTCGGCGGGGAGGAGGCCGACGCAGGGCGTGGGTGTGCGCAACCGCAGCCGACACTAACTGAAGCGAGGACCCATCCCGCCCCGAGCCAGCCCCGGAAGCTCACGCCGGATTCAGTCCGTCGCCATCGGCATCGTCGTCGTCGAGCCTATTGCGGGCCAAACCCTCCACACCTCGGGCGGCGATCGCGTCTTCGGGATCGCCCCCTTTGCCTCCCAGTTCCAGGCTCTGGGCGATCATCACGGATCGAATCGTCTTCATCAGGCGGTCGCGATCTCTTTCGTCGTATTTTGACGCGTCGATCGGTTCGCCGATCTTGACCCGGACCTCGCCGGGAAAGATCCTCCAGGAGCGCTTGGGCATCAGCTTGCCCGACCCTTCGATGGTTACGGGACAAATGGCCGCGCCGGCCTTGAGCGCCAGCGCGAACGGTCCCTTCTTGAAGGGAAGGATGCGGCCATCGGGCGTACGGGTTCCTTCGGGAAAGACGATGATGCTGGTCCCGGCGCGGATCTTCCGCGCCGCCGCATCCAGCGAGGCAATGGCTGACCGCGTATTGGATCGATCCACCACGATGTGGCCCGCGAGGTGCAAATACCAGCCCACGATGGGGACCCATTGAAGCTGCTTTTTCGCCACGAAGCGGACGTTGACCGGCAACGCCACCAGCAAGGCGGGGATGTCGCTTGTGGACTGGTGGTTGCAAACGTAGACGGTGGGTCGAGAAGGGTTAGCGTGCTCGCGCCCGGTGACGACCAACCTGGCACCACCGGCCCAGAGGACGACGGGCGAGAAGAGCCGCCGGGCCACCCAGATCGACTTGTCCGAGCTCAAAGTCAGCAGCATGACCAGGCACGCCAGGGGGAACATCAGCATCAACCAGACGACGACGACGAAGATACAAAAGAGATTCCTGACGATGGAGCCTCTCGACTCGGGAGCTGCTTCGACCGCCGGCGGGTTGGATTGACCGGGAGCGGTCAGGCCGTCCCTTCTCACGGTGTCGCTCCGATCGCCGCCGCGAACTCGGGGTCCCCCTGGAGGGCCCGGAGCGTTGGATCCTGCAGCACGTCGCTGCTGTTCCAGTCATTGGTCCGGCGCTGGGCCTTTTCCCGCGCCACGCGGAGCTGACGCAGCGCGGCCGCCTTGTCACCCCGAGCGCTCGCTACGCGCGCGTAGCCGTACCAGGCAAGGGGGATGTCTGGATGTCTCTCCTCCAGAAGCGCAAAGGCCTCCTGGGCCTCGTTGAGCTGTTTGGCGGCTAAGAAGCTCGAACCCCTCATGTAAAGGACCGCGGCGCTTTTCGCGTCGATGGTCATCGCCACCGCCGTGTCGGCAATCGCCCGCTCGGCATCCTGAGCGCTGCCTCGGCGCAGCTCCACCGAGGCGCGGGACAGAAGCGCGTAAAGGTTGTTGGGCTGTTGGTCGAGCACCTGGGTCAGTCGTTCGACCGCCCGATCGAGGTTCCCGGCGTCCGCATCCAGGCGGGCGAGGCCAATTCGAGCCTCGAGCGCGCCCGCGGGCTCGACCCGGAGGGCATCTTCATAGGCCGCCCGGGCCTCGGCGGGCCGTCCGAGGTCGAAGAGCAGGTGTCCCAGCACTTCCCGGGGGTGGGCCTTCCCCGGGGCTGCCTGCGCCGCGGCGCGATATGCCTCCAGCGCGCCATTGAAGTCCTTCCTCGAGGCGAGGACGTTTCCACGGGCAATCTCGGTCTGGCCAGGCTGCGTGCATCCCGCGCACAGGCCGAGCACCACGAACAGTGTTAGAGTGGGCAGAACAGTGTGGGTGCGCATCCGAAAAGTCTTGTAGCACGCCGAGAACGGCGCCGGTGTAAGCCGGTAGACGCCAGTAGTACTTTGAACGTCGCGTGGCTCCGAAAAAGTTCATCGCCATCGCTGGTAATATTGGCGCTGGAAAAACCGAGCTTACGTCGTTCCTTTGCAAGAAGTATGGGCTGACCCCCTTCTTTGAGCCGAACGATCAGAATCCGTATCTCGCCGATTTCTATCGGGACATGAAGACATGGGCCTTCCGTTCCCAGCTCTTCTTTCTCACCCGCAAGTTCCAACTGCACCGCAAGCTGCAGCAAAGCCGGGGGACCTTCGTCCAGGACCGGACGCTGTACGAAGATGCGGAGATCTTCGCGAAGAACCTCCATCGGCAGGGCTCCATCGATCGGCGGGACTTCGCGACCTACTGGGAGCTCTATCAGTCGATCTCGCAGACGCTCGATCCACCGGATCTGATGATCTATCTCAAGTGCTCGGTGAAGACGCTCAAGGAGCGGATTCGCCTGCGGGGCCGCGGTTCCGAGCACGACATCCCCACCAACTATCTCAAGCGACTCAACGCCCTGTATGACGACTGGTTCGAATCGTATTCGACCTCACCCGTGTTGGTCCTCTCCACCGACCGACTGGATTACCTGACCGACCTGGTTGATCGCGTGGACCTTTTTCACAAGATCGAGAAGTACCTGTGAGGGAAATCTACATCCTGGCCACCGAGGCCACCGAGCCGGCGTCCCTGGAGGTGGTGCGCGAGGCGCTCGAATCCGAGGAGGCGCAGGTGGCCCCGGGCGAGAATGGAAGCCTGTTCAGCGTGAGAACTCAGGAGACGCACATCGCGGTGCGTTTCGAATCGAAGCGATCGAAGTCGAAGTGGAGAATCAACCAGCTCACCGGAAGCGACGAGGCCCTGGCGGGTCTCAATCGCGCGCGCGGGTTCTACTGGATCGGATTCGAGCCGGGTAAACCCCAGCCGTCCGTCGGGGTCTTCGAAGCGCTCTGGTGCGCCCGGTCAATGATGGAGCGGATCCCGGGAGTGCTCATCGATCTCACCGCCTTCAAGGTCCACGATTCGGAGGACGTCGTCGAGATCACCGATCTCGAATTCGACATCCGCGATCACGTCAAGCTCCATGCGGTGGACCTCGCCCACGGAGGAGAGAGCCCGCTGTGGATTCACTCCCATGGGATGGAGAAGTTCGGCGTTCGCGACGTGGAGGCATTTCATCTCGGCCAGGAGGATCTGATGCCGGCGGAGAGCTTCCTCTACGAGCTGTGTACCGACCTCGCGTTCGGCCACGCGCCGGCGGTGCGAAGCGCGGTGGGAACGAGCGCGGGACTGAGCTTCATGCTGATGCCCTCCGAAGAAGCCCGCAACAGTTTGATGGGCCTGCCCCTGGAGACCTTCGAGGGGCATGAGGGCCCGTTTCTGACCGTGGTGGCCAGCGATGGACGCCATACCGTGGCCGAGCTGTTGCGCCCCTACCGCGAACGCTTCGAAAAAGAGACGGCCGAGGAGGCCGAGGCGCTCCTCGAGCAGGTCCGCCAGCTCTTGCCGGCCTTCAAGGCGCGCTTCCTTCGCCGCGGTCTGATGGAGCCGATGACCTTCCTCGTCCGCGCCCCGTTCGAGACCCACCCCAACGGCGATCCGATCGAGGAAGATCTGTGGATCGAAGTGCTCTCCTGGGAAAACGATACCCTGGTCGGCAAGCTGGTCGACGGCGGCTCGCAGACGACCGAGTGGCGAAAGGGCGCCCAGGTCGAGCTCGAGGAGGACCAGGTCAACGCCATTGCCCTCGGGCGGGAAGGGCGCACCCTGGAGGACGAAGAGATGCGGGTGCTGCTGATCGCCGAACGGCCGATGTGAGATCCCAGGCCGGATGACGACAAATGTAAAATTACATTACACTGGGGCCCGCCCATGGCCGCTCTGGTCTTCATCTCCGGTCCATCGCTCGGTCTTCGACGCGAGATCGGCGACGAGCTGACCATCGGCCGCGCTGCCTCCTGCGAGATCGCCCTCGACGACGACAAGGTTTCCCGACAGCACGCCCGGATCGAGCTCGACGGTGGCGAGCTGAAGATTCGCGATCTCGGATCGCGAAACGGGACGCGGGTCAACGGAAAGCGCATCCGCTCTGAGCTCCGCCTGGTCGACGGAGACCAGATCCAGTTCGGCGACAGCACCGCCCGCCTCGAGCTGGATGCGGCGGTGATCGATGCCGAGCCGGATCGCCCGGACCTTCGCCGCTGGTCGATCGAATCGCTGCTGGGCGAGCCCGGGGAGGAGGGCGATCTTCAGCGATGGTGCATCGATCTGATGCAGGCCTCCACCGAGGTCGCCATCCTGAGCCGTGCGCGGGCGAGCCTGGTCGAGAGGCTGCACGCGCCGCGAGCCGCAGCGTTTCTCGTCCGGGGAGGACTGGAGCTGACCCGGATCGGCGAGGCCCCGCTGGAGGTCCCCCGGTCCCTTATTCGCGATGCGCTCGACCGGCGGGAGCTGGTGCGCGCGGGTCCGCTCCTCTGCGTTCCGATCGCCGCCCGCAGCGAGCGGCTGGGCGCGATCTGCATCGAGCGCGCGGGCGAGCCGAACCCGAACGAGCTGAAGCTGGCGGCGGTGCTCGGGCGCCTGAGCGGGGAAGCCCTGGCCGCCTTGCGGCTCCGCGGCCACCGGGAGCCTCCGTTGATGATCGGAAGCGCCTCCAATTTCCGGCGGCTGGTGGAAAGGGCGGGGTGGGTGGCGCGAGGCGATGAGCCGGTGAGCATCTCCGGGGAATCGGGATCGGGCAGGAAGCTGATCGCGGAGTACGTCCATTCCCACTCGACGCGTTCCTCCGGCCCGCTGATCATCGTGAACTGCTCCGCGCAGAGCGAGACGGAGGAAGAGCTGTTCGGAGCCCACGGCGGGCGGACGCGGTCGGCGATCTTGCGCGCCGATGGCGGGGCGCTCGTTCTCAAAAACGTGGAGCTCCTCCGGCGGCCGGTGGCCCTTCGGCTCGCGCGATTCCTGAGGTCCCGCTCTGCGCCGGGGCCGGGTGGAGACCAGCCGGTGGACGTCCGGACGTTCGCGATCGGCCATCAACCGATGGAAGTCCTCGCCGCCCAGGGCAAGATCCCCGAAGAGCTGGCACATGCCTTTTCCGGCGCGAGTCTTCAAGTCCCCGCCCTTCGCGACAGGAACGCGGACGTGTCGGCGCTCTTCAAACACTTTGCGAGCGAGCGCAGCCAGCAAATGGGACGCGAACCCCCGCGGCCATTGCCCGAGGCCAGAAGGGCGCTGACTTCCTATGCCTGGCCGGGCAACATCACCGAGCTCTGCCTGATTGCGGAGAGAATTGCCCTGCTCTATCCGGGCCTCGAGGTGCCGGTCACCCGCTTGCCTGCCGAGGTGCTTCAATCGGCGCCATTCGGGGGGAGGGTTCAGACGCTGCAGCACCGCATCCGCGCCCTGGAGCGCTCCGCCATCGCCGAGGCGCTGAGCGCAGCCGGTGGAAAGAAGATCCGCGCCGCGGAAATCCTCGGCATTAGCCGGCCGACGCTGGACAAGAAGTTACGCGAGCTGCGCCTCGCCGGGGCAGGGGCGGAATGATCAGGTTTTCATCCGAGGTCGAAGAAGCGTTGGCGAACCGGCGCGCCGCGGTTGCGCTGGAGACGTCCGTCGTCGCCCAGGGCCTGCCCTTTCCTGCCAATCTCGAGACCGCGAAGTCTTGCGAGCAGGCGGTCCGCGACGGCGGCGCGATTCCGGCCGCGATTGGTGTGATCGAGGGAGAGGTCTGGGTGGGCCTGACCGCGGACCAGATGCGCCGACTCGCCGAGGATCCGGATCGAATGAAGATCGGATCGCGTGATTTGGCGCCGGCGCTGGTCAGGCGCGCCAGCGGAGGCACCACCGTGAGCGCCACCTGCGAGCTGGCGGTGTCGGCGGGGATCCGCGTTTTCGCCACCGGCGGAATCGGGGGTGTGCACCGCGGCTCATCGGCGCACTTCGACGTCTCGCAGGATCTCTTTGCGATCTCCAAGTCCCCCGTCGCTGTCGTCTGCGCGGGAGCGAAATCGATTCTCGATCTGCCGAACACGCTCGAGGCGCTGGAGTCCCTTGGAGTCCTGGTGGTCGGCGTCGGTACCGACGAGTTCCCCTCGTTCTACAGCCGGCGCTCGGGGCTGAGGCTCGACCACCGGGCCGACGGTGTCGAATCGGCGGCGGAGATGATGCAGGCGCGCTTCGATCGCCTGGGGCAGGGTGGGATGGTGTTCGCTTTGCCGGTGCCGGAGCGGGATGCCCTGCCCGCCGACGAGGCGGAGGCCCAGATCCAGGCGGCGATCGCCTTGGCCGATCGGAATGGCATCCGGGGCCACGCGCTCACCCCTTTCCTCCTCGCGGAGGTCGCGCGCGGGACCGGTGGCAAGAGTCTGGCGGCCAACCGGGCGCTGCTGATCAATACGGCCCGGTTCGCGGGCGAGCTCGCGGTGGCGGACGCCCGGCTGCGCTCGGTCAGAAGTTGATTCCCGCTTCGACCGCGGCGGGAAGGGTGAAGTTGAAGCCCGGACCGTCCGGATTCTTCGGCGCCGTCTCGTACAGCTGGCGGTAGGTGAAGTAGTCGGCAACCACCTGCTTCACGTAGGCGCGGGTTTCTTTATAGGGAATCCTCTCCACGAAAAGGTCGAGGGGTAGCTCGCCCCGCTCGGACAGCCACCGGCTCACCGACCCCGGGCCGGCGTTGTATGCGGCCGCCGCCAGCGCCGGGTGGCCGAAGCGCGCCATCAGCTGCGAGAGGTACCAGGCGGCGAAGCGCAGATTGACGTCTGCGGCGAAAAGCTCGTCCGGCTCCGGTGCATCCACCGCGAGTCGCTTGGAGATCTGGACGGCGGTCGGGGGAAACACCTGCATCAGTCCGCGGGCATTGGCGGCGCTGGTGACCTCGGTGCGAAAGGCGCTTTCGCGGCGCATGATCGCCCAGACCAGATACGGATCGATCGCGTGCTCCTTGGCCAGTTTTTCGACGGTAGCCTGGTAGGCTCGGGGGTAGAGCAGGGCAACCGCTTCGCCCTCTTTGTTGGTATAGGCGTTGGCCCAGAGAACCCGCGCCGCCAGACCGTAGGCGCGGCCGTACTCACCCATTTCGTGCAGCGCATGCCCGACGCGCACCGCATCCTCGGGTCGTCGTATGGCGTCGACGCGATGCCCGGATTCGAGGTTTGCGTCGCGCGCCAGCCCGGCCTCTGAAAGCGCCCGGGCGAGAAGGAGATCGGTCGGGAAGGCGCCTTTTGGGGCCCTCGGTTGCTCGGGAAAGGCGATCGGTCGCTCCAATCCCAGGTCCCGCAGGCGCAAGTCGGCCAGCAGCGCATAGAAGCTGCCGGGAAAAAGGCGGATCAACTGTCGGTATTCATCGGCGACCTGGTCGACGTAGTCGCCGGTGATTTCGAGGCTTCGGGCCGCCCAGTAGCGAGCCTGGGCACAAAGAGCCGAGTTTGGAAACTGGCGAACCAGCGTCTGTAGATGATGCCGCGCTTCGCTGTGAACGTGCTGCAGGATGAGGGCGAGCGACTGGAACCACAGCGCCTCGTCGCGCCGGCGCGAGTGCGGGTGCTGTTTCTCGAAAGCGGTGAAGGAGCGGACCGCCTCCTGCCATCGACCGGCCTGCAGGTCGATCCAACCGATGAAATACCCGGCCTCCTCCGCGGCGAGCTCCTTGGGATAACGGCGCTCGATCTCGGCCATGTACCGCCGGGCAACCTCGTTTTCATTGGCTCGCAGTGCGCGCCGCGCCTTCAGCAGCAATCCCTCGGCGGCGATGCGGGGCTCGCCCCGGCTCGTGAGCCTGAGCTGCGCTTCCGCCTCCTTCTCCCGGCCGAGCGCGAAGAGGATCGGCGCCCGAACGAGGGCAAGCCGGCTCTGGGCGACGATGCCGACGACCAATTTCTCCCGCTCCGCTCGGGTCAGCTCCTCCAGCGCCTGGGCCGCATCACCGACCTCCATCAAGGCGTGCGCCCGCGCCAGGTGCTCGTCGAGGGTAAAGCGGGGCCTCCCCCCCGGCAGCGCCGAGATGCGATCCAGCGCGAGCGCGGCGCAGGGATGGTTGGCGAATCGGACCGCGATCAGCTTGAAATCGGAGCGCGCACCCTCGAGGTCGCCTGCCTGGGCGCGGGCGATCGCCCTCTCGTAATAGAGCTCGGGACTGTTTGCTTCCGACGCCGCGGCCTCCAGGAATTTGAGCGATTCCGAAGGCGACCCGGCGGCAAGGAGCGACTCCCCCTGGCGAGCCCGGGCTCGCTTCTGAAACCACCCTTCCGAGGCCTCGGCTGCGCGGGCGAAATCGGCCGCGGCCCCGGCTTTGTCATGAGCGTAGAAACGCGCCTCGGCGAGATAGTAGGCGTGAAAGGCGGGAAGGTCGGCCGGCGCCTCGGTGGAGGAAAGCTGCTTGAGAGCGTCTGCGGCGCGCCCTTCGGCGAGCAGAAGGTAGCCCACCAGGAGGGAAAGCTCGCGGGCGCGAGGACAGGCGGTCGACGAACAACTCGCCAGATCCGCTTGGGCGAGCTTGAGCGCGTCGACGCGGTGGACCCGGACCGCCTCCAGCGTGGAAGTGGACTGGGCCCGCGCAGCGACGGAGCTCGCAGCAACTGCAAGGAAAATTACCGTTTGGAGGATAAGGTAGGGAACGGTTTGACATTGTCTCCGTCGCGTCCTAAACCCCCGTGACCTCGAAAGAGTTGCAGCAGCGGGCGGAAGCAGACGGAAGTGAGTTTGCAATCGCGGCACGATTGTCGAAGCGGAGTGGAGAAGGAAAGCGCGGGGGAGAAGTAAACACTGGAGGGCGCTGCCAAAATGAAGCCTTGTCCCACCAATTTGCCTCAGACAATCAATCCGGAAGCGGGTCCAAAGCGTGCCGGAGTTGAAACTCACCGAAACCTCAACTGTCAGTACTACGACACCTGCCTGGATGAAGCAGTCAAACGTGGGTGGCAAAGCTTCACGTGTTTGAAGTGCCCACTGTACCAGATCACCGCGGCGCCCCAGATGGGCATCGAAGCCTACGCGACCCAACGCCGGGTGTTCTAGATTTCGTCCGGTCTGGAGTGGCGTCCCTCGGTCGAGCTACTTCGGCGAGGCGTAGATGACCACCACCCAGTACTTGTTCTTCCCGTAGGTCCTGGAGTCCCCCTTGACCGCGCCGACGCCGACGCGGTCATTTCGGCGATCCATAAGGCTCTTCGAATCGGTGATCTTCCGCGGCGATTCGGAGACGAAGACGTCGACTGTGGTGGTCCGGATGTCCTTGTCCGCCGCGAACACCTTCTCGTCGAGAGGGACTCCGGGGAGCCTCGGCTTGGGTTGATCCAACTCGAGCGCCCGTTTCGCATGCTCGAGAGCGATCCCTTCCAAGACTTCGCTCCGCTGTAGGGCTGGCAGCTTCAACTCCGCGCGCTTCTCCTGCAGCGATTGGTAGGCGGCCTGGAGCGGATCTCCCGGGGCCGCGTTCGGCTCGGTGAAGATCTCGGTCAGGATCGTTTGAGGGCGTTCTTCACCCCGCTGATAGGCGATGCCCAGCCCGAGGCGGGTGTACCTGGGATCGATCAGATTCCGCAGATGTCCCGGGCTCTGCTCGATCCCGAAATGTGCCGCGACCGGACCTGGCGCCAGCCCGAGATTTTCGCCCGCCACGCGATAGCCGTAACCGAGCTTCTGCAGTCGCCCGCGCAGGTCGCTGCCGTCCGGTGCCACATGGGCGAAGAAGCCCTGCGACGCCATCTGCTCGCTGTACTTTTGCGCGGCCGAGTCGAGGCCGTCGTCGAATTCGACCGGAACCAGGTGATGCGCCTTTCGCAGCGCATTGATGCGGCCGAGGATCGCCGACCGCGCTTCCGGAACCGAGCCAGGCTCAACCAGATGGGCCCGTCCCTCGCGATGAGCGCCGGAACCGGCATCGACGAAGAAGAGGGCCGCCACCTCCGGTCCCTGAGCGCCCTGGCCGACCACTTCGACCGAATAGCGGCCAGCGATCGGAAATCCAATCTTCGCGCAGAAGCGGGGGCCCTCCAGTGAGACGGGGGGTTTGTCCACGTCGCCGCTCGGCAGCGTGATGAAGACGTCCGCGGTGCGAAACGAGCCGCCCAGCTCACCACACAGCATGGGCGATTTGCCCGGTTTGACCAGGCGGGGAAACGATTTAAGCGTCACCTTCCGCGCCGCCAGCAGCGCGACCAATGCGCCGCTCTCGCCCCTGATCGCCGCCCCGATCCCCATTCTCGAGGCCGGCTCGTGGCTGGCATCCGCCCGGGCGAGAAATGAAGCCAGCGCCTGGTCGGGCGGCGTGCCCCGAATCACCAGCGCGCGAGGGCTCGGATCGTAACCTTGGGCATCGGAGACGGCCTGGCTGACCGAAAGGACGTTGGCGGCATCCTTGGCACTGGTCTGCAGCGCCTCTTCGGCCAGCGCGCGCGCCGCCCGACTCAGCGACTCGTCAATGACTGGAACCGCCCGGCCGACGCGCTCGAATTGTTCGGTCAGATGATGGCTCGCCCGCCGCTCCATGTCCGAAGTGCTGAGCGAGATCGCTGCGGTCGCTACGAGGTGAAGGGCGAACGCGCCGGTCATTCACTCGACCTGAACACCAGTCTGGAGATCGGTTTCTTTCCGAAGGCGATTCCCAGTCGCGCGCGGATTTCCGCTTCCCGCGTCGCGAGCTCGCGCGCCCAAGCCGGATTGGTGACCTCCACCGTCAGGACGTTGCCTTGAAGAAGCACCGGAGTCGAGTGACGCGAGATGACCGGGCCCACGATTCGATCCCAGGCCGGCTTGAAATTCCGCGCGTTCCCGCTCGAATTTGCCAGGGCCGCCAGGACGGAGGGCAACAGCTCTTGGATCGGGGTCAGCTTGCCTTTGACCACGCTTCCATAACGCCACAAATCCTCGCCTTCGCCAAGGTTGGGCAGGGGCGAGCATCGGCGTTGGTACGCATTTCCGGTTTGGGAAACGTCCCAACGCAGCGGGCGCGAGCGCGGTTGCGCCCGGGTGGGATGGAAACCGCCGGCTACCCCGCGAGCGGTAGAAAGTACCCTCTGGGTGGAATTCTCTTCCGAATCCGAATCCGAAAGCTCCGAAACCGCTGGTGTTTCATTGGCCCGATCTTCGCACGGCCACCGCGCGCGCGTCATCGCTTGCCCAGCCGGTCGGGGCAGGAGTTTGCGGCTAGGCGACGCGGGAGGACATCGGATGGGTCGCGAGGAGTGGTCGTGGGGGAGGGTGGCTGCCTGCTCGGTTTCGGTATCGCTGGCGGCAATGGTGACGATGTCGGCCTGCCAGTCGAACGCGCGCCACGACGAGGTTCCCTCCACCGGATTCAGCGGTGAAGCCCCAGACGCTGGAATACCGGGCGGCGATCCGGATGGCGGAAGCCCGGGTGGCAATCCGGACGGCGGACCGGGCGGCAATCCGGATGGCGGCAACCCCGACGGCGGTCAAATCCAATTCGGCGGTCCCGGTCCGTGGCCGATCAGCAATGTGACCTACGGTCTGGCGCACGGGATCCTAGAGACGCCGATCGTCGGGACCAGCACCGACGAGACCCAGAATCTATGGACGGCCACCAACGACGCGCTCTATCTCCTCAAGCCGGGCGACGCACGGTTCAGGCGCTACACGGCAACGGACGGCCTGCACCTCCAATCCAACCCCGTCTCGTACTGCGATCGGGACATTAGCGGCGGCGATCATGCTTGCCCGATACTCGGCGGCGCCGCGCCTCCTGGTATTTCGGAGATCGTCGGCGGCGGCCCCAACGAAGTATTCGTCGGCTACTACGGCAACGAGGAGGGGTCGGCGGACTGGTCCGATCCGAACCGCCACACCGGAAAGCTGGACCGTGTCCGGCTCAATCCCGATGGGACGCTCCGCGTCGATCGCTTCGATCTGCTCCATGTGGGAGCGGCGGCCCAGTGGTGGCACGACCGGACGGTGCACCGGATGATTTTCGATCACTTCATTCATCGGCACGAACTGTACGTTGGGCTCAACCACGGCGTCGATCGGCTGAAGCCAGACCTCTTCCGCTATCCGCGGCCCGGCGAGTGGTTCGACAGCGCGAACAGCGAGTGGATGTCGGACCATCTGCACCCGACCGTCTGCTACCACGCAACCTGCGAAAGCGACCCCAACAACCAGCGGATGGGCATCTGGCGCGGCCTGGCCTTGGCTCCTGACGGCAATTTGTGGGTGGCCGGCCGCTGGACCGCGGGAAAGATCGTCTGGGTCGACGGCGTTCTGGCCTGGGTGTTTCGCCGCGGTGAACAGGCGTTCGCGGCCTTCTTCGGCGACCCCTACCGCCGCCCGGTGCCACCCGATGCACCGGGATTCTTCAACGAGCCGGTGTTCCGCCCTCCGCAAGAGGGGGACCCGGTCAACCTGAGCGCTGTCTCGGTGGCCCCGGACGGACGTGTTTGGTTCGCCAGCGCGCCGCTGTGGGAGTCCCCTCCGCTGGAAGTGCCCTACGGGGTCGCGGCTTGGGACGGGCGCGTCTTTAGGATTTACGACGCGATCGCCGATCTGGGCATGGGCGAGCGCAACGTCCGCGATCTAATCGCTTTGCCCGACGGACGGATCCTTTTCGCCGGCCCGACCACCGGCCTGCTCCTGTGGAATCCGGCGACGGGCGTGCGGCAGAGCCTGCGCGCGCCGACCTGGCTCGCGGACGACCGTGTGCTGCGCCTGGAGCTGGACACGATGGTGAATCCTCCGGCGTTGCACGTGTCGACCGAGACAGGCGCGACGGTCATCCGGCGCTTGCCGTAAGGGCGTGACCGCGGAGCTAGTGCGCGGTTGCCGGCGGAGCTATCGGCGATCCGCTGGGCCCTTTCTCCTCGGCTTCCTTGCGCGCCTCGGCGCGGTGGTCTCGGGCGATGAGGACGTAGATCGCGGGGACGAAGAAGAGCGTGAAAGCGGTGCCGAACGCCATCCCGGTGACGAGCACCAATCCGATGCTGTTTCGAGCCGCCGCGCCCGGGCCGGTCACCAGGGTGAGCGGAAAGTGGCCGCACACCGTCGCCACGCTGGTCATCAGAATCGGCCGGAGCCGGGTGAGCGCCGCCTCGCGGACGGCTTCGATCTTCGTGTGCCCCGCCTCCTGAAGCTTGTTGGCAAACTCGACGATCAGGATTCCGTTCTTCGACACCAACCCTACCAGCGTCACCAGCCCGACCTGCGAATAGACGTTGAGCGTGGTTGTCCACCCATTGGTGAAGAAGGGGATGTTCGGGTTGGGCATTTTCAGGAAGGTCATCACCAGCGCTCCGAACATCCCCAGCGGCACCGAGCCGGCGAGGATCACGAACGGGTCGCGGAAGCTGTTGAACTGCGCCGAGAGCACCAGGAAGATCAGGATGATCGCGAGGATGAATGCGGGCAGGAACTTGTTCCCTTCCGATCGGAGCTGCCGCGACTCGCCGGTGTAGTCGAGGGTGTAGCCCTTGGGCAGGATCTTGGCTGCCTCGTTCTCGAGAAAGCCCAGGGCCTCGTCGAGCGGCCGGATCGCCACCCCGCTGATCTTCACCGCGTTGAGCTGCTGAAAGCGGTTGAGCGATCGAGGCGAAACCGTTTCATGGATCTGCGCGATGGAGGACAAGGCTACGACTTGTCCGCCGGGACCGGTGACGTAGATGTCCTTGAGCTGGTCCGGGTTCAAGCGCGAGACGCGGAGCACTTGCGGAATCACCTTGTAGCTGCGCCCGGCGATGCTGAACCGGTTGACGAAATTCCCTCCGAGCGCCGATGCCATGTCCTGTCCGACCGTCTGCAAATTCAGCCCGAGCTCGCCCACCTTGTCCCGGTTGACCTCGATCTCCGACTGGGGCTGATCGATCTTGACGTCGATCAGCGGCGGGAAGGCGAAGAGACCGCTCTGGGTGGCTTTTTGCTGCAGCTGCTGCGCGAAGCCGAGGATCTCCGAGCTCTCGGCGGTGGAAGCGAGGATGAACTCGACCGGGAACTGACCGCCGCCGGGAAGCGCGGGAGGAAGGACGGGAAACGTCTGGATGCCGGGAACGGCGGAGACCTTCGCCTGAACCTCGGGGAGGATCTGGAAGGCGGAGCGCTTGCGCTGCGTCCAGGGCTTGAGCCCAACGCCCCAGAATCCGCCGGTGGGTTGGGTGATCTGGAACGTGAAGGCCGCTTCGGGAAGGATCGAGACGACGCGATTGATCTCCCGGGTGTACTGCGTGACGAAATCGATGGTGGAGTCCGCCGGCGTGTTAACCACGCCGAAGATGACGCCCTGGTCCTCGGCCGGCGCCAACTCTTTCGGCGCCTGCGAGAACATGAGCACGACAAGAACGCTGAGGATGGCCCAGGCGGTGTAGATCACGCCGCGGGACCTCAATACCGTGTCCAGCCCCCGCGCGTAGCTTTCTTTTAGTTTCTCGAAACCGCGATTGATCAGCCGGGCCAGCCCCTTCTCGTCCTTGGCTGGACGCAGCAGCGTGGCGGACATCACCGGCGATAGGGTCAGGGCGACCACGCCGGAGATGGTCACCGCGCCCGCCAGGGTGAGCGCGAACTCGCGGAAGAGCGAGCCGGTCAGACCTCCCTGGAAGGCGATCGGGGTGTAGACCGCGGCGAGGGTGATGGTCATCGCGATGATCGGACCGACCAGCTCGCGCGCTCCCAGGAGGGCGGCGTCGACAGGTCTCAACCCCTCGCTCAGGTGGCGCTCCACGTTTTCCACTACGACGATCGCGTCGTCCACCACCAATCCGACGGACAGCACGATCGCCAGCAGCGTCAGTAGATTGATGGTGAAACCGAAGAACTGCATCAGGAACACCGCGCCGACCAGCGAGACGGGGATCGCCACCACCGGCACCAACACCGAGCGGAAGGAGCCGAGGAAGAGGAAGATCACCACCACGACGATGAGCAGCGTCTCGGCCAGGGTCTGCACCACCTCGTCGATCGCGTTCTGGATGTAGGCCGTCCCGTCGTAGGCGATGGTGGCCTTGATCTGCTCCGGAATCTCCTTCTGCAACTGAGCGAGCTCGACGCGGGTTCGCTTGATCACGTCGAGCGAGTTCGCGTTGGGCAGCGCCCAGACGCCGATGAACACCGCGGTCTGGCCGCTGAAATTCACCGCGGTGTCGTAGTCCTCCGCGCCGAGGACCACCTCGGCGACGTCGGCAAGGCGGATCACCGCACCGCCCTTCTCGCGGATCACCATCTGCTGGAACTCCTGAACCGAGCGGAGATCGGTGTTGGCGGTGAGGTTGACCTGGATCAGCTGTCCCTTCGTTTGGCCGACCGCGGCCAGGTAATTGTTCGTCGCCAGCGCCTGGCGGACCTGCACCGGGCTGATGTTGTAGGCGGCCATCCGGTCGGGCTTGAGCCAGATGCGCATCGCGAACGTCCTCGCCCCGAGGATGTCCGCCCGCTGCACGCCTTCGATCGCCGACAGGCGCGGCTGGATGACGCGAACCAGATAGTCGGTGATCTCGTTTTGCTTGAGAAACTCCGAGGAGAAGCTCAGGTACGCCGAGGCGAACTGGCTGTCGACCGACTCGATGTTGATCACCGGGACCTGCGCCTCGGGCGGCAGATCGCCGCGCACCTGGTCGACCTTCGAAGCGATCTCGGCCAGGGCCTTGGTCGCGTCGTAGTTGAGCCGCAGGCGCGCCCGGATGATCGAGCTGTTCTGAAGGCTTTGCGACTCCAGATAGTCGATTCCATCGGCGGAGGCGATCACCCGCTCGAGGGGGGTAGTGATGAAGCCCCGGACCAGCTCCGCGTTCGCTCCGACGTACACCGTGGTGACGGTCACCGCGGCGTTTTCGCTCTTGGGATATTGGCGGACGTTGAGGGAGCGGATCGCCTGCAGGCCGGCGATGATGATGACCAGGTTGACGACGATGGCGATGACCGGCCGGCGAATGAAAAGATCGGTGAACTTCATGGTTTCTTTCCTCGCCTACTGCTCTGAGGGCTTCGGATCGAGCGAGGCCGGCGGAGCCAGGGCGTTGTTCACCGCCACCGGCATTCCATTTCGCACCTTGAACGCGCCGCTGCTCACCACCGTCTCGCCGGGAGAGAGACCGGAAACGACGGCGACGTAATCGCCCCGCCGCTCGCCGAGGCGGATGAACTTCTGCCGCGCGATCAGGGTCGTCTTGCCGTCGGGACCCTTCGACTCCTCGACCGCGTAAACAGAATCGCCGTAGGGGGCGTAGAGGATGCTGGTGGCCGGAACGGTAATCACCGGACGACTCTCGTCGGAGAGCACCTCCACGTTGACGTAGGCCCCAGGCGTCAGTCGCCCGTCGCGATTGTCCAGCGTCGCCCGGACCCGCACGTTTCGGGTCACGATGTCCACCTCGGGGTTGATTACGCTGACTTTCCCCTCCCAGGTGGCATCGGGAAATATGTCGTTGCGCACCCGGACCTTCTGGTCCACCTTCAAAAAGGCGATCGACTGCTGGGGAAGCGAGAACTCGGCGTACATCGGCGTCACCGTCTGAAGGGAGACGATCGGGTTTCCCGGCGACAGGACCTGTCCCAACTCGACTTGCCGGATGGCGGTCCGGCCATCGAACGGAGCGCGGATGGTCTTCTTCGCGATGGTGGCTTCGAGGGACGCGACGGTGGCGTCGGCCTGAGTCGCGCGGGCGACGGCGGTGTCGTACTCGGATTGCGTGTTCGCTCCCGTCTGGCGCAGCTTGCGGGCCCGCTCGAAGGTGATCTTGGCCAGTGTCGCGTCGGCGCGGGCGGACTGGAGTTGGGCCTGCTCGGTCGAAGTGTCCAGTCGAACGAGGACGGCGCCCTTCGCCACCGAAGCACCGTTTTCAAAGAGGATCTCGCGGACGGTCCCGGTCAGCTCGGCGCTCAATGTAACGCCCCGAATGGCTACGAGACTACCAATGGCGGGGCGGATGGCGGGCCAGTTTGTCTGCTCGGCCTTGGCGGTGGTGACAGCTTCCGGAGGTGGAACGAAGGTCTTGCCTGTCTTGATCATCGTCGCGATCTGCGCGACCTTGATGCCGACAAGGATGGCGACGATCGCGAAAAGACTCAGCCCGGCGATGACCCAGATTCGCCTTTTCGTCTTCGTCTTTGGAGGGGATGAATCGAGCGAGCGGGATAGATCTTGCTCGACCGCGGCGGAGTCCTGTCGAAACATTAGGCCGTCCTGAGCGAAAGTGGAGGCACGGATATAGGGCCCTCCACGCCCAAAGGCTCGAAATAATGCGCGGAAACTTGAGGATCGTCCCCCTGGGCGAAGGGGTCGGCGGGGACCCTCGGCGCGGCTTCAGGCGCCTGACTCGCTCTCCGGCCCATGGCAGACGGCCTCGACGTGATGTCCGTCCGGGTCGAGCACGAAGGCCGCGTAATAGTTGGGGTGATAGTTCGGGCGGAGCCCGGGTGCAGCCAGGTCGCGCCCTCCGGCAGCCAGGGCCGCTTGATGGAACCGGCGAACGGCCTGCCGCGTTGGCGCCCGCAGTGCCAGGTGAAATCCGGCCGAGGGGACCACCTTTCGCTTCATCGCCGGATCTTCGAAGCCGATGTAGAGCGCGAAACCCTCGACGAGATTCGGTTCTTCATGGAACTGCCGGTAGGCGACCTCCCCGGGAATCTGGAGGTGAGGCACCAGGCCGAGGGGTGCCAGGGCGGCATCGTAAAAGGCCTTCGCCCGGGCCAGGTCATTCACGCCCAGCGAGATGTGATCGAGGGAGGCGGGTGGCCGGTGTCCCGGTGAGATTGCGCGCGAGGGCTGAAGATCGAGCGACCAACGGGAACGCGGCAGCGGTTGGAATCCTGCGCGCCGGTACAGCCTTTCGGCGCGGCGGTGCCCGGCGTCGACCTCGAGCTCGATCGCATTGCAGCCGAGGCCAACCGCGACCTCTCGCGCCCGGGCGAGCAGTGCCGTCCCAAAACCGTCTTCCCGCTTCGGAGGCACGACGTACAGCTCGTCCAGCCAGGCGAGCGCCCTCCGTGCTCGAGCGTCCAGGCATAGGACAACACCGCCAGGCCCACCGGCTCATCGCCATCGAGGGCGACGAGCAGAGCACCGCGTTCGGGCATTTCGATCATTCCGGCGACGGCGGAATCGAGCCGTTCGGACGAAAGCTCGATGCCGTGCTCATCATATTGAGCCTGAAGGAGGCGAACCGCCGCCCTGCGTCGCTCCTGGGTCACCCACTGGATGCTCGGCGTCATTTTCCGGATACGTTCGACGGGCGTGGTGGTTTCAGCGGACGGCTCGACCGGTGGGAGACCGCTCGCCCCTTTCTAGCGTTCGAAGATCAGGGTGGGATGACCCTGGTAGATCGTGCGGTGGCGCTCGGTGTAGCCACATTTTTCCGCGACCCGGATCGAGCGCAGGTTTGCCGGATTGATCAGGCACACGGTTCGCGTCGATCCGAAGGCCAAGGCGCCCCACGCCAGGGCTGCGCGGACGGCCTCGGTCGCAAATCCCTTCCCATGCGCCCAAGAGGCCAGCACCCATCCGCTTTCCGGCGCTCCCGCCAAAGCCGGCTGAATCTCCCGCTTGTAGTCGACAAAGCCGACCTCGCCCGCAAATCGACCCGAGTCCTTCTCGCGGATCACCCAGTAGCCGAACCCCATCAGCGACCAATGGCCGACGTAGCGCAGCAGCCTCGCCCAGACCTCTTCTGCGGAGAAGGGCCGGCCGCTGATGTAGCGGGTGACCTCTGGATCCGCCCACATCGCGGCGGACTCTGCGAAGTCCTCGAGGCGATGGCCTCGCAGGGTAAGGCGCTCTGTTTCGATCGCCGGAGGGTTGGGGGTTGCGGGCTGTGGAGGGGGCATCGAGGTTCTCGCGGTCAGTGGCGAAAGCTGGTCGGGTCGATCCGGTACCGCCTCAGCCAGCGCTGGACTTGAAAGCGGGCCTTACCCAACACCCGGGCGACGGCGGTGACGTTACCCGCGTGTTCGCGGAGCAACCCGAGGATCTCATCCCGCCGGCGCTGATCCGCCTCCGGGAGCTGACTTTCGAGCTCCCCGGCGTCGGCATCGGCCGAGGCGTCTTTGCTCTTCGGCTCCTCGAGGGCCGCCTGAATCGGCCGCGGGAAATGAATCAACTCGACGGGTCCACCTCTGGCCAACACCACCGCCGCAGTCAGGCACTTCTCCAGCTCCCGGATGTTGTGCGGCCAGCGGTAAAGGAGCATCGCTCGCGCCGCATCGGAGCTGAAATGAATGCTCTCGCTTCGCTTGGCGAGGTGACGCCTGAGCAACATCCCCGCGATCAGGCCGAGATCCTCACGTCGCTCGCGCAGCGGCGGGAGCGTCAAGGTGAGACCGGAGATCCGGGCGAGCAGATCGGCGCGGAACTGATCCGCTTCGATAAGCTCGGGAAGGTTTTGATGGGTCGCGGCGAGGACCCGGAGATCTACTTTTATCGGCTGGGTGCCCCCGACCGGCAGGACTTCACCCTCCTGGAGCACCCTTAAGAACACCGCCTGCGCCGATCCCGGCAGGTCGCCAATTTCATCGAGAAAGAGCGTCCCGCGGTCGGCACTGCGGATGAGGCCGATCCGGTCCTCGGCTGCCCCCGAGAACGCGCCCTTGCGATAGCCGAACAGCTCCGATTCGACCAGGGTCTTGGTCAAGGCCGCGCAATTGACGGCGACGAAGGTGCCGGTGCGATGCGAAAGCTGGTGAATCGCCTGGGCCACGAGCTCTTTGCCGGTGCCGGTCTCGCCGTAGACGACCACCGAGACCGACGAAGGGGCGATCGATTGTAGATTCCGAAACTCGGTGGCCAGGCTGGGCACCAGGGTGGCCAGTCCAGGGGCGGCCGAACGCACCTCACCCGCTTCCAGGGATGCCGAGTTTTCCTCGGTCTCGATCGCCTGCCGGAAGATGAAGAAGGTGTGCCCAAGCTCGATCAGGTCTCCGTCCGTCAGCACGGCTCGCTCGCGCCGGATGCCGTTCACCAGGGTCCCGTTCTTGGATTTTGTATCCTCCAGGATCCATTCGCCGAGAGCCCTAAACAGAACCGCATGCGAAGAGGACATCCAGCGGTCGGGGACGGCGAGCTTGAACTCCTGGCCAGTTGTCCTCTCGAAGCGCGGGGCGATTCCCTCCGGAGATCGACCGAGCAACAACCCCTGGACATCCTCCAGGCAATACCGGCCCGAAGCCACAAGAGGTTGGTCCGCCTGGAGCACGAGAAAGAGGTGGGCGGCGCGGCGGGTGCGCCCCGCGCTCTGGCGGATAACCATGTGCGAGAGCGTCGAGGTGGTTGATTCCTTCGAGTGCCCGCTCATCTCCGCCATCGCCCAGTCATCGGCTACCGACCGGAGCCGGTCAAGCACCATGCTAAGATCTAAAGCTTGGGTCGAGCCGGTCGAGCTTGCGCAATAGACCTGGCCAGGCGAGCGCCCCACCCGCCGTTCGGGTGACCCTATCCGCGTGGGCGGATGCGCCGGCGATGATCCGGGGATCGATCGGAATCAACTCGCCGCCTGCTTGGGCCCGAACCTGGATCGCACAGGTGGCCTCGAACAGGTACATCATGAGGAAGGCATCCGGAATGTTCGGGGCGACGGTGAGCAAGCCATGGTTGCGCAGCATCAGATAGCTTTTCTGGCCGAGGTCGCGAACCAACCTCGGCTTTTCATCGTCGTTGAGGGCCACGCCTTCGTAGTCATGGTAGGCGAGCGAGGAGAGAACGAAGGTCGACTGTTGAGAGATCGGTAGAACGCCCTTCTTCTGAGCCGACACGGCGATTCCGTTGAGGCTGTGGATGTGCAACACGCACTTCGCATCTTCGCGTCCTGCATGGATCGCGCTGTGGATGGTGAAACCAGCGGGGTTCACCTCGTAGGCACTGGCGCTCACCTTGTTGCCGGAGAGATCCACCTTGACCAGACTGGAAGCGGTGATCTCCTCGAACATCATCCCGTAGGGGTTGAGCAGGAAGTGGTGCTCCGGTCCGGGGACCCGCGCCGAGATGTGGGTGAAAATCAAATCGTCCCAGTGATACAGCGCCACCAGCCGGTAGCACGCGGCCAGATTTACCCGCTGATCCCATTCCGCTTCGCTGATTCCTGTCGGTCGCAAGGTTGGCTCGCTCAATCAGGCAACTGGGTGCACATCCGCCGCAGGCTAACGGCTGAGCGCCCGCCCGCCAAGCCCAAACCCGATTTTTGTCCGGTGAAACACGGAGGCGGGGACCGATTCTCCGCGGGTCTTAGCGACCGGGAAGCCCTTTGAGGAATTGTTTTGCCTTTTCTTCCACCTGCTTTGCCGCCTGGTCGGCCTCTTTACCGGCCTGGTCCTTGTTCGGCGTGTCGCCGGCGCCTCCCGTGCCGGCGCCCAGAAGGCGCCCGATTGCGCTGGTCGCCGCCTGCTTCGCAATGCTCGCAGCGGTTCCGGCGAGATCCGCCACCGCCACGTTGGGGTTCGAGGCCGGGCCCACGATTCTGAGGCCGATCGGAATCGGCCCACCGGGCGTCACCTTGCCTCCGGTAAGCGCCGAAACCGTGGAGGGTGCGAGGGCGACCGTTCCCGCCAAATCGAGGTTGCCGTCGAGGTGCGCGCCCCCGGTCATGCTGATTTGCGCTTCCGGAAGGTTGATCTGAATCGGCGCCTTGAGCTTGGCGAAACCCTTCTCCACGGAGACCGAGAATCCCACGTCCTTGCCCAGGCTGGTAAAGCCGGCGTCCGGTTTCGGGCGCGCCAGGCCCGGCGGTAGGACCTTGGCCAACGGGGTCCAGACGGAAGCGATCAGATCCTTACCGAGGAGTTTTCCATCGTGCAGGTGGCCCTCGGCCCCGCCGGACAAGGAGCGAATCAGATCGGCTTTATCGGTGCCCGCACCGCTGAAGTTGAGGTCGCTCCCCAAGGTCCCGGCGAGCAGCTTCCGCTCGCCGAAGAAGGTCAAGGCCTGGCCCGCCTCGACGTTCTGGGCCTGGACGGCGACGTGGAAGGGCATCTTGGGCTGCGCGAGCCGGACCGTCGTGCCGTTGGCAGAGACCTTTCCGCCCAAAGCGCCCACCGACAGCGTCTGCAGGATGACTTCGTCGTCGACCATCTTCACGTCGGCAACGAGGTTGTTGAAATCGAGAGTCGACTTGTGAAGCGAGTCGATCTTGACGGTCGCGTGCCCACGGACTCCGGCGAAGAGCGCGGGATCCGGAGGAGGTTTTTGCTTCTTGGAGGTCATCAGCAGCTTGTCCAGATCGAGCCGCGGGCTGTGGAGCGCCAGCTCGAACTGCTTCTTGCTGTCCTTTCCCGATCCGGACAACTCGATCCAGCCGTTACCGGTGACCGTCGAGTCCCGAATGTGGGCGGTCGCCTCGGAGAGCTGTACTTTGAGCGGAGCTGATTTTCCACCGCTGCCGCTCTTGGTGCCGGAGATGGAAAGGGCGAGCGGCTCACCGGGAGGCTTGTCCAGCGATTCGCCCGGCCGCAGGTCGGCACCCGAGAGATCCGCCTGGACGTCGAAGCGGAGCGTTCCGGCCGCGGCGCCGCGCAGTTGAGCGAGCAACGTCATCGTCTTGCCCGACGCCTTGCTCAGCACATCGGGGATTGCCAACCGGACCGGCGTCAGATCCAACCGGACTTCGACCGCCTGCGAGGCCTCCGTTCCCGAGCCTTTCACCGTCAGGCCGATCGGCCCGGCCACCTGACCCTTGAGCTGTCTTTGAAGCGGGGGACAAAGCGCCGCGAGGCGCGCGGGATCGAGGTCGTGCGCGACCAGCTCCAGGCCTTCGACGCGAAGCTGGCCGGAGGCCAGGCCGAGCACGCGTCCCTTGCCGGTGATCCCTGCCGGCCCCGCTTCGATCTTGAGGCGGTCAATCTGAAGATCGCCCTTGGACATGTCGCCCTTCACATCCGCGTCGAGCGAGGCGTCCAGCGCTTTTCCTCCCTCCGCGCCGGCAAAGCGGAGCCCGAGCGCGTTCAGGGCGCCGCGCAGACGGGTCTCTCCCTTTCCCTCGGGCACCAGGGCGCCGAGATCGGCCGTGAGGTCGGCCGAGAGTCGCCCTTCTTGAAGCCCGATGTTGCGTGGCACGTAGGGCGCGATCGGTTTCAAGTCGATCGGCTGAATCCTCAGAGCCAGGTGCTTAGGCGTGGGGACCAGCGATGGGGGCAGAGGGGCGGTGGCCAGCTCCAGATCGAAATTCCTCTGCTCCGCGAGGATCGCGGCTTTGACCGAAACATCGAGCGCCTTCCCCGCGCGCAGATTGTCGGCCTTCACCTCGATGTGGCGGACCTGGAGGCCGTCTGCCGATCCCGCGCGCTGCCTTGCCGCCGCCTGCTCGACAAACCGTACGGTCCCCTCCGTGAAGGCGAAGTGGTCCAGCCGCAGATCGAGCGGCCCGGAGCTCTTGGACTCCGGCTGGCGATCCTGGGAAAGCTTGGATTGAAGCCGCTCGATGTTCGTCGTCCCGTCTGGGAATCGGATCACGTTGAGGGTCAAACCGTCTATCTCGACCGACCGCACCTCCAGCTGCTTTCCGCGGGAAACGATGGCCTTGAGAAGCTTTGGGGTCACCTCCACCCGCGAAAGGTCGAGCAGCGGCATCTCCTCGCCCGACGCCGGGCCAATCCGTACCCCGGAGACTCGGACGGACGGTCCAAGGATGATCTTGGTCGAAATCCGGTCGATGGTGATCTGTCGGCCGATTTTCTGACCGTAGGTGCTCGCCTGAGCCCTGGCCTCCCTGAGCAGCACTGAATCGAGGATGGAGAGGGCGATCGCCCCGGCAATGACGAGAACGAGCAGGACCGACCCAACGATCACAACCAACTTTCGCGACGTTTTGGACATGGAAACGATGTTCTCCGCTTAACCCGTTTAGTTAGGGACAGCGGACCGGAAGCGCAACAGCGGTGTCGGCCGTTCAACCATCCGGAGAAGAGGTCCGGGTCGGCCTGACGAAGGGCTCAGTCAGTGCCGGCGGCGAGCGGATGAGGGTAGGGGAAGGGTACGTAGTCGGCCGGCGGCGACAGGAAGTAGACCGGAGTCCCCATTGTTCCGCGGGCCCGGAGCATCGGGCTCGTTTCGGGGACGATCGAGTTGTCCCAGATGTAGATGGGCCCGGTGGGCTGATCCGTATCCTGGGTGAGCTCGATGCCCTGATTGTAATCGGCAAAACTGTTGTTCCAAACCAACCCCATACCGCCGCGAATCCGGACTGCATACCCGCGGTAGATCGGGTTTTCGATCAAGTTGTCGTGCACGTCGACCCACTCGGTGCCAACCGCCGATCCGAACTCGTGTCCGTGCGCGTCGACCGCATGGGCGATTTGATTCAGAGCAACGTAGTTGTTGCGGAACACGTACCGCGCGGCCCGGTTGGAAGCGACGGCGTGCCGACAGAGTCGAAAGCTCGAATCCTCGATGAAGGTGGCGAGGGCCGAGCCAAAGGGCTCGGGCGGTGCCTGGGGGTCATTGCTCCCGCCCACTTCGACGCCGTAGCCCAAATTGTTGACGACCGGGTTGAACAGGTCCTCGAAGACACAGTGGTCTACGACTCCGGAGCTCGTTTCCCCGGAGCTTGTGGCACTCGTCCAGACTCCGGATCGACCGGTCCGGGTGAAGGAGCAATGGTCCACCCGAAAGTCGACTCCAGCCGCGATGTGGACGCCGACCTCCTGACCGTTGGAAAGCTCGCCGAGGTTCGGATCGACGTTGGAGAAGCCCTCGAACCGAAGCCCGGTGATGCGAACCTGCGCGTGGCGCGTCGATTCGACCATCGGCGTGACGGAGCCATCTACCGAGCGAAACAGAACCGACGCGTCGCCGGACCCCTGCAGCGTGACGCCGTCGTTTCGGATCAACACCGTCCCATCCACCTGGTATCGCCCCGGCGGGACGATCACCGTTCCGGGGCCGCCCAATTGGTCTAGGGCCGCCTGAATCGCCTCCTGCGTCTCATCCCCAACGACGATCACCTGCGCCGTGGCCGCACCGGCAACCCACAAAGATGCGACAGCCACGAAATTCCGCGTGCTCGTCCTTGACCGTTTCTGGGTCATGGCATCCCTCCAACACCCCCTTATCCCGCGAGGGGGATCGTCGATCAAGTCGTGCAGAACCTCGGTCCAATCGCTCGAGCGATGGATTGCGGAGGCGACGTCGGAAATGGCATCGTTCATCAATGAATCGAAAGGCGATTGCGCTGCTCGGATCGGGGCATCTAATAGCGGATTTTACCCAGGGGGCGGTCGCGGCCCTGATCCCATTCTTCGTCGCCGATCGCCATTGGTCGTATGCGACGGCCGCGAGCCTGGTGCTGGCACTCAACCTCAGCTCTTCGATCGTTCAGCCCGCCTTTGGACACTGGGCCGACCAGCGTTCGCGCGCGTGGTTGATGCCGGTTGGACTCGTGCTGGCGGGCACCGGGCTCGCCCTCGTCGGCTGGATGCCGTCCTACGCTCTGGTGGTCGCGGTGCTGGCGGTGGCGGGAATAGGGGTGGCGGCGTTTCATCCTGCCGCCGCGCAAGCACTCCATTCGGTCGCCGGCGAGAAGCGAGCCACGTCGATGGGCGTTTTCAGCGTGGGGGGGAATGCCGGGTTTGCCCTGGGGCCCCTGGTCGCCACCGGTGTCTTGCTCACGGCTGGACTGCGCGGATCGGCCTTGCTGGTCATTCCGGCATGGCTGATGGCGGCGGTGCTCGCGGCAAACTTGAGGATCTATCCGGTCGCGACGCGCCTTTCGGCCCGCGGCGGAGCCACCGCGCCGATTCCCGGGTCCGCGAATTCGTGGGGGGCATTCGTTCTGCTCTCGGCAATCCTGTTGTGCCGCTCGGTGGCGTTCGTATCGCTGAACGCCTTCTTGCCCGCTTATTGGATCGGCGTTCTCGGTCAGGGGCGAGGCGCCGGCGGCGCCGCGCTGTCGCTGCTGCTGGCGATCGGGGCCGTCGGCACCCTGTTGGGCGGGTGGATGGCGGACCGGTACGACCGGAAGAGGGTGATTGCATTCTCGCTGCTGATCGCCGGCGCTCTGATGCTCGCCCTGCCCAACGTGCTCCCGCCGGTCGCGGCGATGGCTCTCCTGATGCCGCTCGGCCTGAGCTTCTTCATGTCCTCCAGCGTCATCGTCACGCTTGGCCAGGAATACCTGCCGGAGCGGGTGGGACTCGCCTCGGGGGTGACGCTCGGTCTGGCGGTTACCGCCGGCGGCCTCGCCGCTCCGCTCCTGGGTTGGATTGTCGACCGGTACGGATTCGCCTCCGCGTTCGGCACCGGCGCGTTCCTCGCGCTGGCTGCAAGCACGATGGCCTGGCTGCTCCCTGCTCCAGCCCCCGTTTGCAAGGCAAGGGTGTCCGCCGTCGAGCCACCACTAGTCAGCCACGTCTCTTGACCTCGTCGAACGCGTGCTGACTCTGCGCTCCCGCCGTTGGATCCTTCTCCTGGCTGTAGTCGGTTGCGCGCGCCGGACGCCCGATCCGATCCCCCAGTCTCCCGCCGTCCGCGAGCCGCCGCCGTTGGAGCTTCGACAGCGCTACGGCGGTACGTACCAGTTCGTCGGGGGCGGCGCCGAGCGCGCCGCGGTCGCCGCCGCGGTCGACCGGGCCGTCGCACCGATGTCTTTTCTCGCCCGAGGCATCGCCCGAAGCTCTTTGATCGCGCGCGCCGAGATCCGGCCGGCGATCGCCATCCTCTTCGGCGACGATGGCACCGTCTCCGTCATTTCCCCCGGAGAGCTTCCAGAGTCGAGCCCGGCGGATGGCACGCCCGTTCGGGTCGTCAATCGCTTCGGCGATGAGAGCGAGCTGAGCCAGCAGTTCGTCGAAGGAGCGTTCGTCCAACGCGGCCGGACGGACGATGGCAGCGGAAGCACGATCTTCGAGTTGCAGCCGGACGGTCAAACGCTCCTCGTCCACCGGACGATGGAAAGCAGCAAGCTGCCGCAGCCGGTGAAGTACACGCTGACCTACCGGCGAAGCCCCTGAGATCTCTCCCGGCGCCCTTCAAGGGTCGGAGACGTTGCGCCGTCGTTGTCGGCTAAGCGTTCAACGAGGCCAATGGCATTAGCGACCCTGGGCGCTCGAGAGCACCGACGTCAAGATGCTGGGGTCGATCATTCCGGCCAGGTCGGCGTTCGAGACGTAGCCGAGCGCCTGGGCGTGCTTCGCGGTCTGGGCCATCGCCTCGGCCGGCGGCTGCACCGTAGGCTCGATGCGCGAGAAAGCCTGCTTCAAGATCTCGGGCGATAGTCTCTTGCCGGTCAACTTCCCGAAAGCATCGTTTGCCTTTCCAGCGAAGGCGTCGGGGGTTGATTGCCATTCCCGGGTCAGCGCCGCGTGGGCGCGAAGGATTGCGGAGACTTGTTCGGGCCGGGCTTGCAGCACCTGGGCGGTGGTCACCAACAGCGTTGCCGGGAAGGAGCGGCCCGGCCAAAGGTCTCGCTCATCGACGAGCAGGTGCCCGCCTCCCTCGACGATCAAGCGGGCGCCCCACGGCTCCGGGACCCAAGCCGCCTCGAGTCGCCTGCTGATGAAAAGGCTCAAGATGTCCGGGTTTGAAGTCGGTATCACCCGGACATCTCCTTTGGAATCATCGGCGATCGTCAATCCCTGGTTCTTGAGCCAATAGCGCAGAGCGATGTCCTGAGTGTTTCCAATCTGCGGAGAAGCGACGGTCTTTCCTTTCAAATCCTGAGCAGAGCGAGCCGTCCTGGCGACGAAGACCGCGCCGCCATTGGCAGCCCCGGCGATCACCCGAAGTTGTCGACCCGCTTTCAAGAAGGTGTTGATCGCGGGGCCGGGGCCGACGTAGGTGATGTCGAGCGAACCCGAGCTGAGGGCCTCCATCGCCGCCGGACCGGCGTTGAATTGCTTGACGTTCAGTTTGATCTCGCCCAGCTCCCGGGCAAAGGTGCCTTCCTCATTCCCCACCAACGCCTGGGCATGGGTGATGTTTGGAAAGAAGCCCAGGCGCAGGGGGGCATTCCTTCGCTCCGCCTCGGACTTCTTGCAACCGGTCACCGTGGCGAGCAGCAGCAGGAAAGAAAAGCACAGCCCGCAGATTCGATGTTTGAGAGGATGGAGACTCATCGGATCCTAGGCGGGCGCGACCAGGCCCCACCGTCGCCGAATTCGCACCTCGATCGATTGGAACAGCAGTCGGTCGATACCGGTGCCGACCAGGATGATCGCCAACATCACCGCCATCACCTGCGAGACCTCCATCAATTCCCTTCCGGTATTGAGAAGCTGCCCCAGGCCTCCGGACGTAAAGAGGAGCTCTCCCGCCATCAATGCGCGCCAGGCGAAGCTCCACCCCAGCTTCAGACCGGTGACGATTCCGGGAAGCGCCGCGGCGATGAGGACGCCCCCGTAGAATCGGGGACCGCGAATGCCGAGCGTTCCCGCCACATGGAGCAGCAAGGGATTGATTCCGCTCACCGCGTCCTCGGTGCCGATGGCAATGCTCAGAACGGATCCCATCACCACGACGAAGATGATCGCCGCGTCCGACAAGCCGAACCACAAAAGCGACAGGGGCAACCAACACACCGAAGGAAGACCCTGGAACCCCATCAAGACGGGTTTGACGGAATCGCGCACCACTTTGAACCGCGCGCTGGCAATGCCGAGCGGGATGCCGATCGCGACCGAGATCAGGTAGCCCTGGCTCATCCGCCCCATCGAGCGGAGGGTGGCCCGGACGAGTCGACCGTCCCGCAGCATTTTCACGAAATCGATGAGGACCGAGTCCGGTCCCGGGAACAGGTGACTCGGCCAGGGACCAAACCGCGAGAGAAGAAACCAGGTCGCCAGGAGAATGATGAGAAAAGCGGATCTGCGGATGACCTGAATGACGAGGTTCATGGCGGGCCTTCAATAGCACCGGACCGGTCGGGGTGACCATCGCTGGGTAGGGTGACAAGCATTCTCCGTCGCTGCCGCCGGGATCTTCTTCGTGAATTACCGGCTGACGAACCGGAAGACTTCGCTTCCCGCCAAGAGGAACAACCCAACGCCGTAGGGCTGGGTATCGGACAGGTGTGAAATCCCGGGTTCGGCGCCCGGAAGTTGAACCCAGCCGAGCTTTCCCTCGGCATCCACCGCGCTCACCAGGGCGCGCCAGCCACTCATCACGCTTTGCGTATACTGCGTCGGATCCAAAATGCCCTCGTTGATGCCCCATGCCAACGCGTAGGTGAACCCGGCGGTGCCGCTCGTCTCGGGCCACGGGTAGTCGTCCGCATCGGTGAGACACGAGGCCCAGAATCCGTCGGGCTTCTGCAGCGCGGCAAGGCGCTGCGCCATCGCCCGGAGCAGGTCGACGAATCGCTGCCGGTCGGGATGATCGCCGGGAAGATACTGGAGGACTCGAACGATGCCGGCGATCACCCACGCGTTGCCTCGCGACCAGAACATCGGCTGACCGTTGGGGCACTGGCGACCGAAATAAGTGCCGTCCCGGTAGAAGAGGCCCTCCGAGGGATCGAACAGGAAGTCCGTGGTGTCCCACCACATCGCGCTCATCGCGTCGAAATACGTCGGGTCCCCGCTCGCCGCGCCGAGGCGGGCAAATACCGGAGGAGCCATGAACAGAGCGTCGCACCACCACCAATCGACGCGCCCCAGGTGTGGATCGGCCACCATCGCATCGAGCCTGAGCTGGGTGTCGCGAATCCGTTCGGGCTGGGGATCCAAGGAATAAAGCTCGAGGTAGGTTTGACCGGCGCACTGGTCATCGGCGTGACGCGCTCGAGGACCGAGCAGCCAGCCATTTGCCTGAGCCCAGGCCGTCGCTCGATCCGCGTATCGCCCCTCGCCGGTCGTCCGGTACGACGCCATCAGGCCGGCCCAGAAGACCGCGTGGACCCAGTCCCTGGGTTCCCCTCCAGGGAGATGAGAGATTTGCCAATCGGAGGCTCGGCCCATCACCTCGAGCACCGCGTCGGAGGGCCCGGGGCTGGAAACGAGGCTCGGCCGCATCAGGGTCGGCACCGTCCAGGCATAGTGGTGGCCCTTGACCACGTGAGGGCGCGTGTCCGCCACCCATGCGTCGTAATCGACGCTTCCGTAGATGCGACTCATGGCTTCGAACAGGTTTCCCGGCCAATCGGAAGGGCTGGGAAGGGACGTTTGCTGGCCGACGTAGTGTGGCCACTGCTCCGGATAGAGGGAGTAGTAGAAGAGGTAGTCGAGGGCGAGCCTGAGGCGCCCATAGTTGAAGAGATCGACCCCGCGCGCGTTTCCGGCGATCTGGCAGCCCGCGGTGAGCGGAGCGAGCGCGAAGTAGGTGTACCAGATTCCGTGATCGCCCCGCGCCGTTTCGTCGGGAAGATGGCCGTCGGAAGCGATCGAATTGTCGATCCTCGATTGCAGCCGGGCGATCTCTGCGTCGATACCCGCGGCATCGTCGAGAAGGTAGTCCGAGGCGATAGCGGCGAGCGTGCCCCAGGCGCCCCAGTTATTCGGACGCGTTTTGATGCTGTCCGCGGCGGAGCGCAGGACGGTCGTCACCCAGGTCTGGAATTGAGCCCGATCGCCCGCATCCCACAGCTCGCTGCTCGACATCAGATCGGCCGCAAACGCAAGGCCGGTGCCGGCATAGGACATCACCAGGGGCCCGTCGGCGCCTGAGTATCGGGTGTTCACGTAGGCCCAGCCGTTGAGCAGCTCGATCGACTTCTGGCCGTAAGCAGGATCTCCGGCGAGCTGATACGCAAGGGCACAGGCATACGCGGCCCATCCATCCCCGTTGAGGGCTTCCGAGGCCGCGATGTGCCCCTTGGGATCGACGTAGTACCCGGGCACGTTGAAGTCCGCGACGGCATGCGAGGCGCGTCCAAGCCCCTCGGCTGCATCGGCGCGGCGGATGAGATCATCGTAGGCGCTTTTCCAGGGCTCCTGCTCCTGAAGAACCATCTGCCGCGTCTCATTGAGCTGATCCGCCGAGTGCATCATCCCCGGATGAGGGAATCCCGGCGCGTTCGCAGCGAGGACGGGCGCCCCCGCGATTGCGGCAAGCGCGGCAAGGTAGCGTGCGGTTTTCACGTGTCCTCCAGAAGCAGGCGCATTCGCGCTCGCCGCCTCTTACCCCCGATGCGCTCAAAAGTTGAAGGGTGGGGCTGCATCGTTTTGCGGACGGGGCCCGGAAGCGCCAACGGCGGCGTTTTGGACGCGGACAACGGACGGACGAGGTTCGGCGCGTTGGTGTTCTCGCGGCGTGGAAAAGAGGGCCGTGCTTAGCCGGAGAAGATCGATTTCCGGCTGCTCAGGATGTCTTGCAGCATCCCTTGAACCGTAGCCCGAGACCATTCTGTGTAGCGGGAGATCTCGGTCGCGTCGTCCGGATCGACCTGATTGACGTCCAGCGGTTCGCCGATCCGGATCGACCATTTGGTCGGCAGCGGCGGCAAGGTGATCGGCAGGCACGGAAGGCCGAAGGATTGAATCGGCAGGCTGACCAGGACGGGGAGTGCGTCGCCGGCGCCGACGATCGCCACCGGAACAATCGGCACCCGTGCCCTGGCGGCGATCTTCACGAATCCGCCGCGGCCGAATGGCTTCAGCTCGTACCGCCGAGTGAATGATTTGTTCGCAGCATGGGTGCCCTCCGGAAACACGATCAGCTGTGTGCCGTCGGAGAGGATCTTGAGCGCATTCTCCGGGCTCGCAAGAACCGCCCCGATGCGGGTGAGCAGCGCGCCCAGGAGCGGTAGCTGAAGAATGCTTTCCTCCGCGAGCCATCGCGCGCCCGGCTCGGGCCGGTGCCGCGCCAAGGCGAATCGCAGCATAGGTCCGTCGATGGGCAGCGCCCCTGCGTGGTTGGCGACGAGCAGGCAAGGGCCAGACGGCAGCTTGTCGGCGCCTTCCGTCGAGATCCGCCAATATCGATCGTGGAGGAAGTCGGCCAGGGGCGCGAGATTTCGGACCAGCTGTGCGTCCTCGCCGTAAGAATCGACCGGGCCGTTGCCGAACCCGAGCGCCGCCCGAGCAGCGCGGTAGATGCCGTTGAGGAGGTCCGCCTTCCCCTGAGACGAAGCAGGAATGAACGCGCGCTCGCTCTGGACGCCTTCGGCTCCCGGCTTTCGCTCGACGCTGAAAGCCGCATCCGACAGGGTGGGGGCAGACACGGTGGGCGCCACATCCGGACCAGCTTGCGCTGGATCCGAACCGGGTGGTGAACGCGGCGGCGCCTTGTCTTCGGAGCTGGTCCGAGCCTTCCAGCCCTTGCTCCTCGCCGGGGAGCGCTTCTTTGGTTGCTCCGCCGCCGGGTGTGGCGGATCCCTTCTCGCGGCGCCACGCTGAAAGGGATCATTGCCCAGCACGCCCTTGGCCATCGCTCGACCTCCCCGGTTCGGCCCACTTCGCAATAGCGCAAACCGCCTCACTTGTCAGCCCACGCCGGGCCCTCTAAGGTCGCGCCCTCGGATGGGTCGAATCTCGATCCTCAGCGAAGAGTTGATCAACAAGATCGCTGCGGGCGAAGTGGTGGAGCGGCCCGCTTCCATCGTCAAGGAGCTCGCCGAGAATTCGCTGGACGCGGGGGCTCGTCAGATCCGAATTGCCCTTTCCGAGGGCGGATGTAGCCGCATCTGCGTGACCGACGATGGAGCAGGGATGTCGCCGGCAGACGCACAGCTCGCCATATTGCGACATGCGACAAGCAAGCTTCGCCGGTTGGACGATCTCTTTCACATCGACACGCTCGGATTCCGCGGCGAGGCGCTACCGTCGATCGCCTCCGTCTCCCGCTTGACGATGACCACCTCCGAACCGGACTCGAACGCGGGGTTTCGCCTCCGGATCGAGGGAGGAGAAATCGTCGAACGGGCCGAGTCCGCGCCAATCGGAGGAACGTCGATCGAAGTGGAGGACCTTTTCTACAACGTGCCCGCGCGCCGAAAGTTCATGCGCCGTCCCCAGACGGAGCTGGCCCAGGCTCAGGAGGCCGCGGTGCGCCTGGCGCTGGCTTACCCGGAGGTGGGCTTCACCGTCGAGCACGAGGGAAGGGTGCTGTTGTCGTGTGCTCCGGGAAGCGCGGATCCCCGCGAGCGGCTGGCCCTGGCGTTCGGCGCGGAAATCCATCCGCACGCGATCGAGGTCGAAGAACGCCGGCTCGGCGTTTCCGTCAGCGGGTACATCGCCTCGCCGGATTTCACGCTTCCCAATGCCCGCGGCATCTACACTTTCGTGAACCGGCGCTACGTTCGCGATCGCGGGCTCAACCACGCGATCCAGCGCGCCTTCCGCGAGGTGGTGCCGTCGGGGCGACAGCCGGTGATGGCGCTGATGATCGACCTGGATCCTCGGGCCGTGGACGTGAACGTCCATCCTCAGAAGCTCGAGGTTCGTTTCGCCGACGCCCCTTCGGTCTACGACGCGGTCTTCGCGGCGTTGCGCCGGGCTCTCCTTCCTGGCGTCGAATCGGGTGGCCGCCCTCGGCCCGGGCCGAGCTATGCCCATGCGGTTCAACAGTTTTTGGGACGCGCGCAGTTGGCGGCCTGGGGCGGGCCAATGCCCCTACCCGGTGTCGAATCGCCCTCGCCCGCGTACGACCGGCCCCTGCCTTCGACGAGCGCCCGCCGTCCTCCCGGCTATTTTTCGTCGCTGCGCTACCTTGGCACTGCCGCAAAGCGGTTCTGGATTTGCGAAGGGGCGGATGGCTTCCTCGTCGCGCTGGACTGTCACGCCTCGCTGGAGCGGGTGCGCCGCGATGCATTGGAAAGGGCCTTGGCCCGTGGCCCCGTGCTCCAGCGGTCGCTGTTTTCGACGACTGTCAAATTGAGATCGGACGAGATTGGACTGCTGGAGTCCCGGTCGGACATCCTCAAAGCGGCGGGATTGGAGGTCGAGGCCTTCGGGCCCGCAGCGGTGGCGATCAAAGCCTTGCCTCCCGAGCTCGTCGGCGCGGACTACCACCACCTCCTGGCCGACATCGCGGCCGAGATATCGCGCAGTCAACACCTGTCCGGCGGCCAACACCTGTCGGACTTCAATGTCCTCCCCATCCTCGCCTGCCATGCGGCCACGCGGGCGGATTCGCTCTCCGCGGAACAGGTCCAGGCGCTGATGGCAGAGCTCGATCGTGCTGACTTTGCGCTCAAATCTCTTCACGATGGAATTGTTGCGTTGGAGGTCCCGCTGCCGCACGCATCCTGACTTCGAGTTGGCCCGGCAATTGCTAGAACGTTTCGGCGTAGGCGCCGATGAGGCCGGATTGGAGCGGGTTGGACGATGCGCGGGTTGATCACAGATCGCGAGGTGTTCAGAAACCTGCCATTGATTTGGCGAGAGTTTGGTTTCGGATGCTTCGTCCGCTGCGTTCGCGCCCTTTTGCGCTCCCGGCCGACCACCTTCCTGGAAGTTATGGCGAATTTGCCGCCTCGATCCCGTTCCACACTTGCCTGAAAAATTGACCGACCGGTCGGCGCTGTTACCGTTTTTGCATGAACGATCTGGGCTACCGGACGCCTGAGCTGGTCGGCTTTGAATCCTCGGCGATGGTGCCGATTGGGTACGCCGAAAAAAGCATGGCCTCTCTGATGCAGTTGCATACCGAGCTGATGGATGAGAAGGAGCGAAGGGTCGATCTCTATCGCCGGCTGATGGACAAGGAACAGGCCCTTGCCGAGTTGAAGATGTACGTTCAGCTGCTCGAGGAGAAGATCGCGAAGCAGGGGAATGACGGATCGAGCGCCCACCGCGGCGCGTCTCCAGCGCCCTCCGCCAAGGGCTCCAACGGGAATCGGGCTGGATTTCAGACCAAGCCGCCGCCGCCGCCCAGAAGCAATGGGCGAGAACGCGCGCGTTTCGCTTTGAAGGCGCGCCGGGCCGATGGTCAAGCGGGCTCGCCGGCCGCCGAGCGCGCGATTTCGGACTCCCCGGCTTCCGTCGACTCATCGGACGCTGCTTTCGATCCGCCTCGCGGCGGGACGGAGCGGACCGGGACCGATGGTTGGAGGACGTGGTAGTCGGCGGTCGTTTTCGCCGCTCGTCTGCCGATGTTCTCCCACCTTTTGAAGGTGTTACGCTCGTTCTTCTTTTATGAACGAGCTTCGAGTGCCCAAGCGGCGCACCCCGGTGGAAATCCAGCTCCGCCACGGCGCTATTCACCGTTATGCGGTGTTCCTTGGTGATTTCGCGCACGATCACTCCGGCCCAGAACGCCTTTCGGACCTGCTCAACGGCAGTGGCGATTTCGTTCCCGCCTACGATCTCGAGTCGGACGCGATGACGTTCCTGAACCGCGAGGGGGTGCTGCTCGCCCGGCTCCCAGGCCATGTCGACCTGGAGGACGGCGAACAGCAAACGCTGCCCACCGAGCACGATGTGGAGATCGTCCTCGATGACGGTGCGAAGCTTCGCGGACTGGTCAGCTACGTCCTACCAGCGGACCACTCCCGGTTGATCGACTTTCTCAATGACGCACCCCTGTTTTTCCGGCTCCTCGAACAAACGAGCGTCGCGCTGGTCAATAAACGACACGTGTCCTGCGTCGCGCTGGTTGAGCAGTAGGCAATCATCATGGCGAGAATCGATTCGGTGATCGAAAGGCTCTTCCGGGACTCTGCCATCGAGATGCTCTTCGAGACGGGAGCCGGCATCCGGGTGCGCACCGGGCACGGCTTCACCCCGGTGGTGAAGCAAGCTCTGACCACCCAACAGATCATCGGTGCGTTCGCGGAGATCGTCCCCGTCGACCGGAAGTCCGACTTTCCGCCCGAGGGCTCCACGGAATTCGACTACATCGCCCCGGCGGGAGCGGTGACCATCCGCTTCGAGAGGTCGGCCGACGTCGTTCGCGCGGTGGTAACGCCCGAGGCGAAGGCCGCCGAGGAGAAACCGACGCGGACGTTCCTTCCTCCGCCTCCGCCGATGCGGCGCCCGCCTTCCGCGGCTGCTCCTCCCGCACCCGTCCGCAGCGCCGCGGCCAGCCACGCTCCCGTTTCGTCCGGAGAGGCCGGCCCGATGATGAAGCAGCTTCTGGAGACGATGTTGGAGGCCGGGGCATCCGACCTTCACCTCTCCAGCGAGAACGTGCCGATGATGCGGCTCGACGGGGACATCGCACTGATCGAAGGTTTCGGAAAGCTCAGCCCTGATCATCTCAAGGAGATGATTTGGTCGATCGCCCCGCAAAAGAACCGCGACCAGTGGCACGAGTGCAAGGACACGGATTTCGCGCACGAGACCTCGGCCGCGCGCTTCCGGGTCAATGTCTTCGAGGATCGGATGGGAATCGGTGCGGTGCTCCGGCAGATCCCGGCCAAGATCCGCAGCGCCGAGGAGATGGGGCTATCCCAGGCCATCCTGGATCTGGCGTTCTTGCGCAAAGGGCTGGTCCTCGTCACGGGCCCTACCGGCTCAGGCAAGTCGACGACCCTTGCGTCCCTCCTCGACTACGTCAATCGGAATCGCGAGGACCACATCATCACCATCGAAGATCCGATCGAGTTCGTCCATCCCAACAAGAAGTGCCTCGTCAATCAGCGAGAGGTAGGGGTTCATACCAAGGGCTTCAAACAAGCGCTCCGCGCGGCCTTGCGAGAAGATCCCGACATCATCCTGGTGGGCGAGCTGAGGGATCTGGAGACGATCGCCATCGCGATCGAGACCGCCGAGACCGGTCACCTCGTCTTCGGGACGTTGCACACCAACACCGCGGCGTCCACGGTGGATCGGATCATCGACCAATTCCCGACCGAGCAGCAGGAGCAGATCCGCGCCATGCTCTCTGAGTCGCTCAAGTGCGTCGTCTCCCAGACGCTGTGCAAGAAGATCGGCGGCGGGCGCGTGGCGGCACAGGAAATCCTCATCTGCACCAGCAGCGTGTCCAACCTGATCCGCGAGGGAAAGACGTTCCAGATCCCCTCGATCATGCAGACCGGCCGCGGGCAGGGAATGGTCACCTTGAATGACGCCTTGTTCGAGCTGGTGAAAAAGCAGCTGGTGGAACCGAAAGAGGCCTACGCGAAGGCGCCGGGCAAAGTGGAGCTCAAAGCGATGCTGGATCGGGCGGGATTCAAAATAACCGACGCCGCCGCCCCGGCGTAGCCTGCCTGCTCAATGGTGACGGCAGCCCGAGATCACAGAAGGCCGCAGGCGGGGCGATGATGTTGGAATGTTCCATCCATGTTAAGGAGGCCGCTTAGCACCAGGCCTGAAAGCAATGGCAAACCCCGACTCAAAGTTGGATCTGGACAAAGAGCTCTCCGACATCCGGCGAGAGGTGATCGAGTCCCGAAATCTGGTGATCAAGACGGACAACCTTCTCAAGAGTCTCCACGCTGAAGTGAAGGCGGTCGGGAAACGCCAGGACGAATTTCAAAAGCACCAGTGGCTGTCCTCCGCGGCGGCCTACTTCGCCTTCGCGCTGATCGCGATTACCGTCTCTCTAGTGGTGTCATCGATTCGCGCCTCGAGCGACAAGCACGAAAGAGAACGGCTGGAGAAGGCGATCGCCGACCTGACCGCGCAGGTGGAAAAAGATCACGCCGAGCAGCAGGCGGTCCAGGCGGCCAGCCGACGCGCCGGAGAGGCCTACCGCCAGATGACCACGCTTTCCGGGGACGATCGGTTGCGCGGAGCGGAGGCGCTGGCGAAGTTGGATACCTCCCGGATCTCGCCTTTGGAAAAACAGGCCCTCACCGATCGAGCGGATTTGCTGCGCAGGGAAATCGGACAGGCCGCCCTCGAACGGGGAAGGACCGCCTTTCGGAAGAACGATATGAAGGGCGCGATTGCCGACCTCAGCCGGTTCATCGCGACGAATCCCCCCGAGCAGGAGGCTCTGGAAGCCTCCTATTTCCTCGGGGTGGCCTACGCCCTCTCGAAGCGCTACGAAGAGGCGGTGCCGCCGCTGGCCAAGTTCGTGTCCGAGGACAAGAAGGCGAAGAGCCGGGACCACGCGATGTACCTTTTGGCCCACTCCTACGAGCAGATCGGCCAGCTGGACAAGTCAGCCGAGACCGTGCGCGAAGCCCTGATGACCTACCCCAACAGCGGTTTTGCAACTCAACTGCGCGCGCGCCTGACCTCGGTGAAGAGAGCGATGGGGGCCGAGGCGGCGTCCGGGACTGCCTCTGCGGGACGAAACACCGGGGAAGAAGCGCGCGCGCCGGCCAAGACTTCGGCCGCCGACACCGGGCGCTGACGGTGCCGTGCCGACCCACGTCCGACCGACCCGGAGGGACCCGCGCTATCGGCCCTATCGCATCTTTGCGTACGCGCTCTACATCGCAGTGGTCACGCTCTTCTCACTGGACGTGATCGTCAGCGTCGTCGGGTCGGTGAGGGTGATGAACCCCGGCAAGCGTCCGCCCGCCCCGGTGACATTGACGGTAGGGGAGTGCCTGGACGTCGCGGAGCGACTCTGGGGTGAGCTGGACGGTCAAAGACGGGCGATGGCGTCCGCGAACCCAGCCAAAGACGTGGACCAGCTATGGTCGCAATTCCGCGTGAAGTGGATGGACCAGTTTCGCGACATCGAATCGCGCTGCGCCCTCGAGTCCCACTCGCGGGAGGGACTCAAAAAGGTATACCGGAGGCTCGATCACATCCAGGACCTCTACATGACCCACGCCGTCCAGTTCGCCGGTGAGATCGGCGGAGCGATCGATCGTTACCGGGCCGCGGTTCAAGCGGTGAAGAAGGAAATGGGCGACGGTCGAGCGATGTGAGGGCGGCGCCGATCAGCGCGACGGCAGACTGACCGAGTAGGCGCCCCTGGCGTCCGAAACCGTCTCGGCGAGCAGGACGGACGAAGGCCTTCCGTCCAGGTCGTTGATCAACCGGAAAAACCGAAGCGAGGTGAAGGGTGCCACCCTGACGCTCTCGTTGGGGCTCGGGGGCGCGAACACGTTCCCGGTGAGCCGGCGTCCCTTGGAGAGGGCGAAATCCGAGAGCTGGATCGGCCGGTAGCCGCCGGAGGGGTTGGGGTCCGCCGCAATGGCCACGAAGCGGCTGGCGCGGGGAAGCTGATCGCTCGGGATAAAGTCCAGTCGGTAAGTGGCCGGGTCGAGCTTGAGCGAGAAGGAGGACTCCCCATCCGTGGAGGCCTGATCGCCATTGCCGGGCAGTGGCAGTCCATTGAGGGCCTGAATGGGAACTGCCATCACCCGGACGCCGGGAGCGTTCGAGTCATCGCTCTTGAAGATCTTGCCCTGGACGATGACCTTGTCGGGACAGACAAGGTCTCCAATCGAGACAGACCCGGTGCCCTCGATGGCCCGCCGCACGCGGAGGATCCCAGACCCGCTCTGCGCTGGAGGGATGACCCAGACGGTCGAATTGGAATCTGGCGCGCTGCGCAGGGTGTTGAGGGAGAAGCTTCCGGTGTCGTCGGTGAGCACGCCTTGGCTCCGGAACGTTCCACCGCCCCCGACCCGTCCATCGACGTACACCGTCGCGCCGGATAGCCCTACCCCTTGCGAATCGACGATCCTCCCGGTCACTAGCACGGGCGCACCGAAGTCACCCATGTCCAGATTCAGGGGTGCTGGATTCGTGGTCGAAGGGAACGGACCAAATGTTTTTTGAGGGACGACCGCGAGGGGGTCTAAGGGCGCGACCTGCACGACGAAGCTTGAATTGAGCAAGACGGCGGGGGAGAGCTGGAGACTGACGCCGGGGCCGGCGGGGCGGCGCTGGGAAAGAGGGCGCGAGGCGACTGGATCCGAGAATGCCTGAATGGCCAGATCCGTTGGGGGGCTGGTGGGGCCGTTGACTTGAACCACGATTTGCGGGTTCGTCAATGGGCCGAAGAGGAAATCCACGGCAGAGATCGAGCCCGGCCGAACGGCCGTCCTCGTCTGCGTCGTTGCCGGCGGGATGAGCGGATCGAGCGTATTGGCGGTGATCGAGTAGATCCCTGCGTTCACCGGCAGGCAGAAAGAAGCTCCGCAAGACCCCGCCGCGCTGAGCTCGCGACCGGGTGCGAGCGTGGCCTCGAATGTTCTGCTCACGCCCGGGATGATCTCGCTTTCGCCCCTGCCCCGGATGGCAATGGAATTGTTGTAGGGTATTGCCTGCGGCGGGTTGCCATCGAGGAATTGGATCGAAGCCTGCAGCACGCCCGGAGAGCTCGCGACGATGTCCTGTCGGGCGGGGATGTCGTCCAAAGCGAGATCTTGCGCGAGGGCCCCGGCGGCGCTCTGGGTGCTCACCTCGACGCGGATCCCCCGGGCGGGATCACCGCAGCCGTCCGCGAAACAGACTTGAGATGTGTCGCAATCCGAGTCTCGCCGGCAGAGGCCACGCTTGTGGCAGGCACCGAGCACCAAAGCGGCGCACCCGAGCAGCGCCAGCCAGACGGCGTGTCGCGATCTCAGGGGCAAGTGCATGTCGAACGAAGCTCCACAACCCAAGCGTAGCTGACCACATAAGAGGGGTTCGGGATTCCGCCGTCGGTCCCAGGATCGATAGGCACCGGTCTTCGTAGGTCGCCGAGCGCGAAGTCAAAGAGCAACGCCTCTACAACGTGCGTTCCCGTTAGCTGCAGATAGCTGGCGGGGACGGGGAGTGTGCTGCAAAGATCAATCGTCAGCTTTGCCTGATCCCGGATGGTGTTGCCGTTGGGGGTGAGCCTCAGGTCGGGATCGTATGGACCGGCCGCGGGGTAGTCGACGTACCAACGAACGGTCAAGGTGTCGTTGATGTCCGGGTCTTCGGCGAAAAAACTGAACTCGAGCTTCGGGCAGGCTTCACCCGGCAGGATCGTGATTTTCCGGGGCGATGGAAGGACCGCGAGCTCTTCCATGATGCGGGGTGGCCGGTTTCGAAGCAGTGGGATGTTCAAAACCCGGTCCTCCTGTGGGAGCACGCATCCGTCGAGCGCGCATGCGCCCAGACCCAGGATGAGCAACGCGCTTGCCAACGAGGAAAGGGGGCGAAACATAATCCTTCTAGGCACTTACCGAACGCTTCGGCAGCCCGGCGCATCCTTTCCGTCGAGGGACTGCGACAGCCGCGTCATGTATGGGAGCTCTCGATCATGCGCTGCTCTCGGCATCAGGAACATCGGCAGCCGGGCGATCCATCCGCTCACCCTCCAGCTTCTCCAGATGGCGGAAGATCGTCCGCGGGTCCACGCCGAGGTCCTTCGCCGTCTTCGTGCGGTTGCCGTTGTTCTGCTCGAGCACTTCGTTGATGTAGCGCTTCTGAAACTCCTCCTTCGCTTGGGCCAGGGGAAGGATGGGCCCCAGGTTCTCCGGCTTGAGATCGAGGTCCTCCGCCCCGATCAGCGGCCGGTCGGTGAGCACGACCGCCTTCTTGATCCGGTTCTCGAGCTCGCGAACGTTGCCCGGCCAGGCGTACTTCTTCATCGCGATGATCGCCGCGGGGGTAAACGCGCGGACCTTGGAGTTGAGCTCGCGGGTGCTCTTCTGGAGGAAGAACTTGCCGAGGACGACCACATCCTCTCCGCGATCGCGAAGGGGCGGAAGCTTCAAGGCGACGACGTTCAATCGATAGTAAAGGTCTTCGCGGAAGCGGTTGCTCTTCACCTC
>Ga0070708_100000091_pt1 | contig 59200 bp, 41 predicted proteins | sample KBSK5503metaG_FD_65469 | JGI IMG/M metagenome (GOLD analysis project Ga0070708, IMG submission 65469) | Corn, switchgrass and miscanthus rhizosphere microbial communities from Kellogg Biological Station, Michigan, USA - KBS K5-50-3 metaG | ecosystem: Host-associated > Plants > Roots >... | reverse complement strand
GCCGATCGCCGGGTTGTACTGGGCCGCCGGTAGCAGCTGCAGCACCACCGATTCGACGCTCGACCCCGAGGCCTCGCCGATCACAGGTGCCGAGTGTCCATCGCGACGCCAGGTCGCGCGCCGCTCGACGATGAGTGTTCCGTGGAACTGCCGCCGATGAAACAGCGAGCCCACCACCGTGACGTCGATCGCCACGAATCCCCCGCCTGGCAGATCACGCAGGTACGCACGCAGGGTTTTCGGTTTCCGCCACATCGCCACCTCCGCGTTATCGGCAGCCAGCATCGAAAACTCGTCCGGCGCCTGAAAGCGACGGAGTAAATCATGTCGACATTCAACAATGGCGCCTGAACCTGGCGGCGTCAGTCGGCATGTTACGTCGGTTTCGTCGGGCGAACCTGCACGGGCTGGTCACGTTTCGGGAACAGCTCTGCGACGGACGACCGGCATTAGGCGATCTCGGCGATACCGGTCAGGACTTGGGACTAGAACGCGTGTCGAGTCCCGCGATCGGGTATCGTGACTGAGTAGCCGTCGCCGCGCAACGTGCCTGCAAGCGCGTCCTGCGCGGCCGGCTCGCCGTGCACCAAATACAGCACAGGCTTCGTGTCGGACGATCCACTGACCTCGCCAAGCCAGCGCCGCAACTCACCGCGATCGCCGTGCGCGCTGTAGCCGTTGAGGATCTCGACGCGCGCCTTCAGCGGAACTTCGTCGCCGAAGATCTTGAGCGACGGACGTCGCTCCACGATTCGTCGGCCGAGCGTGTGTTCAGCCTGAAATCCAACGATGAGAATCGTATTTCTCGGGTTGGATGCGCCGTGCGCGAGATGATGAAGAATGCGCCCGGACTCCGCCATGCCCGACGCGGCGATGACCACCATCGGACCGAGGCGCTCGTTGAGGGCCTTGGATGCCGCCGTATCACGAGTGAACTCCAATCGCTCGAAGTCGAATAGGTCGTCGACGGCGGTCACCAACTCCTCTCCGCGGTCGAACGCGTCCGGGTTGGTGGCGAATACCGTCGTCGCCGCAATCGCTAGTGGACTGTCGAGGACGATCGGGATCGCCGGAATCGCGCCGGCGCGAGTGAGCCGATGCAGATCGTACAGCAGCTCCTGCGTCCGGCCGACCGCGAACGCCGGAATGAGCACGCGACCGCCTTTCGCCGCCGTCTCGCGAACGATCCTTCCCAATTCGTCCGGCATCGCGGCGACGGACTCATGATCCCGATTGCCGTACGTCGACTCCATGATGACAACGTCGGCCCCTTTCGGCGGCTCTGGATCTCGAATGATCGGCAGTCCCCATCGCCCAATGTCACCGGAGAACACCAGTCGGCGACTGACATCGTTCTCGACGCAGTCCAGCACCACCGACGCCGAGCCCAGGATGTGTCCCGCCTCGACGAACGTCGCGCGTATTCCGGGGGCGACATCGAACGGGACACGGTACGGCACGGCGCTCATCCGGCTCATGAGGCGCGCGACGTCACGCTGATCGTATAACGGGGGTGCGACCGACTTGCCGCGCCGGGCGAGAAACTCCGCGTCCTTCTCCTGAATATGCGCCGAGTCGGCGAGCATGATCGCGCAGAGGTCGCGCGTCGCCGGGGTCGCGTACACGGGGCGATCGAATCCATAACGCGCGAGCAACGGCAGTCGGCCGGAGTGATCGATGTGCGCGTGTGACAGCACGACGGCGCTCAGCGCTTCGTGCGCGAACGGAATCGAGAGGTTCTTGTCGTGCGTTTCGGCACGACGCCCCTGAAACAGTCCGAAGTCCAACGCGACGGCCGATTCTCCGACGCGCACAAGATGACACGAACCCGTGACCTCGCGGGCCGCACCGAAAAACGTTACGTCCACGGAGAAATTGAGCGGGTTGAGAGGTCACGCAATGTCTCTTCTCTCAGTCCGTCATGGAAGAAGCAATCCCGCCGCGCTTCCAATGGCGAGGCTCGCAAGCCCGATCGCGGCGCGCCGGCGGAAGGTCAATCGTCCGAGTACGATCGCCACGGTCAACTTGAGCAACGTGTTGGCGAGAATTCCAATCGCAATCGCGTGCGCTGCGGTGCTCACCGAAAGAGCCGCTTCCGGACGACTCATCGAGACCGTCAACGCGTCGACGTCGGTGAGACCGAGGACGCCCGCAGTGGTGTACACTCCGGCGGTCCCCCACGCGCGCTGGACGAACGAGATCAATACCATCGCCACCTGAAACGCGATGGCCATGCGAATCGCCGCGCCGAGATGCAGCGGGTTGACGTCATCCGACGCTGCGGCCGACGGCGTCGCTCGATCCGATCGCCATCCGACCGTGACGAACGCAACGCCGATGATGAACGCGGGCAACAACAGCGGAAGCAGCTTGAGTGCGACGTCGGGATTGAACGCCGCACTGATGAGGAGCACACGCGGGATGAGCACCGTACAAGCGGCAATCACGCCCTGTGCCAGCGGCCCGCCGAGTTGTGCGTTGGACCGGCTTTGCCGCGAGAAACTCAAGGTGACAGCGGTCGACGAAACGGCGCCGCCCAGCGCACCGGTGATCCCCAGTCCGCGACTTGCGCCGACAATTCGACGAGCCGCGAAGCCGATGAAGTTCAAAGCGGAGAACAAAAGGACAATCGCCCACAAGGCCCGCGGCTGGATCGCCAACGCCCCGAAGAACGGTCCCGTCGGCAGCAACGGAAGAACAACGACGGCAAGGACCGCGAACTGAAACCCCGCGCGGAGTTCGGGCTCGCCGAGTTGGCGTACCATCCAATGCAGGCGTTCCTTCTCGCGCAGCATGAGGACGACCACCGCGCCTGCGCCGGCGGCGAGACCCATCCAGCCGACGCCCGCCACGACTCCTAAGCCGACGACCGCGATCGCCGCCGCCTCGGTGGTGCCGTCGGTCTCGGCGCCCGGCCGGCGCACGGCCATCGCGTAACCGACGACGGAAAGCGCCACTCCGCCAACGACGAGCGCGGCCGCGATCACAGAACTCGAATTCTCGGTCAGGACACCGGCGATTCCACCCACGAGACCGAGGAGGAAGAACGTGCGCAAGCCAGCAAAGCGCGCGTTCGGTCCCGATGTATGGCCCGACCACTCGCGCTCGAGACCGGCCGCGAGACCCACGAGAGCGGCGATCGCAAGTCGAATCGCAATCTGCGTTTGTGATGGACTCATCGTGACTCGTCCCGAGACAACCACACGCTACGAGTCTACGACGGCACGCAAGGGCGATGCGTCGGGGTTCGACGCCCTCGCGTCGGGGTTGGTCGCCCGCGTGGATCCGGAACGCATGACCGCCGGACTAGCGCGCCACGACCACCCTGCGTCGGACGGCGGCTTCCGTCGCAAGGCGGCCGCACATGAGATCGCACAGCTTGAACACACGGCGGTCGGCGAGCGCGTAGTACGCGAACAGGCCTTCCTTGCGGCGAACGACGAACCCGTGCGCGAGCAGCAGTTGAAGGTGTTTCGACAAGTTCGCCTGTCCGAGGGCCGTCGTCTCGACGAGCTCTGACACCGTCATCTCACCGTCACGAAGCGCGTTGAGAATCTCCAGCCGCGCCGGCTCCGAAAGCACCTTGAAGCGCTCGGCGACCAGCCGCAACAAATCCGGGGTTCAACGCGAAATGGGCCACGCGAAGACCTCCGTCGAGAGTGCATAACTATATCGTAATATAGTTGCTCTCGATGTAGTCGGTCTGCCTGGCGGCTGCAGCCGGCGGCGTCAGGCAATGCCTTACAACCATCGGGCAGTGCCCGCCCGCTGAGCGCGCGGCGCTTTCGATCCCTGGCGTTATCAGCGTCGACAACCAACTCGCACTGCTGGTGAAGGCAAAGCTCGCAACGCGGTGATGACCGCCGCTAGACCGTCTTGATCTCCACCTTGCGGCCTTTTGCCTTCGCTTCGAGCGTCTTGGGCAGATGGATCGTCAGAACGCCCTTGTCGAACGCCGCGGTGATCTTGGCGATGTCGACCGTTGACGGAAGCGCGAAGGACCGCTCGAACGAGCCGTAGTTCCGCTCGAAGAGATAGACCTTCTTGTCCGCTTCTACCTCCTTTTTCTCCTCGAGCTTTTCGCCGCGAAACGTCAGAACACCTTCCCCGACCGAGACGTCGATGTCCTTCTGGTCCATGCCCGGGAGCTCGGCCGTCAGCGTCAACTCTTCCGCGGTCTCGATGATCTCCGTCGCCGGCATCCAGCCGATGACATGCGGGAGCGAATCCGTGCTGAACGGATCGCTCAGCGCTCGGTCGACGAACCATTCATGCGGTTCTCGACGTCGTCGAATGTCGGCAGCGTCGGCGGTCCGGCAAATCCCGGAAACGCGATGCGAGGCTGACGACGCGTGAATCTCACGAGTGCCATAAGGCCCCCTGTGTTGCAGTGATCTGGCCGCGCAGATGGTGCGACCAGCCCTTGATCTTTTGGCACGACGACCATCGCAACGTCGAGCGGGTGTGGCACGTCATCGACTCACTTACGCTGGCGCGAGCAACCCGAGTTTGAGCGCGAACTGGACATAATCCGATCGGTGGGCAAGATGTGCCTTCTCGTTAATGCGCTGCTTGTACGTGTCGACCGTCTTCGGGCTGATCGAGAGCTGTCGGCCAATCTCGGGCGCCGAATATCCCTGCCCTGTCAGGCGAAGCACGTCTCGCTCGCGTGCCGTCAACTTGTTGAATACGTCGCGTTCGGGTTGTACGCGTTCCTTCCGGCCAAGTCGCTTTGCCAACAGGCCCGGCGCAACAGGACGCACATAGATGTCGCCGTACGCCACGGCGCGCACCGCGTCGACCAGTTCGCGGTCAGCGTTCGTCTTGACGAGATATCCCGCCGCCCCCGCTTCCATCACGGGAACCAGGTACTCCTCTTCGGTGTGCATGGTCAACACGAGCACACGGGTGACGAGTCCGCGAGCCACGATCTCTTTTGTCGCGGCCGCCCCGTCGAGCTCCGGCATCGACAGATCCATTACGACCACGTCCGGCTTCTCGCGCTCGGCGAGGTCTACGGCTTCGCGTCCCGTCGACGCTTCGCCAACAATCTCGATGTCGCGCGCGGCGGTAAGAACCGCCCGTAACCCAGCGCGAACGACAGCGTGATCGTCGGCCAAGAGAACCCGAATTGCATCAGCGCGCATGATTGCCTCCTCGTGTGTGCGAGCCGGCCGTCGATTTCACACAGCACGAACGGTCGACGCGACGCCTGCGACCAGGCGTATGAGGAAAGTGCCCACGCGGTGCCGCGCTGGTCATCCGGGGAACAACGTCAAATCCGACAGGGATTCCCCGACGCCGCACCGCGTGGTCGGATGCCGTCATCCGGCGCGACTCGTAGCGGACGACGACTCGGCTGATCGCGCGTTCACCCCGTCAGAACGCCCGTCTCGACCAGCACCGTCACCGCGGCACCCTGCGTGAGCGTGTTGTGCGCGGGACAGCTTCGCGCGACACGCTCGAGTATCGCAGCGTAGTGTTCCGGGATCTCTGCGCCCAGCATCACGCGAACGACGAAGCGTCCGATGCGCGCCGGGTTCTGGGCACCATGTTGGTCGACCTCGACTCGAAGGCCATCGTACGACAAGCCACGTGCGTGACAGAACTGCTGCACGTAGAATGCGATGCACGTCCCGAGAGCCGCGCCGAGTAGTTCGATGGGCGCCGGGGCGGAGTCCGTGCCCCCGCCGCGCAGGGTTTGGTCGACAGTGATTCGATGCGAGCGAATCTGCGCCGCGAAGCGAACACCGCCGTCATGCGTAACGACGATCGGGGCGCCCTGAGTTGGACCAGCCATTGCCGCGCTCCCGGTATGTGACGCTTCAAGAATCGACCGAGGAGCGACCGAACGGCGTCGGGCAAGTTCCCGCAGTATTCCGCAATCTCCCGACAACCTATGTCAGTATGTCAGGACGTACGCGCGGCTCACGTCTTGGTGAGAAGTCCCAGTTTGAGCGCGAGCTGGACGTAGTCAGACCGGTGACTCAGGCCGAGCTTCTCCTGGATACGCTGCTTGTAAGTGTCGACCGTCTTCGGACTGATGAACAATCGCTCCCCGATCTCGGGCGCCGAAAAGCCCTGGGCCACGAGCTTGAGCACGTCGCGCTCGCGCTCCGTCAGCTTGTCGAACCGCTCACGCTCCTCTTTCGCCGGATCCTTCTTCGTCAGGTTCTTCGCCAACACCCGCGCGGCCGAAGGACGGACGTAGACGTCGCCATGCGCCACAGCCCTCACGGCATCGACCAACTCCCGATCGGCGGCGGTCTTCACGAGGTACCCGGCGGCGCCGGCCTCGATCAGCGGAATGAGGTAGTCCTCCTCCACGTGCATTGTCAGAATCAGCACCTTTACGGGCAGGCCTTTGGCGATGATCTCTTTCGTCGCCGCGGTCCCATCAAGCTCCGGCATCGACAAGTCCATCACGATGACGTCGGGCTTGAAGCGCTCGGCGAGCGTAACTGCTTCACGCCCGGTTTTCGCCTCGCCGATCACCTCGATGTCTTTCGCGCCGCCGAGCACCGCCTTGAGACCGGCGCGAACGACAGCGTGATCGTCGGCCAAGACAACGCGAATTTTGTCATCGATCATTCGCAACTCCCTGTCAGTAGGTGCAACCTCGCCTCTGATGGCGCGCTCGGCAAGACAGCCGAGCGATAGGCCTACCGTGTGCGAATCGTTTTGACGAGGGCACTCGTCTCCGGCGATGGCTCGACGTCGAGATCGGCGCGGAGGCGCGCCGCAAAATCCTCGTAGAGCTTGACCGCACCCGCGCGGTCGCCGATTCGATCGAGCATGGCCAGCGCGCGACGCAACACGCGCTCGTCATTCCACGCATGTCGCACGGTGCGGCGCGCCCACGAGCCGGCATTGCTGAACTGATTCTCGCCCTCGAAGGTCTGGGCAAGCGCCCACGACGCGGCGGCGGCCCGCTCACGCCCCGACGTTCGTTGATCGTCGACCCAACGTTCGAATTCCAGGCAGCCGGTGAGGAAGAATCCCGGCATGAACTCTCCGCGATAGAGCTCCAGGGCGTGGACCAGACGGCCGCGATCGCACGCGGCATTGAACCCCTCGACATCGCAACGCAGCACATCGGGAAGAATCGCCAAGTCGTCGTCACCACGCGACGCGACCACCTCGGGGCCGAGCAGTCCGCGCACTTCATAGACCACCTTGCGAAGCGCGGCGCGCGCGTGCGCCTGATCGAGCTCGGGCCACAACAATCCCACGATCAAATCGCGGCGCTGAAACCCGCGATCGGGCGAAAGCGCGAGAAACGCCAGAAGTGCGACGGCCTTGGATTGCGCGAGCACCTTGTCGGCACCCGCCGGCGACGCACCGCGCAGCTCGATGCCTCCGAGCAAGCGGAGTTCAAGGCCGGGTATGGTCGCGTCAGGCGTCATTGTTCGTGAGGAGTGAACGCGGTTAGCCCAAACCCGCGAAGGAAAGATGCCGATCTCGATGGCAAACGCAAAAAGAACGGTAAGAGAACGCTGAAGGCGCCAAGGCGCCCACGCATGCCCGGTATCCTCGAATCGTGGCGGCGATGCGGATGCCGCCGTCTCGATCCCTTGCTCAAGGAGTCCCCCATGCGTACGACGCGAACAATCCCCATCCTCATCGCCGCGTGCCTCGTCGCGACCGCCTCGTGCAGCGACACGGGGGCACCCACCTCGCCAGGCACTGGCAGCCAGGCCGGTCCGACGACGTCACAGACGACGCTGTATGGAACCATCCATCTCTCGCAGACCAAGGGGAGTGAGACCGTGCTCAGTCTGGGCGACGGCGAAGTTCCCCTCACCGGTGCCGGGAGCGCGGGTCTCGCGAGCGTGGAGAACGCCGAGGTCGAGGTCCGCGGTCAGTTTAACGCCGACAGCTTTGTCGTGACTGACTTTCTCGTCCGACGCGTGGGTGGATCCGACGTCATGGACGGTGTGCTGATCGCCCTCTACGACCAGGAGATCGGCGGCAATGAGTTCGGTTACGGATTGAGTCTGACTCGCGGGCCGATTGTTTCGCTCCCGGATCCGCCGGCCGAATTGATCGCGTACATCGGACAACGCGTATGGATCGCCGAATCAGGCGACGGTCAGGCAAGTGCGTTCGGGATCATCAGCCGCTAGTTGCATGCGACCGGCGATATGCTCCCCGAAGGGCGGTGTCACCCTTCGGGGAGTTGATCGTACCTCGGCGCGAGAGGCCTGGCGGGCTGCGAGGGAGGACATAATGTTTGCCGTGAAGTCCCTCCCTCCCCGCCCTCGAAGGCCGTCCGTGACAGGATCGTCCAGTACCGTTTCTGGCGTGTTCGCTGGCCGGTACACGATCGAGCGTGAGCTCGGTCGCGGAGCGACGTCCATCGTCTATCTCGCTCGGCGGGATTCGGACGGACAATCGGTCGCGATCAAGGTCCTCCGCGCCGAGCTGGTGACCGAGATCAGCACCGAGCGATTCCTGCGAGAGATTCGCGTTACGACGCGGCTGCAGCACCCCAACATCGTGCCGGTATTGGACTCGGGCGAGTACGACGACCGTTTGTTCTTCGTGCTGCCGCACATGGAAGGCGGCACGCTGCGCGCGCGCCTCGAGCGCGAGAAGCAGCTTCCGATCGGCGACGTCATCGCAATCGGCAAGACGATCGCCGGCGCTTTGCATTTTGCTCATGAGCGACAGCTGCTGCATCGGGACGTCAAACCGGAGAACATTCTGTTCAGTGGCGGTGAGGCGCGGCTAGCGGATTTTGGCATTGCTCGGGCGCTGAGCGCGTCGTCGGCGAGTGGCTCGGCCGCGTCGACGACATCGACGGGCGTTGTGCGCGGGACGCCGGCGTACATGAGCCCCGAACAGGCGGCGGGCGATCACAACATCGATGCTCGAAGCGACGTCTATAGCTTGGCGTGTGTGCTGTACGAGGCGGTGGCGGGTGTGGCGGCATTTGTCGGGCCGACGCCGCAATCGGTGCTCTCGCAGCGATTGTCGCATGTACCGCGCGGCGTCCGCGTGTATCGACCCACAGCGCCGATCGAGTTAGAGCGGGTGCTCGAACGAGCGCTCGCGCTGGCGCCGGTGGACAGATATCAGACAGCTGCTGAGTTTCTTGCCGCCCTTTCCGCGACAAACACAGACATTCTCGCATATGTCGACCAACCGGCACGACATGTTGCGTCGCGTCGTCGCTTGGTCCTGGCCGTCGCGACAGTCGTAGTGACTCTAGCAGTCGCGCTTGCGCTCTTCCCCCCTTATGAACTCGTTCGCACCACGCCTGCGGCGCCGGACACGACAATGTTGGCTGTTCTTCCTTTGGATGGCACCGACAGCGCTCAGGCCTCGCAGTCGGGGGCGATGCTCCAGGATGCCCTCGCCCAATGGCGCGGAATCACCGTCGTCGACCACTACCAGGTAGCGGACGCGCACCGCCGTATCGGAAACATTCGCACCGCGCGCGATGCCGCGTCGATGGCTCTTTCCTTGGGAGCAGGGCGTTATGTGCGGGGCAGCGTGAGTCGCACGGCGAACACGTGGCGCACCGCGGTTTCTCTGTATGATGCCCTGAGCGGAAGGGAGTTGCACTATGTAGTAGAGGAAGTGCCAAACGACTTGGCAGGTGCACGGCTCGCCTACACGCGACTAGCTAGTGACCTGCTGCTGCGCGGAGCTGGTGGTGACTCGATCGAGAGTCGCTCGCCCGAAAGCTTTGTGCTCCCGGCAGTGCAAGCGTTCTCTCGAGCGCAGCGCGCGCTGGACGAATGGAACCTTGCGGGCGCCGACTCAGCTTTGGAGAGCGCAATCGGCTATGACACTGATTATGCGCGGGCAGGCCTTTGGCTCGCGCAGGTTCGCGCCTGGCGCGACCTTCCACCTTCGCTGTGGGGAACGGTCGCGGAACGGGCGATCGCCGCATCCGCCGGGTTATCCGAACGCGAGCGACGGCTAGGACAAGCGCTGGTCGCGCTGTCACACGCGCAGTTCCAGGCGGCGTGCGAGACCTACGACTCGATGCGCCGATATCATGACGCGGATTTCGCCGCATGGTTTGGCCTCGGCCAATGTCGAACGATGGATCGAATCGTGATCGCCGACTCGACCAGTCCATCCGGCTGGCGGTACCGGAGCAATTACGCGATCGCTCTGGCCGCGTATACGCGAGCGTTCGAACTCTTACCGACTGTCCATCGTGGGTATGAGCGCGGGGCGTTCGAGCGACTTCGTCTGCTACTTTTGACGTCGCGCACTGCGCGCGCGGGGTACGGCGTTACTGACAGCGCCATGTATTATGCTCGGCCCGCCTGGCTTAACAATGCCCTGGCTCTTGTCCCGTATCCCTGGCAACGCGTCTTCTCAGGAGATCCGGGCGCGATCCCGCCCGGCTTCGAGCAGGCGATCCGACATCAGCGCGATGAATTCCGAAAAGTTGCCGCCGGATGGTCAGCCGCATTTCCGAGGAGTGCGGATGCGAAGTATGCGGTAGCGCTGTCACTGCAATTGCTCGGAGATCGCGCGTCGATCGATACAATCCGGTTGGCGCGCCGCTTAACGTCGGATGAGTCAAAACAACTCATGTTCGCGGCGGCGGAAGTCTCCTTGCTGCTGACGCTCGGGGCGCCCGACCGGCTGGATGACCTGCGCACGGCTCGCTCCCTTGCTGATTCACTGCTTCAGCGCTCCACGGGACTAACTACTCCGGATAGGCACGTCTTGGGACCGGTGGCTGCGCTGGCCGGGAAATGCCAGGAAGTCGATCGAGCTGCGCGCGCACCAGTGCCGTTGGAGGCGCCATTCCGCTTTTCGCCGTCATTGTGGGTGGAGGCACAGTCCGCGTTGGCGAGGGTCGCTCTCGGATGCAAATCCCAATCGCATCCAAATGAGCTACGATCGGTATCGGACGCGATCATCCGCGACTACGGCCAAGGTGATGCTCAGGTTTTGCGTCGGGTGAACGAAATGCTTCTCTCACGATCCGCGCTTCTCGCCGACTCTCCGGATTCGCTCATTCTTGCTCGCCTCAGCGTCCCCGGAGGAGAGCGTCGGCTTGATGCCGCGGCCGCCCTCTCTCGGCACGACAGAGTCGCCGCGAGAACCTCCCTCGAAGCGGTCCTCGCCCGATGGCAACCTTCACTCGGCGTACCCACGCCGGATGTACTACTCCCCGAATCGCGCCTCTGGCTGAGTCTCGGCGACACCACTGAAGCCACGCATCGCCTTGATCTCACATTGACTAATGCGCGTCTCTACGACCCCGAGGACCTCGCGGAGTCCGCAAATATCGCCGCGTTCATTCGGGCGATGGCCTTGCGAGCAGAGATCGCGGCAGCCACGGGCGACGCGACCGGCGCCCGTCGCTGGGGAGTCGCCGTCGTGACACTGTGGGCTAATGCCGACGCAGACTTGCAGCCGCTGGTCAAACGAATGTCCCGCTACGCAGGACTGCGCTGAAGAATCATCCGGGCGCAGCGACCCTCTAACGCAGGAGTCACAATGCGCGCATTCAACGAGAATTTTGAGAAGCGCAGTAGTGGAAGAATGTTTTTGATCGCGGCGGCGGCGATCTCGCTCTTGGCGGTGACAAGCCGAAATGGAAAGGCGCAGTCAGACACCGCTTGCGTCGCGCTGGTGGATTCAATGCACAAAGGTCTCGCGCCGAGCGGAGGTCGTGGCGGTCGTGGCGGAGGGCGCGGTGCCGACACGGCCGGAGTACGAACACGAGCGCTAGCATGCGCCGATTATGCCGATACTCGCCGTCGCCTTAGAGTTTTTGAGGCGATCTCGGCTCAAATGGTCAGCTTAGCGCAATTGCCGTGGATGATTCCCGAATACCATGATGAGCAGCCATTTGCCTTCAGCAACACGTATGGTCCCATGGCCTACATTTTCGCTTCTCCGTTCATTGGCGGTTTCAAATACGAATGGCAAATCAGAGAACAAGGGTCGCATGGTATTCTCGCCGCAGTCGTATTCGTCGACGCGCCGGCAAGCACAACCCTTTCAACCCCGTACACGAGACTGTTCCTCCAGCCAGGAATGAATTGCATCTGGCTGGCAAACACCGCGGGCAGCGGTGGCGGCAACTGGAGGGCATTCGTTACGGCGGCAAGCGGCGCGCCACCCCTTTGCGACCGATCGACGCCCGGCAATGAACTCCGGGTATCGCGTGAGACGTTTGCACCGTTGAGGCACGACGACTATCCGTCGGCAGCACGATTCGGCGAATCGGCTGATGGGCAGCCGCTCTTGGGGCTGCGCTGCGTCGACGCCTGGTGTGAGCTAGGGCCCGCCGGGTTCAGTCCGACACCAGGACTGGGCGGGGTTGGGCGAGAGAGGCTGGTTCGTGGATGGCACGATGTACAGAAACTGTCTGTACGAGACGCAAGCGGCGTCCTTCATCCCGGGCCTCGTGCCAGGATTGTCCCCGAACCAGATCTCGATCACTTGTCATCAGCCGATTTTGCCACTTGGCGTCGCGTCGCCGAGATCACGTTTGTCGACGATCCAGCAGGGACCAAGTACGCAAAGTGGGGCTTGAGGCGCGGCGCCAACTCTGTCGAAGGCATCTTTTCCGGTGGCAGGTGGCTGTATCGAGTTACCGCGGGCGCTACTACGACGATATGGACTCATGTCATACCAATGCCGCACCTCGATGCCGCCGTGCCAGGAACTGTGAGATGGCGATGGACGCTGCTAGACGAGGGAATTTGGATTCCGTGTGGGGACGCGTGTTGTCATGCCGACGGCGAATAGCGACGCCGCGTTCTTTTTTTGAGAATACTTTGAAGACTCTCGATCGCGTACGAGAGGCATCGTCGGGAACGGCCGCCCAGATTCTTCTGGGCGGCTGACCTGTTGTCGCGACCAATCCCAGCTCTAATCCGTGATGCTGAAGCGCGGATTCATCGCCACCGCCTGACCGAGATACGACCGCGCCGCATCGGCGTTGCCAAGCGCGCGCTCGATCATGCCGGCGTGATAGAACAGCTGCGCGTCCTCCGTGTGCTGCGCCAGCGCATGCTGCATCGCGGCACGCGCGGCGGCGTCACGTCCCTGTTTGTGAAGCGCCCACGCGAGAAGGTCGTATCCGTACACGTCGTGACGCGTACGCATCTCGACGCGCGTCTTGGCGAGCACTCGATCGACGTCGCTCTTGCTCCCGTGATCGAGGAGAAAGAGTCCCCACGCGCGATGAATCGGGCCGGGTTGCTTGAGCGCGCTCGTCGCCATCGCTCGCGCGTACTGCGCCGATTGCGCGCTGTCACCGAGCGCCGCATACGCTTCGCTGATCGTACCGAGCGTCGCGGGATCCAGCTGAATGGCGATTGCTTCGTTTCCATATTCGACCGCCCGCGTCCACTCGCCGCGCGCGGCGGCGAGGCGCGCCAATCCACCGAGGATCCGGTAGTCCTCGGGAAAGATTGCCAGTCCGCGACGATACGCGGCCGAGGCAGAGTCCAGGTGACCGGTGCGAAGCTCGAGCTCGGCCAAGCGATAGTGGAACCACGCGACCTGCTCTCTTGGCAAATCGTCGCGACGATCGACTCTTGCGACGGCCGCGCGGAGCAATCGACGCGCGGCATCGGCATGGCCTGTCAGCTCGCGCCATCGCGCGACGCGGGCCAAGATCGTGAACTGATCGGCGTCGACGTGGATCGACGCGAAGTGCCCATTGGCCGCGGCGTAATCACCAATCTCGAGCTCGATCTCTCCAAGCAGCGCCAGATGGCGCGGAACGCCCGGATCGAGGGAGTCCGCAGTCTTCGCGACGACGAGCGCTTGCGCGAAATCGTGACGCGCCAGCAACGCCGACGCCAAGAGACCGAACGTCTGGCTGTTGTGCTCTGTTCGAAGCGCGAGTGAGCGCCGTGCGAGTCGTTCCGCACGCTCGTAGTCGCTAAATCCGCCCGTCGCGCGGGCGCGATCCATGTACAGGGCCGCGAGCTGCGACCGATCGCTCGCGCCCAGCGTGTCCTCGTTGACGCGTCGCTCGTAGAAAGCAATATCACGCTCACGAATCTCTGACTCGGAGAGCATCGAGTCCGTGCCGACCCTTGCGATCGTGGGTCGGCGTGTGACGCGAGCCGCCGACCACCAGGCCGTTCCCGAGGTGAGCACGGCCATCGTCAGAACAACCAACCATCTGCGTCTGCTCATGGATATTCTCTCGTCGCCGCGAGGCCAACTCCTCTCCAAGAAAGGCGAGAGGAGCGGCCCCACGCCGATGTATCAGGTGTGTGGTGCGGCGAGGTACGGGAAGGTCGACGAGAATGCGACATCGTTGCTGCTCACGTTGTCGGTGCAGAGCGGCAGCGTGAACGGAGCGCAGAATGCGCCGGTCGGATTGAGCAATGTGCTGAAGACCGCTGTGAGCGCGACATCGACCACGTCGTCGCTGAGTTTGCGGCCACCCCACCCTCCGGCGAGTGCCCACGACAACCAGCCCGCCGTATTCGGATTCTTTGAAGCATCGACGACGATCATATCCGGGTAGAGAACGCTGCCGATCACCGTCGCGAGCGCTTGTGGTCGGCCGAAGCTCGTGACGAACGCCTCGGTCTGAGGACGGAATGTCGCCGTGTTGTACGGCTGCGTGTGGTTGTACGCCGCGTGATTCGCCTTGACGATCGTCACTTCGCTGACGAGCGGATTGCCGAGGAAATCGGTTTGGTCGTAGATCGTGTTGTCATCGCCCTCGTCGTCCGCCGCGTCGAAGTTCGCGCTGACGTTCGGTCCGGCGATATTGGCTGACATTGATGGTTGGCCGCGATTGTCGCTGCAGCCTACCAGCGCCACGCCGAGCGCCAGAGCGGCGACCAGGGCGCACGTATCGTTCTTCCACATCATATGAATGTGCTCCTTGAGCATAGTTGGATTGAGAACCGCCGGCTTGCGTCAGCTGCCGCGGGCGCGGCTGGTCGTTCCCCACACACCAAATCGTCCAGGGTGCTGTGGATCGGCCACGAGCATCGACGTGGGCAGCTCGATCACGATCGCCATGTCGTTGAATCCGCGCACGTAGTCGAGCGCTTGGCCGGCGGGGCGGAACGACGTCGCCGTCGGAGTACTCGGCAGTTGCGACAGCGGTCCGGTCACCGGCTTGCGATCGGGGACGATCCGGAAGAACTGCTCGAGATCGATGAAGAACGGATCGTCGCGCGGCCCTGCAAAGAGTTTCACTCCGTCCGACGATTCCAAGGTCGTGTTGACCGGTCCAGAGACCGTCTTCTTGCCACCGACCAACGTGTTGGTCGGGCCGGTCGTGTTGGGCTTGACCGGACCACGCAGAGTCACGCGCTGGTGGCCCGCCGTCCCGGTGAACGTGATCTGGAAAACCAGATCCTCGACCGCGTCACCAGTGTTGTCCACTTTGATCTGATACAGTTCCTGGTCCTTCGTTCCGAACGTAAAGCTTGGCGTCTTGGCCGGCGTGAGCGGCGACGACGTGCCGAGCACCAGCACCGTACGACCAGCCGTGGCGGCCGGGAATGCGTACACGTCGTTCACGTCGTACCGCGGGCTGAGCTCTACCTCGGGCGTGTCTTGGTGGTCGGAGGCCTTGAGTCGGCCGACGGTGGCCAGACCGGCGACGAGCCCTCCCGCGAGGACGGCCAACGCGAGTCGCCCAGGCTTAAGAATCCGTTGCTTCATACGCATCTCCCTCGATGATGATGAGAATGGGAGGAATCGACGGACCCTCCCCTGCCCGCACAGCGTCAGGCGGAGTGCGCACTCGGCAAATCGCGCCCGACGTCGACCTACGACGCCAATCGCGAATCGGATTGGTGGAGCTACCTGCTCAGCGGGTGAGCGACGCGCCGCTCGGCCTGTAGACGGCCAACGCGCGGGCCGCGTCGACGATCGCGGCTGCGTCGATCCGGGCGTCGGCCAATTGTTGCGCGGGCGTGGCGGAACCCGGCAGTGCGCGCACCGCGAGCTTCATCACGCGTGGCTGCTCGTCGGCGTCGCCGAAGACGGAAAGCACCGCTTCGCCGAGACCGCCCTCGGGCCAGTGATCTTCGACGGTGATGATGGCGCCCGTGTCGGCCGCCGCCTCGAGCAACGTTGCTCGATCGATCGGCTTGACGCTGAAGAGATCGATCACACGCGCGGCGATCCCGTCTTCGGACAACCGGTCAGCCGCCTTGAGCGCTTCGTGGACGGTGATCCCGGCACCGACGATGGTCACGGCGTCCGCGGCGGTCCGGCGCAACACGCGACTGCCGCCTATTAGAAACTCCTCATCCGGCGAGTAGATGACCGGCGTCTTCTCGCGCGTTGTGCGGAGGTACACGATGCCGTCGAGGTCCGCCATGCGCGCGACGAGTTTGGCGGTTTGGTTCGCGTCGGACGGATAGAGCACGGTGCTCGACCAGACCGCTCGAAACGCGGCGAGATCCTCGAGCGCCATTTGCGATGGTCCGTCTTCACCGATGCTCACACCGGCGTGAGATCCACAGATTCGAATGTTCGCTCGACTGACGGCCGCCATCCGAATGAAGTCATACGCGCGACTCCAAAAGGCGGCGAAGCTGCTCGCGAACGGCTTCCAACCGCGCACCTGCATGCCCACCGCCGCCGCGGCCATCTGTTGCTCGGCGATGTACATCTCGAAGTAGCGGTCGGGGGTCTGCTTCGCAAAGACCTCGGCGTAGGTCGAGTTGCTTACCTCGCCGTCGAGCACGACCACGTCTCCGCGCGCCGCGCCTAGCGCCGCGAGCGCATCGCCGTACGCCTTGCGGGTTGCTTCCTTCGCACCGCGATCATAGCGCGGCAGCTCCAGCGATGGACGTGTCTCGAATCGGTGCGGCGCACCGTCGTTTGTCGGTTTGGCGACCACGATGCTGACGTCTGGCCGCCCGCCGAGCTCGCGGATTGCGGCGTCGGCGTCTTCGATCGCCTTTCCGTGGAAGCCGTTCTTGTCGGCAACCGCCGCGACCCCCTTCCCTTTGATCGTTCGCGCGATGACCGCGGCGGGCTTTCCCTTCGTCGACACGCCCTCGGCGAATGCGGCGTCGATTTGCGCAACGTCATGTCCGTCGATTTCGATCGTATGCCATCCGATGGCCTTGAGTCGCCGATCGAAATAGTCCAGGTCCCAGCCGTGCATCGTCTCGCCGCGCTGTCCGAGGCGATTGATGTCCAGTACGGCTGTGAGATTGTCGAGGTCCTCGTGCGATGCGTGCTCGAATGCCTCCCACATGCTGCCTTCGGCCAGCTCCGAGTCGCCCGTCAATACCCACACGCGATAGGGCAAGCGATCCAGCCTCTTCCCAGCCAGCGCGACGCCCACTCCAATCGGCAGACCCTGGCCGAGGGATCCTGTCGCGACGTCAACCCAGGGAAGCGCAGGCGTCGGATGACCCTCGAGTCGGCTGCCGCGCTTTCGATAGCTGAGCAGTTCGTCGTCGCTGATCGCTCCGGCGGCGCGATACATGGCATAGAGCAAGGGCGACGCGTGGCCCTTGCTGAAAATGAGATGATCGTTATGTGGATTCTTGGGAGCCGCAAAGTCGTAGTGGAGATATTTCGCCAATAGCACGGCCATCAGGTCGGCGGCGGACATCGCTGAGGTCGGATGGCCGGACCCGGCAGCCGAGCTCGCGCGAATTGAATCAACGCGAAGCTGTTGGCCGAGGGATCGCCACGAGGCATAGTCTGTCATGCGGGGAGAAACCGCAAGTTGGTTGCCGACGGCACGGGCGATGCCAGAACCCCTTCTAGGCTTCAACCGATTCGCCGCCCACTGAAAAAACGCCGCGGCGCTCGACAAACCCGAACGCCGCGGCCCGGACGCCCCTATGCCGCGTCGTTGCCGTTCGCGTCGCGCTGAGGCTGGCCTGATGCATCACGCGACTCATTCGCGCTGCCTCCTTTCGGCAACGGCGCCGCCCGCTTCGCCTTTTGTCCCTCCGCGAATTCCTGCTTGGCGCGGTCCAGTAGGCCCGAATTCTCTCGTGCTTCGTCCCGATCGGCGCCACCGGACTCGGGACGGTCCATCTGAAAGATGTTTGATGGCTTATTGCCCATGGGAGATCTCCTGTTCTCGACCATTGCAGGCATCTCGCATACCCGCGACGCCTCCGGAACTGGACTCGAGCGTTCGACCGGCCCATAGCTACTGAAAAACCGAGGTGATCGCTGCGGCGGGCGCGGCCGGCGCGAATGCGGATCACGCGTCACCCGACGATGTCAGTCGTCGAACAAGAGCTTCGCAGGTCCAGCTTCCCGCGCCGCGACGTCCGTGACGCCAGGCGACGTGAACGCAAAGAAACGACGTCCCGCCCACAGCGACACGTAGACAAGCCCGATCAACGCCGGCACTTCGATCAGTGGTCCCACTGCTGCAGCGAGCGCCTCGCCGGAGCCGATGCCAAACGTCGTCACCGCCACGGCAATCGCCAGCTCGAAGTTATTCCCGGCCGCCGTAAACGACAGCGACGCGGTCTGCTCATACCCGAATCCGAGCTTCGCCGCAATCACAAACGCAAGGCCGAACATGACGACGAAATACACGAGCAGCGGCGCTGCGATACGAAGCACGTCGAGTGGAAGGTGCAGAATTCGGCCGCCCTGCATCGCGAACATCAGGATGATGGTGTACAGGAGACCGACGAGCGCGGTCGGCCCGATCCGCGGCAGGAACGTCTCGGCATACCAGGCTTCACCCTTGCGCCGCACGAGTGTCCGCCGCGTCAGATATCCCGCGAGCAGCGGAATGCCGAGAAAGATCAGGACGCTCTTCGCAATCGCCCACATCGAGACGTTGACGACGGCCGTGGCGCCGCCGAACCACGCCGGCGCGACGCTCAAAAAGAACCAGCCAAAGAGGCTGTATGTGAGAATCTGAAATATAGAGTTGAGAGCGACGAGGACCGCGGCCAGCTCACCGGACCCGCACGCGAGCGAGTTCCAGATCAGCACCATCGCGATGCAGCGGGCGAGGCCGATGAGGACGAGGCCATTGCGGTACGCCGGGAGGTCGGGAAGAAAGAGCCAGGCGAGCGCGAACATCACGACGGGCCCAAGCACCCAGTTGAGGAACAGCGATGTCCCGAGAAGCTTGGTGTTCGCCACATGGTGGCCGAGCGTTTCGTAGCGCACTTTCGCCAGCACCGGGTACATCATCCAGAGCAGTCCGATCCCGATTGGAACTGACACGCCCGCGACCTTCACTCGATCGAGCGACGCGCCGAGATCCGGAAACGCGCGGCCAAGCACGAGCCCCAAGGCCATCGCGGCGAAGATCCAGAGCGGAAGAAACCGATCGAGCCTGGAAAGACGACGAACGACGGCGACATGCTCCCGTGTCATTCTGGCAAGGTCCGCGTCATCCTGAGCGAAGCCGCTGTCATCCTGAGCGAAGCCGGTGTCATCCTGAGCGAAGCGAAGGATCTCGGATCGCCGCGACGTCGCCGCCAGTGCGAAGATAATTCGCGAAGTCGTCGGGGAGCGTGCTCGCGACGATCGCCTTCGCCGCCCGCTCGACGTCGTACTCGACGCGGCGAAACTCGACGCGCGCTCCCCCCGTCTCGTCGACGTCGAGACGAACATATCCGGCGCGCCAATCGCCGTCTTTCGGTCGTCCAACGCTTCCTGTGTTCACGAAGTGGACGCCGCCAACGACCCGTGTCCACGGCTTGTGCGTGTGGCCGAATGCGATCACGTCGCCCGCGTGCGCCCCGGCAGCCTTCGCCATCTTCGCGCAGAAATCGTCGCTGCGATCCTCAGTCCAATACGTGACGTTGTTGATCGGCGTCGCATGCACGAGAATCACCGTCGGACCGGCAACGTGTGCGCCCAACGGTCTCAGGTCCAATCGAAATGGAAGTTGTCCGAGGAACGCCTTCGTGTCGGCGAACACGTTCGCGCGAGTCCACGCATAGCTCACGTGCGACAGCTGTTCCTGCCGCGGATCCTCATAGCGACAGCCACAGTGCTTGTAGTCGGTGGCGACCGTCGAATCGTAGTTGCCTGAGATGCCCTGAATTCTGTAGTCACGGAGCCGCTGCACGACCTCGTTCGGCCACGGCGCGTAGCCGACGAGATCACCGAGATGGTAGATCGCGTCGGCGTCGTCTTGGCGCTGGACCTCCTCCAGGACTGCATCGAGCCCTGGAAGGTTGGCGTGGATGTCGGAGATGAGTGCGTATCGCATAGCGCGGACGCGTTTACGTCAGCTCCTTGACCATTGCCGTCGCTGACGCCGGACAGGCGGACTTGAACTCCAGCGTCTCGGCGATTTCCTCCGGCACGTCGGCCCGCTCCACGCGGTGGAAGCCAAGGCGGGGGAAGTAATGCTCGGCCGTCATCGTGAGCAGATAGAGGGCGCGGATACCTCGAGACTCGGCGTCACAGACGATTCGACGAACGAGCTCGCGCCCAACTCCATGACTCCGCCACTCCGGACGCACGGCGACCGAGCGCAGAAGCGCGTTGTCGCAACAGACTTCCAACCCAGCCACGCCGACGAGTCGCGGCTCAGGATCGCTGACCTCGGCGACGAAGAAGCTGTCGGCGTCAGTGTTCAGGATGTCGGCGACTCCGGCGGTCGGTAGACCCGCATCCGTCAGCAGTCGCTCGATCGCGACAAGGTCTCCGTTCATCGCCTCGCGGATCGCCACCGCTCCAGCGCTTGTTGATGCTTGCATTGGTGTACCCTCTCTCAGTTCACGTGCAGCAGTCTGAATCGCATCCGCACGCGCGCTCGGTGCTCGCGGCGGGTGTCGCCAACTCGGCGAGCGAGCGCTTCGGCTTGGGCGGCCGCGTCGCGGTCCCCGGCTTCGTGGCGCGGACGAATCCGCTCATGATTCTTCCTTCGACTTGATCGGCGAGACCGACATCGAGTCCCGTTCCAGCAAGGAGCGAAGCGGCATCGTCGCGCGTGTACACCCGAGTCGGTTCGATGCTCGGATTCTGGAATCCCACCTCGGTGAGCAGATCGATGAACTCCTGCTCCTCGAGCGCGCCGGCGACGCACCCTGTCCAGAGTGGCATGCTGCTCTTCACCGCCTCGGGCAATCCGCCCCGCACGATCACGTCGCTCACCGCGAACCGGCCGCCAGGCTTGAGGACTCGGAATGCTTCGGCGATGACGCGCCGTTTATCGCCCGAGAGATTGATCACGCAGTTCGAGATGATGACGTCGACCGTGTTGCCCGGCAGCGGGATCGATTCGATGTGGCCTTTCAAGAACTCTACATTGGTCGCGCCGGCCTTGGCCCTGTTCTCCATCGCCAGGGCGAGCATTTCATCCGTCATGTCGAGGCCATACGCCTTGCCCGTCCGTCCTACGCGTTTCGCTGAGAGTAGCACGTCGATGCCGCCCCCCGACCCGAGGTCGAGCACCGTCTCACCCTCCTGCAACTCGGCGAGCGCGGTTGGATTGCCGCAGCCGAGCGATGCGAGGAGGGCCTCGGCGGGAAGCCCGGCCGTCTCGCCGGCGTTGTAGAGATCGGACGTGATCGGATCCCACGTCTCGCTCGTCGTCCCGCAACAGCCGCTGGAGCCGCTGGAGCCGGTCGAGCCGCAGCACGACGCATCCGTCGCGCCCTCGGCGACCCGCCTCGCGACAGCCCCGTAGCGAGCCTCGACGGTAGCGCGAATCTGCTCGACGGTGAGCGGCTCGGAATTGGTCGCCTGCTCTGTCATAATGAGCTCCGATGATCAAGAAATGTTGATATGTCGGGCAAAAGAAAGCGGGTCAGTCGCAGCACGCTTTTCCACCTCGAATCGAAAGGGCCCGCCGCGACGGCTTGAGCTCACCCGCAATCGCCGCCAGCTCGTCGAACGCCTCGCCGCTCAGTGCGTAGTGCACCCAGCGTCCGTCCTTCCGGTCCGTGACGAGGCCGGCGTCCTTGAGAACTCTCAAATGGAAGGACAACCGCGACTGTGCGACGTCCAAGGCGTCCTGAAGCTCACACACGCACCGCTCGCCGTCGTGGAGCATTTCGATGACAGCCAAGCGCGTCTCATCGGACAGCGCGTGGAACAGCTGGGTCGCTCGCGAAACGTCGGTCGCGGTGGTCATGCCACCTAATATATCAACCGATGTTGATATAACAAGGGGTCGCGACTCCTAGGCCATCTCACGTCCGTAGATCGCGATCTCCCACGCGAGCGTTCGCTTGTGAATGATGCGAGCGAGCCCGTGCCGCCGGAGGACCGCGTCGATCGCGGCCGGCGAGTGCACGTAGGTGCGAAACGCTGAGCGTCGAATTCGCATGACCGCGTTGATCGCTCGCACGAACAGGTGCATCCACCAGACGTCGGGTGGAAACACGGCGCCGACGAGTCGTCGCGCCTTGTCCGCCGCGTGACCAGCCAGCGCTTCCATGTCCGGGTAGCAGCAGATAACGCGATCGAGCGTCACGATGTCCGCATCGGGGATGCAGGGGGCCCACTGCACGAAGTCGCCGTGGAGGAAGAGCACGCGGTTGGCATGCCGGCGTCGAATGGCCTCGTCTCGCGCCGCCTTGATGTACTCCGCCGACGCGTCGACGTGAAACGCGATGCACGCGTCGCTATCCAGCAACGTATGGTGAATGGCGCCGACGCCGCCGCCAATGTCGAGCAGAGATGCGCCTTTGATGCCGGCGGTGCGCAGACCCTCGATCAACATCTGCGTAGAGCGATTGGGGCCTCGTCGGCGAAAGCGACGGAGCTCGCGCTCAGCGAGCTTCGGGCCGAATTGACTCTCGAGTCCCTCGCGTTGGCAACATTCCACCGATCACCGCGCTGAAGAAGCGATCCATGATTCTAGCCGCCTCAGTAGCGCACCGCGATACCGGCCTGAATCGAACGCGCCGTCATACGGTAGTACTGCGCGTCGCCAAACTCGCTCTCCGACACCGCATCCCGCCGATCTCCCAGGTTGCGTCCGTCCAGACGCAGTTCGGCTCGATCGAGCCGGTAGCCTATTCCGGCGTCGACGGTCGAGAATGCCGGCGCGAGCGCTGTGTTGCGCTTGTTCAGGTATCGATCGCCGGTGTAGTTGAACGCGACGTGCGCGATGAACCCGCGATCGGGGGCCAATGTGAGCCCGCCCGACGCCAGGTGCCGCGCCGACATCTCAAAGCGTTTTCCAGCGAGCTGCGTGGGTACGTCGTCGAACGCCTGAACGAAGTCGACGAATTTCCCGTCGTGAAAGCTGTAGGACGCACGCGCCGACAATGAATAGGGTAAGCGCAGCTCGGTCGCCAGCTCGACACCCTTGAACCGTGTCTTACCCGAATTGATCAGCGCGGGCTGGTTGTTGACGATCGTGGCCGTGACGAGGTTCTCGAAATCCATTCGAAATGCGCTCGCCTCGACGTCGACCCGTCCGTCCATCGTGCGGAGCTTGAGGCCGGCGTCGTAGCTCCGCGACGTTTCCGGATCGAGCACGCCTTCATTCTCGGCCAGACTGAAATCGAACGCCGCCGGCTTGAATGTATTCCGATAATTCGCGAAGGCGCGAACGTGATCGATCCCTTGCTCCCAGAGTCCGAGGAGCGCGCCGAGACCGCCGCTGACTCGCGTGTGCGTTACTTCGGCGCCCTCTCCGCGGCTCTCGGTCGTCGAGTTGAACCGGAGCCCCCCCGAGAGATTGAGCCGCGTCGTTGGCCGCCACTCAGCCGATCCGTAGGCGCCGAGGAAACGCCGGTCGTTCCCGGCGTCCTTGTCCAATGTGGTCGGCTCGCGGACCGTGGCTTGTATCGCTCCGTTGAGTGGCGCCGTGTACGTGAACGTCGCGCCCGTCGCCTCGCCGCCGGCGAGCAACGCGTCAGCCCCCGTCATGAATCGCAGATTCGAGACAGTCGGCCAGATGATGTGCGAGTCGGCGTAGAGATCGTTGATGTCGATGTCTTCCTTGAACCCCGATGCGTTGTTCGGCGAATTCGAGATGTCGGTGAGAAACCCGCGAAACATGCGCTGGCCGGAATACGTGTACGACGCGGTGGTCCCCCAAACCGCGTCGTTCATGACCGGACGTTCGTAGCCTGCGCCAATGTTGAAACGGTTCTCGTTCAAATACGCGCCGTCCGGATTGTGGTTGGCGTCGAGCGGCACGGCCGCCGACAACGCTGCCCCTTCGCGCGGGTGCGGGCTCGCTGGGTCCTGGCGAAGCACATTCAGGTCGGCGGTAAGCCACGTTCTTCGGGCGTTCTCTTCTCGGCCTGTGCGCCATAGCGCGTGACCACGCGTGAATGCGGTATGATCGTCTTTGAAGCCTTGGTGATCGATGTCGGCGCTCAGTCGCGACTTCCAGTCGGCGAACGCAGGCGCGACGATGTCGACGGCGCCGCCTCCTGTGCCGAAACTTCCCCCGTGCGCTTCGGCGTAGCGCGCGGTAGCCGCCGCAGCATTGTGCACGACGTGGATCACGCCCACGAAGGACGTGGCGCCGTACGTCACCGGGGCCGGCCCGCGAAGTATTTCGACGCGCTCGACATCGCGCAGACTCAGCGTTGCGATGGATGGGTTGAGCGCCCCGCCCCACGGGATACCGTCGACGACGAGCAGGAACGCGTCGAACTCTCGAAGCCCCCAGAACTCGGGCACGGCGCTCGCCGGACCCGCATCGCCGCCCGGCGCGATCGCGACGCCAGCAGCCAGAGCCAAGGCGTCTCGTAGCGAGGTCACGCCTCGTGCGCGGAGGTCGTCGCCGCTGATGACTTCGATCGACGCCGCCACGTCATGCGATGCTTCGGGCGATCGCGTCGCGACGACTTCGACCGGCGGCAGCGGCGCTGGCGGCTTTGGCGGTGGACCTTGCGCCCCCGCGCGTGCGGCGCTGGCTAGGAAGAACACCGTGGCGAAGAGTGAGCCACGCGCGATCATGCATGACATCGTCATTGAAAAACTAGGGCGTAGGTCGAAGCACACCGATCATGAATTTTTCATGAACGAGGAAGCTTACTTTTCACGCCTAAACACGGCAAGGGTCGCGACTCAGCGAGCTTCGCGGCTATGCAGAGGGGATCGCCGAGTCAGGAACGGCGGGCAGCGTCAGTCGAAACTCGGTGCGTCCTGGCCGCGACGCCACGAGATCCAGATGTCCGCCGTGGACCTCGGCGATGCGACGCGCAATCGCCAGCCCGAGGCCAGCCCCGCTCGTTGAGCTCTGTTGGTTGCGCGCTCGGGCTGCGTCGAGTCGGACGAACCGCTCGAAGATCCGCTCGCGCGCCTCAGCAGGGATTCCCTGCCCCGCGTCGATCACACCGATCTCGTAGTGTCCGTTGCGACGCACCATTCCCACCTCGACGGCGGCGCCATCGGGGGAATGCTTGATCGCGTTGTCGAGAAGATTGAGCAGTAGTCTTCCCAGCAGGTCGGCGTCGCCCTCGAACGGCGCCTCCACGACTTCGCGCAACTCGACGCGCACGGAGCGCGGATCGGCGAGCGGACGCACGGCGCGCGTCGCGTCGTGCACGAGCTCCTCCAAATAGACCGGCTCCCGCCGCGCCACCAAGTTGCCCGAGTCAGCGCGCGCGAGCAAAAACAAATCGTCGACGATACGCGTCAACCGGCGTACCGCGTCGCGCATGATTCTCACCGACGCGCGATACTCTTCCTCCGTGCGATGCTCCTGCGCGAGGGTGACATCGGCCTCGGTGCGCAGAATCGCGGTCGGCGTGCGAAGCTCGTGCGACGTGTCGGCCATGAAGCGTTGCTGTTGACTGAACGACGCCTCGAGGCGCCCGAGTAGATCGTTCACGACGTTCGCGAGGCCGGCGAGCTCTTCGCCGCCCGAGACCGGGAGACGCTCGCGCAAATTGGTCGCGCTGATCTCGGCGGCTCGCGATGCCATCGACGCAATCGGCGCGAGACTTCGCGCGGCGAGAAAGTATCCGCCCGTGGCCGCGCAAACGATCAGCAACGGGATGAGCACGGCAAAGATTCGCCGGATCCGCTCCAACACGCCTTCGGTGTCGGCGAGTGAGTAGCTCGCCGTGAGCTCGAATCGCTGGCCGACGAGCGTGACCGGCCGAGCGATGACGCGATACGTGCCGCGAGGATTATCGATCGTGATCGATTGCGGCTTCGTGAGATCGCGCGTACGAACCACCGCGGCAATCTGGTCGTAGAAGCCTCGCGACGCGCTCTGATCGACATCTGGAAGGGGCGTCATCGCGACTACGCTGCCCGCGTTGTCGAGCACCGCGATGTGGAGGTCGCGGAAGCGCACCTCGTCGACCGTGGTGCGAATCGCCGACAGCACGTCGGCGCCGGTCGCGGCCCTTCGTTCGGCGACCAGCTCGCGCGAGAACGCCGTCACCGCATCCCCGATGAATTGATCCGTTCGACTATTGAGCGTGCGCGCGAACAGCAAGTAGTAGCCGATCGCGATCGCGATCAGCGGCGCGCCGAGGAGAACGGTGTACCACAGAGTGAGACGCCAGCGGAGCGTCGATGGCCATCGCGGCACGTCACCTCCGCTCGCGAGCGGGCTTCGGTCGTTCGCCCTGAATCGGTGGCTTCGATCCCGTTGGCGCCTCGAGCATGAATCCGCTGCCCCGGATCGTCGTGAACAGGGCGACTTTCTCACCTTCATCGATCTTGCGACGCAGCCGACTCGCGTACACGTCGATGATGTTCGAGTAGGTGTTCCGTGCGTCGTCCCACACGTGCGACATCAATTCCGCCCGGCTGACGACTCGCCCGGCGTTTCGAGCCAGGTGAAGGAGGAGCGCGAACTCCTTGGCCGTGAGCGCGATCTCGCGACGATTTCGCCGGACGCTCCGGCGCGATGTGTCGATGGAGAGATCCCCCACCACCAGTGTCACCGGCAGCACATCGCGACGCCGTCTCGTGAGCGCGCGAAGTCGAGCGAGTAGTTCCCCGAAGTCGAACGGCTTGGTCAGATAGTCGTCGGCACCGGCATCGAGCCCGGCGATGCGTTGCTCGATGCCATCGAGCGCCGTGAGCATGAGAATCGGAACCTGATTTCCCTGCTCTCGGATCGCTCGACACACGGCGAGGCCGTCCTTGTTCGGCAGCAAGACATCCAGAATGATGACGTCGTAGTCGTTCGCCGCCACGAGCGCCAACGCCTGCGATCCGGTGCCCGCTTGGTCCACCGCGTACGACGCCTCCCGAAGCCCACGTACGATCGAGGTGCGCAGTTGGCGGTCGTCCTCGGCGAATAGGATACGCATACGCGTAAACCTACGCGTCGTGACCGCGTGTCGGCGAGGGCGGCATGGACGCGTGTTACTCTGGCCGCATCGCCTCCACGGGATCGATTCGCGCCGCGCGTCGCGCGGGCAACCAGGACGCGATCAACGCGACGACCAACAAACCAGCAGTGACGGCGAGCAATAGCGGCGGATCGATCGCGCTCACTCCGTAGAGCGAACCGCGCAGCCAGCGCGACGACATGACCGTGAGGCCCAGGCCGATGATCGCGCCCACGATCGCGAACCGCATTCCGCCGCCGACCATCGACGCGACCACGCGACCAGACGGCGCGCCGAGCGCCATCCGGACGCCGATCTCGCGCCGGCGAAGAGCAACCGCGTATGAGAGGAGGCCGAAGATTCCCACTGCCGCCATTACCAGCGCGGCGGCCGCAAAAGCAACGAGGATCGTTGCCCAGTTGCGTGGCGCGGCCACGGAATTGTAGATGGCATCGTCCATCGTGGCCATCGGTCCCATCGCGGCGATCGGATTGGCCGAGCGCACGGCGTCTCGCACACCGCGCGCGACAATCGATTGCGGCGCGGTTGCCTTGACAAAAAGATAGAGCTGCGCCGGCCATCCCTCAGTGAGAGGGCTGAACAACGCCTCGCGCGGCATGCCGAGTCCGTCGAACGTGACGTCGCCGACGACACCGACGATTACCGTATGCGGGCACGCCGTGCAGCCGCCGGAGATCAACTCGCGGCCGATCGGTGAGCGATTCGCGTAATAGCGCTTGGCCCACGCCTTGGTTGCCACGACCACCGGACGGGCGCCGCCCGTATCGGTCGCGGTAAAGAGCCGGCCGTCGAGCAACGGAATGTTGAGCGTCGAGAAGAAGTCGGCGGTCACCGCGGCCCAAGACACGCTCGGCTGCGCGCCACCCGGTGGCACGGGCGAATCGACGAGATCGAAGTTGTTGTTGTTGTTTCCGAAGTCGTTGGGCGGCATCGCCGTGCCGAAGGCCGCAGCCTTCACGGCCGGCAACCGTGTCGCTTCTGCCGCCAATCCCGTCCAGAAACCCGCGATCGACGCGTTGTCCCGATAGGCCGACGACGGAAGGCCAATCGTCATCGTCGACACGCCGCGCGGGTCGAAGCCCGGATCGACATTCTGAAGATGCATCACGCTCACGAGCAGAAGCGCGCCCGCCGCGAGCACCGGCAGCGCGAGCGCGAACTCCGCCGCCACGAACGCCGACCGAATGCGATCCGTGGACTTGCCGTCGCCGATGGCCCGCGATCCGTCACGAAGACCGTCGCCGCGGTCGCCCGCGAAGAGACGCATCGCGGGCACGATGCCGATCGCGCACCCGGCAACAACAGAAACGACGAGCGCCACGATGAGCGCGCGTGCATCGAGATGCGCCGTGTCGAGTCGCGCGATGCCGACCGCGTATTTCTGTAGCAGCTCGAGTCCAACCCAACCGACCGCGATCCCCGCCGCGCCACCGATCGTCGCGAGCACGATGCTCTCGGTAATGATCAGGCGGACGAGACGCCCACGCGACGCGCCGAGGACGGAGCGCAGGGCGATTTCCCTCCATCGACGCAAGCAGCGCACGACGCTGAGACTGGCGACGTTCGAGACGGCGATGAGCAGCACGAGCGCGACAGCGGCCGAAAACAGCGCGAGCGGACGGTCGGCGTTGCCGATGATCACATCCCTCAAGGAGTATGGCGTGAGGCGCGCGATCTTGTCCTGAAAGCCTGCCTGCCAATCGGGGAAAATTCGCACGCTGATCGCGTCGAGCTCGCGGCGAGCGGCGGCGATCGAGATGCCGGGTTTGATGCGAGCGATCACGAACAACCCATTCGGTCCGCGACGGGTGGGAATTGTCCGGCGCATCACCGGCCAAAGGTCGGCGGCACGTCCGGCGAGACGCGCGTCACTCGCGCCCAGTACTCCGACAACGCGATGGGCTTCTCCATCGATCGTGACGATTTGATCGAGCGCCGCGGTAGGCGACCCGAACTGGCGCACCGCATACTCGTATCCGGCGACCACGACCGCGGGCGCGCCGGGATCTTCGTCCGCGCGGGACAGGCGACGGCCGGCACGGAGCGTTACGTCGAGGGCGTCGAAGAAACCAGCAGTGACGTACCCCATGGGTAATCGCTCCGCGTCGCGACCCGCGGAGACTCCAACTGTGTTGCCGCGGAGGGCGCCGACGGACGAGAAGCTCCGTCCGTAGCGTTCGATTGCCTGATAGTCGACGACCGACAGCGTCCACCGGTTCGTCGGAGAATTCTGCTCGAACACACGCACGAGTTGCTCGTCGTGCGGATATGGGAGACGCGCGAGGAGCACAGCGTCGACGGCGCTGAACACCGCCGTCGACGCGCCGATCCCGAGTCCGAGGACAAGCGCCGCCGCGATCGTGAAGGCCGGCGCATGTGCGAGCGCGCGAAGAGAATAGCGTACGTCGTCCAACAACTCGGGCACGAGTCGAAGGCCACGTGCGTCGCGCGCATCTTCCTGGAGAACGCCGACGTTGCCGAACTCGCGCCGTGCTTGCACTCGAGCATCGGCCTCCGACATTCCGCGCGCCATGAGACGTTCCTTCGCGCGCTCGAGATGCGTCGTCATCTCGTCGTTCATTTCGCGCTCGACCTCGTCGCGACGGAAAATGGACCGCGACCATCCCATGAACCGATCGATGATTCGCATCACGACGTCCGGAGAATCGCCGCGAGCGCGCCGGAGAACCGGGCCCACGTCTCGCGCTCGGTGTTAAGCTGTCGTCGGCCCGCGGCCGTGAGCGAATAGATCTTTGCGCGCCGGCCTTTGGCGGTCGACGCCCACTCAGCGCGAATCAAGCCCTGCTCCTCCAGCCGATAGAGCGCGGGATACAGTGAGCCCGCGTTGACGTTCAGCACGTCTTTTGACACCGCTTGAATGCGAATGGTCAGGTCATAGCCATTCGTGGGCTCGGCCTGGAGCATCTGGAGCACGATCAGGTCGAGCGTCCCTTGGAGCAGCGTCGTCTTTGGTCGCGCCATGCTGGATCCTCACCTTTGACTAGACAGTCTAGTGCAAATGAGGATCGCTGGTCTCCACTAGCCTGTCAAGTGGTGCAGGTTCAACACCGGCGACGCGATCGCCAAGGAGGGGGTACCCTCGCGCTTCGCCCAGCGGTGAGCGAAGTTGGTGAGCCTCGAGACCTGCTCGAACACAGAGGAATTATGAGCATCGCGCACGATTGCGGGATCCAGTCGACGTCGCACCGCTACTTCATGCCACTCGCCTTCACGCTGGTCATCGTCGCGAGCGCGAGCGCGCAGCGGCCGCCGAGCGATACGGGCTTCGCCAATCGGCGGGCGACGCGGCTCGCCGATTCACTGCTCGCGCTGATGACGCTCGAGGAAAAGCTCGGCCAGCTCACACAGACGCCGGCCGGCTTCGGGCAGACGGGACCCACGGTGGATGCGGGCGGCGAGCAGATGGTGCGCGACGGAAAGCTCGGCTCGTTCCTGAATCTGTACGGCGCGGACGTGACGCGTCGCATGCAGCGCATTGCCGTCGAGGAGTCGCGTCTCCACATCCCACTGATTCTCGGATTTGACGTCATCCACGGGATGCGCACGATCTTCCCGGTACCACTCGCCACGGCGGGAAGTTTCGATTCGAGCGCAGCCGCGCGCGCAGCACGCATCGCCGCGGTCGAAGCGACCGCGATGGGAGTGCACTGGACCTTTGCGCCTATGGTCGACATCGCGCGCGACGCGCGCTGGGGCCGCATCGTCGAGGGAGCCGGCGAGGATCCATACCTGGGCTCGGTCATGGCGGCGGCGCAGGTGCGCGGATTTCAGGGCGACAACCTTCGCGCGCCCACTTCCGTGCTGGCAACGATGAAGCACTTCGCGGCGTACGGCGGCGCCGAGGCGGGACGCGACTACAACGTCGTCAGCGTCTCCGAGCGCGATCTATGGAACGTCTACTTGCCGCCGTTTCACGCGGCTGTCCGCGCCGGCGTCGGCGCGGTGATGCCGTCGTTCAACGAGATCAATGGAACGCCCTCGCACGCGAACGACTGGTTGCTCACCGACGTCCTGCGCAAGTACTGGCACTTCGGCGGAATGGTGGTGAGCGATTGGTCGGCGATCATGGAGCTGATGCAGCACGGCCTCGGGGATAGTGTCACGGTAGCAACGCGCGCGCTGCACGCCGGCGTCGACATGGAGATGTCGAGCGCGCTGTACCGAAACAAGTTGGCGACCGAAGTTCGCGCGGGACGCGTTCCCAAGTCGCTTGTGGACAGCGCGGTGGTTCACATCCTGCGCGTCAAGGCGGCCCTTGGCCTCTTCGACGATCCGTATCGCGGTTCGAGCACGGAGCGGGAGCGTGCGAACATTTTGACGGCTGAGCATCGCAAGGCGGCGAGGGAGATCGCGCGCGAAGCGATCGTGCTGCTTACGAATAGGACCGTCGGCGGCGCGCCCGCGCTACCATTGCGGCGCGATCTGCGAAGCCTTGCCGTGATTGGAGCGCTCGCGGTCGACTCGGCTTCCGCGCTCGGCGCGTGGCACGGCATCGGTCGCAAGGAGGACGCAGTGACCGTGCTTGATGGTCTGCGTCGCGCGCTGCCGAACGTCGCCATCAGCTACGCAGCGGGCGTGCCGCTCGACACGGTTCGCGTCGAGGGGCCGGTGTCGACGCCGGGCATCACCGAGGCCGAGCAGCTCGCGCGAAGCGCGGACGCGATCATCCTCGTTCTCGGGGAGACGGGAGACATGAGCGGCGAGGCGGCGAGTCGCACGTCGGTGGAGCTGCCGGGCGCGCAGCTGCAGCTCGCGCAGGCGGTGGTTCGCGCGGCACGTGCATCGAATCCGACCAAGGTCGTCATCGCCGTGCTGATGAACGGGCGTCCGCTCGCCGTTCAATGGCTGGCCGACAGCACGTCGGCGTTGGTCGAGAGCTGGCACTTGGGCGTGGAACACGGGAACGCGCTCGCCGACATCCTCTTGGGCGACTACGCGCCGAGTGGGAAGCTCCCCGTCAGCGTCCCGCGCGTCACCGGTCAGCTGCCGATCTATTACAATCACAAGAACACGGGCCGTCCGCCGTCAGAGCGAGAGAAGTGGAACTCGAAGTACATCGATGCGCCGTGGACGCCGTTGTTCCCGTTCGGACACGGCCTCTCGTACACGACCTTCGGCTACACGAACCTGCGTCTCTCACGCTCGACGCTGCGCGGTTCTGATTCGGTGACGCTGACGGTGGATCTCACTAACACGGGCAAACGCGCCGGCACCGAGGTGGCGCAGCTCTATCTGCGAGACGACGCCGCGTCGGTGACGCGCCCGGTCCGCGAGCTGCGCGGCTTTCATCGTGTGACGCTGCAACCCGGACAATCGGAGACCGTCAGCTTCCGACTCGGGCCCGACGATTTCGCGTTCTACGACCGCGATATGCGTCGCGTCGTGGAGCCGGGTGGATTCACGGTGTGGGTGGGTGAGAGCTCGGCGGCCACGCTCGAAGGGCATTTCACCGTCACGGGTGGTGTGACGGTGTTGGCACCTGCGCCTCCGAGGTTCCGCTAAGGGCGGCGAGAGCGCTACCGGCCGCCTGGGCCAAGATCGAACACATAGGTCGTCATTGCGCCGAGTGTCGCCACCGGAACGTACCCCGCGATGCGTCCGTCCGCGCCGACACGGAGTGGCGCAACGGATCCAGTTTTGAGCAAGCGCTTTCCACTGTACGGTCCGGGCGTGAGCGCGCTCGCCTCGGAGCCGAGTGTAACGCCATTGAGTGTCTCCTTACCAAGATTCGCCACGACGAGCGCGACGTGATTGCCGTCGTGCCGGATGTATGCGGCGACGGCGTCATTGCTCGCTGTGAGTGGAATCAGCTCACCGACGGCCAGCGCCGACTGGGCCGAGCGAAGATGGATCAAGGTCCGATACAGATTGAGCAGTGAATGCGTGTCATGATCTTGCACCGACACGTTCGCGGTGAGTGAGTCCGGCTGCAGCGGCTCCCAGGGCAATGCGCGGGTGAATCCAGCCGACGGTCCACGGCTCCACTGCATCGGTGTTCGAAGTCTCGGGTCGGGCTTGTCGCCGGTCATGCCGATCTCTTCGCCATAGTAGACGAACGGAAATCCCGGCAGCGTGAGCAGCAACGTCGCCGCCACTTTTGCGCGCTCCACATCTCCGCCGAGCGCGGTGAGCGTGCGTATCTGATCGTGGTTTCTCAGGAATGGCGACCATCGATCGGCGCGCAGTGTGCGTTGCAGTCGCAGATAGCCGCCGAGGAGCTTCGTCGCCGATCCGGTGCGCACCGCGTCGATGATCGCGTCAGAGAGCTCGAAGGCAAAGTAGGAGTCGAGTTGGTCGGGATAGTATGGGAGCATCGCGCCCACGCTGTCCCAGACTTCGCCGACGGTGAACGCGCCTGGCGCGATCTGGTGAACGTAGCTCGAGTATTCTCTCAAGACCGAGTGCGTGCCGGCGGTGTTCGCGAGTTGGTCGCCTTCCTCGACGAGGTACGGAACGGCGTCGAGACGAAACCCGTCCACGCCCATTTCGTGAATCCAGTAACGAGCAATCTTTTTCGCCTCTTCGCGAACGGCGGGGTTCTCGTAGTTGAGGTCCGGCATCCCTTCCCAAAACACGCCGTAGTAATACTCGTCTCGAACGGGCGAGCGGTGCCACACCTGCTGACCCCACGGACCCTTCGTTTTGGGATCGGTTCGCGACCAGCGAAACCAGTCGCGGTACGGTGAGTTGGGATTCATCAGTGCATCCTTGAACATCGGATGCTCGTTGGAGACGTGATTCAGCACCATGTCCACGAGCACGCGAATGCCACGACGGTGCGCTGCCGCCACGAGGCGCTTGAAATCGTCGTTCGATCCGTACTCCGGGTTGACGCGGTAGTAATTGGTCGCGTCGTAGCCGTGATAGCTGGGTGAGGCGACGACCGGCATGAGCCAAATGCAGCGGGCGCCGAGATCGCGCCGGCTGGCCGTGTCCCCGCTGTTGATGTAGTCCAGCTTCTGGGTCAGCCCATTGAGGTCACCGATGCCGTCGCCGTCGCTATCATAGAACGAGCGGACGAACACCTCGTAGCAAACCGCGCCGCGCTTCCATCCCGCAATCGACGAGGTGGCTGACGGCTGGGCAGCGATCCGGGCGACCGCGCCCAATGCGTGCAGACCGACACAGAGCCCGGCGGCGAAACGGCGCATGGATCTCCTCCTTCACAAAACGGCGGCGGGAGGCCAAACTCTCCCAATGGATAAACCTCGCCTGAGCTTCTGGCAGATGTACAACATGAGCTTCGGCTTCCTCGGCATCCAGTTCGGCTGGGGACTGCAGCTCGCGAACATGTCGGCCGTGTACGAGCGCTTGGGCGCTCGGCCGGATCAAGTGCCGTTGCTCTGGCTGGCCGCGCCGGTCACCGGACTTCTGGTCCAACCCATTATCGGTGCGCTCAGCGACCGGACGTGGGGTCCGCTCGGACGCCGTCGTCCGTATTTCCTCACCGGGGCGATTCTTGCCTCGATCGCGCTCTTCGTGATGCCGACGTCCAGCACACTGTGGATGGCGGCCACGCTGCTTTGGATCCTCGACGCCTCGATCAATATCTCGATGGAGCCGTTTCGCGCCTTCGTCGCCGACAAGCTCGACGCCTCGCAGCGCACCGCGGGTTTCGTGATGCAGTCATTCTTCATTGGCGTCGGCGCGAGTCTCGCCAACGGACTGCCGCTGTTTCTCAGCTGGATGGGCGTGAGCGGGAGCACCTCCGGCGGCATCCCACTCTCGGTGAAGTATTCGTTTCAGTGCGGGGCGGTCGTCTTTCTGCTCTGCGTGCTGTGGACGGTGGTGACGACGACGGAGTTCCCACCGGAGGATCCGGCGGCATTCGACCGGGCGCGGCGCGGACGCCTCGGTATCAAGCCCCTTCTCGGAGAAATCGTCACCTCGGTTCGCGAGATGCCGGCGACGATGCGGCAACTTGCCGTGGTGCAACTCTTCACGTGGCTCGGGCTCTTCTGCATGTGGCTCTTCTTCGTGCCCGCAACGGCGAGGCACGTGTTCGGGGCGACGGATGCTCATTCGGCGCTGTACACGCAGGGGATCGAGTGGGGCGGCTTCGCCTTCGCGTTCTACTCGATCACATGCTTCGTCGTCGCGCTTGCGCTGCCGAAGCTGGCCGCCGCGACGAGTCGCAAGAAAGTCCACGCTGGGGCGCTCATCTGCGGCGCGTTGGGGTTGTTGTCAGTGTACGTCATTCACGACCGGTATGTGCTGCTGCTCTCAATGGTCGGCGTTGGCATCGCTTGGGCATCGATTCTCTCCATGCCGTATGCCATTCTCTCGACGGCGCTGCCGCCCGCGCGCATGGGCGTGTACATGGGCGTGTTCAACTTTTTCATTGTCATCCCCGAGATTGTCGCCGCGCTTGGTTTCGGCCCGCTGATTCGGCTGGCCTTTGGAGAATCAAACACGAACGCGCCACTCTACGTCGTGCTGTGCGGCGGAGGCTTCCTTCTCGTTGCGGCCGCGTGTGTGGGATTCGTGCGCGACGTCGGCAGTCGCGACGTCCCCGAAGCGGCGGTGATCCGTGGCGATGAAACGGAGTTCTTGCTCGTGCAGGAGTCCGCGCAACCGGTGCCGAGCAGCGGCCTGGTCGACGAAGACTAAGCGTGGAATGAAACGCGGTTTTCGCATCGCCATCTGCATCGCTCTGGTGGTCGCCGACGCACACTGCCGAAAGGAAGAGGCTCGGACGGGCGAGTTGTTCCAGGCGCAATCGCTCGGCCTCGGGTATCTCGAGACCGGTCAGCTCCCGGAGGCGGAAGCGCAATTCAAGCGCGTCATCGCGCTCGCGCCTAACGAGCCCCTCGGCTACGCCAATCTCGGGCTCACGTATCTGCGAGCCTCGCGCTCTGCGGACGCGGAGACGCAATTGCGCCGGGCACGCGAGATAGACCCGGCGAATCCGGACATTGGACTGATGGCGGCGAAGCTGTATTCCGTCACCGGTCGCGCCGCCCAAGCGCGGACGACACTCGAGCAACTTCGACGCGACACACCGCGCAACGCCCACATCCTCTACGCGCTCGCCGAGCTCGACGCATCGCAGACGCCGAACGACACGGCGACGGCCCGCCGCTATGAGAGTGAGCTGCGCGAGACTCTTGCGATCGATCCCAAGAACGTAGCGGTGCGAGTCAAGCTGATCGACGCACTCGTGCGGCGAGGTACGGCTGACAGCGCGGTGCAACAACTCGAAGACATACGGCGCGTCGGCCCAGAGATTCCGCCGGAGGCGCGATCACAGCTCGAGCAGTCCATTCAGCTGTTACGCGACGGCAAGGTTGGCGACGCACGGCCGGCCGTCGACCGCTTTCTGCGTCAGATGGAGCTCACGTCGGCATACCAGGCGTCGCTCGACGACGTGAAATGGCTCGAGGGTCCGCTGGTTGGGCGGCCGGTGCTCAGCTTCACACCCAAGTCGTTGGTGATGTTGCGTGGCGCTGGCCGTGGCCGCGGCGCCGCCGACATGGTCCGCTTCGTGGACGCAACGAGTGACGCCGGGCTGCCCGAAGCTCAGGCATCGCCGCAATCCGCGAATGTCGCCGCGATCGCCGCCGGCGACTACGATGGCGACGGCACCGATGATCTGTTCGCGTCATTCGTCTCACCGGGTCGGACAACCGCCGCGGCGCATCTCTACCACGTGCAGGGCGGACAGTTTCTCGACGTCACGCAGCGATCCGGCATCGCGCTTCCGAGCGGCGCGATTTACGCAACGTTCGCCGACGTCGACAACGATGGACGTCTCGATTTGTTCGCCATCGGCGCGGACCAGCGCGGCTATTTGCTGCACAATACCGGCGGCAAATTCGAGGACGCGTCGGCGAGGGCGGGCATCACGAATCTCGCTGGCGCGCGCAAGGCGCTCTTCGCCGATTTCGATCACGACGGTGATTTGGATCTCCTGCTCGTCGGCGGACCGGCGGTGGTTGCCTATCGCAACAATCTCGACGGTACGTTCACCGACGTCACCCAGGCCGGCGGATTCGCAACGAGTGCCGGCGCCGGCGGCGCAACGCGCGACGCAGCGTTCGCGGACTTCGACGGCGACGGCCGGATCGACCTGGTCGTGGTGCGCGAGAGAGGCAACGCCGCACTCTATCGCAATGTGGGCAATCGCCAATTCAGCGACGTGAGTGCTGCGAGCGGCATCGCGGTCGACGGCGGAACGGCAGTCGCCGTTGGTGACTACAACAACGACGGCTTCTTCGATGTGTTCATGGCCGGCGCCGGCAGCGGCGGCTCGAGTCTCTGGTTGAACGATGGCACCGGGCACTTCAAGCGCGACTCACGATCCAGCGCGGCGCTGGCCCCGCTGAGCGCGTTGGCAGCGGCCGACGCCAAGTTCATGGACTACGACAACGACGGCTGGCAAGACCTGGTCGTTGTCGGTGCGCCGAACACGGCGAGCGGTCGTGGGATATTCCTGTTTCATAATGACGGCACTGGCAAGTTCGTCGACCAATCGAGCATACTGCCTCCGCCCGTGACGTCCGGATCAGCCATTGTCGCCCAGGATATCGGCGGCGACGGCGATCTCGACCTGTTGGTCGCGTCGACGGGTGGCGTTCGGTTGCTGCGCAATGATGGCGGAAACGCCAACCTCTCAATGCAGGTGCAGTTGATCGGGCTTCGCACCGGGAGCGGCAAAAACAACGACTTCGGCATCGGCGCCAAGGTCGAAGTACGGTCGGGAGAGCTCCATCAGACACGCGTCGTCACCTCACGCATCACGCATTTCGGTCTGGGACCGCACTTGAAGGCCGACGTCGTACGCGTCGAGTGGCCCAACGGCGTGCCGCAAACGGTGTACTTCCCGGGGACCGATCAGGACGTGCTGGAAAACGAGGTGCTCAAAGGCTCATGCGCGTTCTTATACAGTTGGGACGGCAAGGGATTCCGATTCGTGACCGATGTGATGTGGCGGAGCGCGCTCGGCATGCCGCTCGGCATTTTGGGAAGCAATACTGCGTACGCGCCCGCCGGCGCATCACAGGAGTTCTTGCGCATACCCGCGAGCGCGCTCCAGCCGCGCGACGGAAAGTACGTCGTGCAGCTCACCGAGGAGTTGTGGGAGACGGCCTACGCCGACCACATCAAGCTCCTTGCGGTCGATCACCCAGACTCGGTCGACGTCTTCGTTGACGAGCGCTTCGTGCCGCCGGGCCCGGTAGAGATGCGCGTGTTCCACGTGACGCACGCCCAACTTCCCCGCACGGCCGTCGACGATCGCGGCAACGATCTGTTACCCGCGCTACGCGAGAAGGACGACGTCTACGCGTCGAACCTCACACCGCTCCAATACCAGGGACTCGTCGAGCCGCACGATCTCATCATGGATCTCGGGCCCGAGGCGGGACGCGACAGCACGTTTCTGTTTCTCCAAGGCTGGATCTATCCGACCGACGCGAGTATCAACGTCGCGCTCTCACAGCAGTCGAGGGTGAAGCCGATGATGCCGGCCCTCGACGTGCGTGACGCCCGCGGACAATGGACGACAGCGATTGCGAATCTCGGATTCCCGTCGGGCAAGGACAAGACCATTGTCGTCGATCTGTCGGGAAAATTCCTGAGCGCCGACCATCACGTTCGCATTCGCACGAACTTGCAGATCTACTGGGACCACGCGTTCATCGCCCGAGACGCCCAAGGCACGGCGGTGCGGACGACGTCGCTTCGTGCGGTGTCGGCCAATCTGCACTTCCGCGGCTACTCGCGCACGTATCGGAAGGGCGGCCGCTATGGTCCCTGGTGGTTCGACTACGACAGCGTGAGCAAGCAGTCGCCCTGGCGTCCGATCGAAGGTGCGTTCACTCGATTCGGCGATGTGCTACCGCTACTCGAGGAATCGGATGACATGTTCATCATTATGGCGCCGGGCGATGAAACGACCTTGCAGTTCGATGCGAGTTCGGCCGCGAAGCTTCCCGCCGGCTGGACGCGCGACTTTCTGCTTTACACCGACGGCTGGATCAAAGACTCGGATCTGAACACCGCGTTCGGCACGACGGTGGGGCCGCTTCCCTTCCACGCGATTCACGACTACCCGTACGGCGCGGGCGACTCGTACCCAACCGACGCGGCGCACCAACGCTACTTGCGCGAGTACAACACACGAATTGGGGTCAGACACTAATTGTCTCCCTAATTGTCTCCCGAATTGGGGTCAGACACTATTATCTCCAACGTGGCCCCCCCTCAACCTCTTCGGCCCTCACACTCAGGCGTGCGACGTGCCATCGTCGCCGTGCCGTTTGTCGCCGCGATCCTCACCGCGGTCCGGTTGGATCTCGGACCGGCGCGCGGATCGGTTGACGCCGCACGCCCAGGCTTCGCGCTGCACGACGAGACCGCGGCAGCCGGCATCCACTTCGTGCACCATCGCCCCACGTTCGATCCCAAGATCGCCAACATCGAGCCACACGTCGCGGCGCTTGGCGCTTCGGTATCCGTTACCGATTTTGACGGCGACGGTTGGCCGGATCTGTATTTCACCAACAGCAGGTTCGGCGAGCCCAACGCGTTGTACCGCAATCGCGGCGACGGAACGTTCGAGGACGTCGCCGCGAGCGCCGGTGTAGCGGATCTCAATCGTCCTGGCGACGGCGTATCGATGGGCGGCGTGTGGGGAGATTTCGACAACGACGGTCGCGAAGACCTGTTGGTCTATCGCTACGGATACTTGGCTCTCTTCAAGAACATCGATGGCCACCACTTTCGCGACGTGACCGAGGCCGCAGGATTGCACCGGTGGATGAACAGCAACGGCGCCATCTGGATCGACTACGACCGCGACGGCCTGCTCGATCTCTACGTCACCACGTACTTCCGCAGCGACATCGATCTGTGGCACCTCGCGACGACGCGAATCATGCACAACAGCTTCGAGTTCGCGACGAACGGCGGAAAGAACCTGATGTTCCGCAATCTCGGTGGCGGCAAGTTCGAGGACGTGACCGATAAGCTGGGCCTCGGCAGCACGCGCTGGACGCTCGCCGCCGCCGCGGCCGACTTCAACGAGGACGGCTGGCCAGACATTTACCTCGCCAACGACTATGGACCCGAAGAACTATTCCTGAACGACCACGGACGGCGGTTCACGCTCACCACAGCCGGTCTCGAGAGCGAGTCGAAGAGCGGGATGTCCGTGGCGCTGGGCGACGCCTACAACCGCGGTCATCTCGATGTTTTCGTCACGAACATTTCGGAGCGCGGATATCTCTTTCAGAACAACAATCTGCGACTGAACGAGATGACAGGCCGCACGCCACGCTTTCGCAACATGGCCGATGCTGTCGTCGCCGACGCAGGTTGGGCGTGGGGCGCACAGTTCGGCGATCTCAATAACGACGGCGTGAACGAGCTCTTCGTCGCCAACGGATTCATCTCCGCCGATTCGACGAAGAACTACTGGTACTCGATGTCGAAGATCGCCGGCGCCAATGCGCGACTGTTCGAGGACGCGCGCACGTGGCCCGCGTTCGGCAACTCGAGCCTCTCAGGATACGAACGGTCACGCGTGTACTTGAACCGTGGACTCGCCGGCTGGGTCGACGTGGCCAGGAGCGTTGGCGTATCGGACACCTACGACGGACGCGCCGTGGCGCTGGCCGACCTGTCGAATCGCGGTGCGGTGGACGTCGTCGTAGCGAATCAGAATCAGCCGGCGGTGTTGTATCGCAACCGTCCGGACAGCGCAAATCATTGGATCGCGTTCTCGCTCATCGGAACGAGCAGCAACCGTAGCGCGATCGGCGCCGAGGTGGTCGTGGAATCCGGCGGAACGAAACAGCGCCGAGTGGTCGATGGAGGAATGGGGTTCGCGAGTCAGAACGATCGCCGCCTGCACTTTGGGCTTGGCCGCACTGAGTGGGTGGATCGCGTCGTCATCTACTGGCCGTCCGGCACGCAGCAAATCGTGACCAATCCGGCCGTCGACCGATTCCACACCATCACCGAGCCAAAACGGTGACGGGAATCTCCGGCGCCGCGGTGAAGCAGCCGGGCCTGTCGCGCTGGTGGCAGCGCATGCCGCAGGTCGATCCCCGCTATCTCATCGCGTTCCTGATCACGCTCGTCCTCGTCGCCGCACAGCTTCGCTATCATATCGTCGGCGGATACAGCCGGCTCGCCGTGGCGCTACTGACCTGCATGGCCACCGAGGCGTTGCTCTCGTGGTTCATGCGTGGACGCGTCGTCAATCTTCAAAGCGCGTACATCAGCGGGATCAGTCTCACGCTGCTGCTCAAGCCGCAGGGCGGAGCGCTCTGGCCATTCGCCCTCGGCGCGTTCCTCGCGATCGCGTCCAAGTACGTCCTTCAGTATCGCAACAATCACCTGTGGAACCCGACCAACTTCGCGATCACGACGCTGCTGCTCGCCGCGCCAAACCGCATCTCGGTGCTCAGCCATCAGTGGGGAAACGACGTTGCGACAAACCTCGTGATCTGGACGTTCGGTCTCGTGATCGCCGCGCGTGTGCGAGTCATTCACATCACGCTCACCTACGTCGCGAGCTTCCTGGTGTTAAACAGCTTGCGTGCCGCGCTGTTGCATCAACCCGTGTTGCCCGAGATCGCCCCGATCACCGGGCCGATGTACCAGCTGTTCGTCTTCTTCATGATCACCGATCCGCGCACGATCGTGCGTGAACGACGTTGGCAGATCGTGGTGGCGGTGTTGATCGCGTTGGTCGAAACCACGATCCGCTTCGCCTCCGATTCAGGGTGGCCGCTGCCGACGGCCTTCAACGTGGGGCCCGCGTTCCTGGCGCTCGCGATCGTCGGGCCGATCGCCAAAGCAATCGACCTGCGGCGATCGCGTCAGCCGAACGCGGGTTCGGGGGTCATCCCGCGGAGCGCCGGGAGTCCCGCGACGAGCTGATCGCGCGACATCCCGAGCAGCGCGTGGCGGTCGATCAACAGATCGATGTCGACTGGATAGAGATTATGCCGCGACGGCTCGGCGAATCCGCCAATGTTGCGCGGCGCGATGGACGCTCGCACCCAGCGCGCAAATGCGTCACGGTTGTCGGGGCGGCTCGCGCCGCGTACGTCGCGTGTGATTTCTCGAAGTCGCTCGAGCGCCATGGTTGGGAGCGCCTCGAGCACCGGATCGCCGACTCCAAGGAAGCCGCTCCACGCGACGGAGCCCGATTCGTCGGCAAGCAGCCGCTGTCGCACTTCGGCGAATGACACGGTCGCGAAGTAGATCATCGCGTGCGCCGCGAACAAATCGAAATGCGTCATTGCCTCGTACGCGCCGGCCACGAAGCGATCGATCTGATCGGCTTCGGCGCTCAGTAGCGCGGCGTAACGAGTGAGCTCTTCGTCGCTCGGCATGCGACGACCTCGCCCCTTCGGCTCGAAGCAGAGTGCCAGTCGCTCGACGGCGCGCAAGCTCCAGGCAATGCCGGTCGAGAAGAGCGGATCGATGAAGGCGAATGCATGCGGCAGCAGTGCCCATCGTGTTCCAACGGCGCGCGCAAGCCGGTGCTGAATGATCGCTCGATACGCCAGCGGCATCACCGGCTTCGCGTTCGAGAACAGAGCGGCGATCGTGGGGTAGCGACCGAGCAGGGATTGCCAGAGTGCATCCGCGTTCACTTCGTCGACCGCGACGCCGAGTGACGCGAGTCCGCGCGGCGACAAGGCGAAACCCGCACTCGTCACGCCGTGGTCGAAGCGAAGACTGTACATCCAGCCTTCGTCGACGAGATGGTGCACGGCGGCCCAATCTTCCGGATACGGTCCCGGCGGCAGCTCGCGGACGGCGTCGCGAACGAGACCAACGTCGCTGAAATGGCTGAACAAAACCGCCGATCGCGTGTGCGTCGTCTCGAGCCCAGACGGAATCGCGAGCTGCCGCGCCAGGAATCCGCTTGGGCCCGACGCGTCGATCACGAAGTCGGCGGCGAGATCCAGCGGCACGCCGTTGCGTTGCCCTGTGAGGCGAACACCCGCGTCGTCGATGGTAGCACGGGTTAGCTCGACGTGATCGCGGTAGTCGACCCCGACTGCCATCGCTTGGCGAACGAAATGATGATCGACGTCGGCGCGCAGCCAATGCGTGTCGGAGACCGCGGCGTTGGGGCTGGCTTCCACGAGTAGTCGCTCCGACGCGAGCACATTGTTCTCGATCGAAACCGCGGGATGATGCCGATAGAACGTGAACCCGCGCTTGAGGCCGCGACGAACGTTGGGGAGATGCTCGAGCCAGCGCCCATGCGCCGCCAAATGATAACAGTCCGCCAGATCGTATCGTCGCGCGATTCGCTCGAGCGAAAGATTCGCCAGAGGCGTCGATGATTCTCCAATCGCGAATCGCGGATGCGTGCCACGTTCGAGCAGCACGACGGCGTACCCGAGCACGGCGAGGATGCGCGCCATGAGCGACCCGGCGAACCCGCTGCCGACGACCGCGATGTCACATCGCTCGCGCATCATTCACACTCGCGGCAAACGATACGCCGCTCCGCGCGGCCGCTCACGTTGAGGCGACGTAACCGCTCGATACGCGCGGCCCGACACGTCTCGCAGGCGGCGAGACGATCGGCGTCCCACAAGTCGGCGGTGACGACCGTTCCGCCCCAGCCGACGCATCGGTCCAGCGCAGCCTCGAGTTGGGCCAGCGTCGGCGGACGGAATTGCCCAAGCGATGCGAGGCGTTCCATCTCCCCATTGCCGCCGCGCACGGGAATGATCGACACGACGGCAGCCCCGCGTTGCGCCGCGTAGTCTGCCGCACGCACGCTCCAGTCGACCGACTCTTGCTGCGGGACGTACGGAGCGCCCAGCAGAACGAATACGCGCAACTCGATTCCATTACCGACGAGAAATGCCGCCGCCCGATCAAAGCGGGCGAGATCGAGCCGCTTGTTGAGCCGTGCGCTTGCCTCGGGGTGGATCGTCTCGAGGCCCATCGCCACCTCGAGGGAGCCTGGGATCCGCCGTGCGAACTCCAGTGTCGTCGGACCGACAGTGCTCGCGTGCGACTCGACCGTCACCGCCGAGAAACGCGCGCACAACTCGGCAATGCGCGGAAGATCGTCGGCGGGAACGGCGCGCCGATCGAAGAAGTTGCTGGCGTTGTAGAGTTTGATCCGCTCCGGGTAATTGTCGTCAATCGCGTCGAGCCTCTCGGCGATTTGCGCCGGGAGCGCGCCTGTGGGTGTCGGCCCGTCGATCGTGTAGCGCCAGAGGTCGCAGAACGAACACGTGAACGGACACTCCGCGCCCGCGAGAAAGACCGTGAGCGCTCGCTCGATTCGTCCGTTGGGTCGGCGCTCCTCTTCCACGAGCGAGCCGTGGGCCTTCCACGGATCGACGACCGGTTTGGGCCCACGAAGGTCTCGAATCCGCCGGTCGGCGGCGGACGCGTTCACACCGACGCCGCGTGGAGTGATTGAAAGTGTCGCCGGTAACTTGCTTCGTCTTGCGGAAAGAGCGCCGCGGCGGCCGACGCCGACACCGACCCGTGCTGGAACCGACGTTTCGGAAAGGTCGGCATCGTCACCCCGAGCACGGAGTGAATCCCGCGCGAGATGATCTCCCCCTTGAGCGCGTAGAGGCGTTCCGTCGAGCCCTGTGTCAGCGCGGCGAAGGGAATCGCTTCGGCCACGGCGATCACCGCCGGACGAGTATACGGGCTGAATGCGGCGAAACCGTACTCGCGCGCGCAGGCGTAACTTCGCACACACCCGCGGCTGTAGCCACCTGAATAGGTGAGCGAATGCTTGATGGATTCCACTCCCCACCCTTCCTGATACAGCATGCGATTGTTCACGACGCTTCTGATCGTGAGCTCGCTGTTTTCCTCGATGGGATAGTCCTTGAGATTCTCATCACCGCCGTCGCCGTCGACGAGCAGCGTCCATTCCGGATATCGGTCGCGAACGGCACCAAGCAACGCGAGGTTCACCGCCGCGCAGTCCACGTCCAACGGCTTGTAGTCCTCGATCACGGCAATAGCGCGCAACGGCGCGATGTCGCTAGCGCGCACATCGATGGTCTCGCCCAGCATTTCGAGATCTGTCAATCTCAAAAACTCTCTCGCCTGGTGCGCGTCGACGCCCTGTCCGTCGACCGACAACGTGAACGCCTTGAGACGAGCCGGTGACTGCCCCTCGTTCAAGAGCAACTGGTTGAGGCACAGCAGCACGGCCCCGCTGTCGATGCCGCCGGAGAACGGCACGCCGATCGGCGCCGCGGGCTGTTGCACCGCGAGCCAAAGACGAAGCTCGTTGTACAGCGCCTCGACGTACCGCCGGCCGATGATGTCGCTGTCCGGCGGCAGCGTCTCACGAGGAGGATCGAAGAAGCGGCGGTGAATCGGATTGGGGTCTGGACATCCGACCAGTCGCAGCGTCGTCACGTGATGCGCCGGAACCATGCGCGTATAGCTCGGATGGAATTGGTTGGACCACCCGTGTCGCGACAACTCCGCCGCGATCTCATCGATCCGTTCGGCGACGATCAGCACGGGCCCATCGGTCGCCTTCGCGAGAAAATAGCGCATGGGGCGATCGAGGCTGCGGGCGAGCATCACGCGGTCGCCATCTTGCGCGATGAGCGCGAACGAGCCGTCGATCTCGAGCACGGCATGCGGATCGGCGACGAAAAGCCGGCGCCGCGCCTCGTGTTCGCTCAGTGACCAGAGGCGCTGCGACTCACTTCGAATGAGATTGATGACGCGGGCGATTGGCATAGGCTCAACTTTGCCGCAAGGCGACGACAGCGCAACCGTTCCTGGTCAGTTGCGCACCATGGTCGATGCCCTGCTTTTCAGCCGCGTCGACCGCGATGGCGGTGTCTTCGGCGCCGTTGGCCGCTGCTTCACCAACGCGAGCGCAACTCCGTTCGTCCACCCGAATCCGTCCTGCGTACCGTACTCGCCTCCGCCTGCGCGACGGGTCAGGTCGACGACGTCGTACTTCTCCGTCATGCGTCCCGTCGATCGGTACGTCCGACGATTGAGCGTCAGCCATCGTTCGGCCGCCTTGTCGGCGAGCGCTGTGGCGCCGTAGCGGCGCACACCTTCGATCGCCATCCACTCCAGCGGCGGCCACCCGTTCGGCGCGTCCCATTGCTGCCCGGACGCGATTGTCGTGGTGGCGAAGCCGCCCGGCTTGAGGAACCAACGTTCGAGATTGCCTGCGACCTGCACGGCTTGGAATGGGGTCGCTAGGCCGAAGAATAGCGGCGCCGCGCCGGCGAGCGTTGGTCGATCGGCCACGCGATCCCAGGTTTTCCAACGGACGTCGTAGAAGAATCCCACGCCCGCGTCGTACGTTGCCGACAACAGCACTTGCCGCCGACGTTCGGCGTCGCGATTGAATTTCGCGGCGACCTCGGCGTCGCCGGGCTGGCGGCGAAACGCCCGAAGGGCCGCGATTGTGCGCTCGGCGTTGTACATCAGACTGTTCAGGTCCACCGGAATGAGCTCCGTCGTCTCGAGCGTCCGAAGGTCGGACGAGTCCCGCATCCAGCGACTGGAAAAATCCCAGCCGCTTTCCGCCGTCGCGCGGGCGTTGCGATAGAATCGCTCGCGCAAACTGTCCGGAACCGTCTTGCCAACCTCGTAGTCCGGACGGTACGACTCCGGGCGCGGCCCCGGTAAGTCGTCCCAGTAGCGATTCAGCACCACGCCCTCGGGCATCATCACGGCGCGCCGGTATGCCTGTCCGGGCTTGAGCCGGTCGGCTCCATCCATCCAGAATGCATGCTCCGCCTCGAGCGCATCGAGATAGCGGAGGGCTTGCGACGTGTCCGTCGCCTTGGCGTACAGCCCGACCATCGCGGCGAAGAACGGCGGCTGACTGCGACCGAGGTAGTACGTTCGATTGCCGTTCGGAATGTGCCCGACGGTGGCGATCAGGTACGCGAAGTTGTCGAGCATGTTGCGCACGAGGTCCGTGCGCCTACTCTCGACGAGTCCGAGCATCGTGAAATATGAATCCCAGTAATACACTTCGCGAAATCGCCCGCCGGGGACGACATAGGCGTTTGGCAGCGGAATGAGCGACGAGCGAGGATCGGCCGTGTCGGGTGGGCGTGTGAGCACGGGCCAGAGCGCCCGAATGTGCTCCTCCATCGTCTGCGCCGTGTCGGTCTGAAAGTCTCTTCCGACCGACCGCGGCAGCTCGAAGTTCTGGTCGACGAACGCGCGCAGATTGAACCCAGGCGCCTTGCGCGCGTCGGCGTAACGCTTCGCGATCTCCGACGGCGCCGACCGCGGCCGCGCGTCGACAAACGTCTTCGAGTCATCGAAGATCGCCGAAAGCTGCACGTCCTGGAACAACGGACCGAGATCACGCGGCGGATCGTAGAGTGAGAGAACGGCGCGCCCCGCCATCGGGCTCGTCGCCGATCTCGACGCTGCACCTGGAGCAACGCAGCCCGCGGCGACCGCCAGCGCCGACGCGAGCGCGGCAAACGATTTCATCGGAACACGATCCAGAGCACGCCGATCACTGCCGCCAATGCGACAGACGCGACGATGTTTCGCCGCCGCTCGTCTGCTGCCTCGGCGCTCACCGGAGAGACGGCGGTCGACTGCATGGTGAGGTCGGCCACCTTCGCGTCACTCGGCGCGGCGGTGGCAAGACTCACGACCACGAGAATGACCGTCGAGACCACGAACAGCAGCGCGGCGAAGTGCAAGAAGTTGATCCCGGCGTACCATGCCCACACGCCGCCTGGCGTCAGATGACTCTTCCCGAGTTCGAGACCCAAGCGCGCCGCGCCGAACACGAATCCACTGAGCAGTGTCATGAGCGCGGCTGGTGCGGTGAGCCGTTTACTCATGACGCCAAACAAGAAGCACGCCGCGATGGGTGGTGCGATGTATGCCTGCACGCTCTGCAGATAGATGTAGAGCTGCGGCGATATGTATTTCATGAACGGAATCCAGGCGAGTCCGAGCCCCACCAGGATGACGGTCGACATACGGCCCACGTCGACTAGTCGTTTCTCGCTCGCATTCGGACGCATTTTTCGATACACGTCCCACGTGAGCAGCGTCGAGCATGAGTTGAACGCCGATGCCAATGAGCTCATGAGCGCCGCGAGCATTCCGGCGAGCACGAGTCCCTTGAATCCAACAGGGAGGAGGCGCGTGACAAGTGCCGGATACGCCGCATCGCCGGTCCCCGAGCGGACGTCAGAGTACAACGCGGCGGCGATCATTCCCGGCAACACAAAAATGAACACGGGAAGAATCTTCAGAAAACCGGCGAAGATGGTTCCGCGCCGCGCCGCCGTCACATTCTTCGCGGCGAGTACGCGCTGCACGATGTGTTGATCTGTACACCAATACCACACGCCGAGGATTGGCGCGCCGAAGACGACCCCCGTCCACGGAAAGTCCGGGTGGCTCGCCGGTTTCCACATCGAGAAGAAGTCCGCTGGCAGGCGCGCGTGCAGCCCTGACCATCCGCCCACCGCGTTCAGTCCGAGGAATGCGAGCGCCGCTGAGCCAACGATGAGCACAACGGCCTGCATGACCTCGGTGTAGATAACCGCGCGGAGGCCGCCCAGGATCGTGTACAGACCCGTGATCACGATGAGAATCGCGGCGCTTGTATAGAGGTCCATTCCGGTCACGGCGCGCATCACCACGCCGCCGGCGAACAGCGTGACGCTGATCTTCGTCAGTACGTAGCCGACGACCGAGACCCAAGTGAAGTAGGTGCGCGACGCGGAATTGAACCGGCGCTCCAGGAACTCCGGCATCGTATACACGCCGGCGCGCAAATAGAACGGCACGAAGAGCCAGCCAAGCAGCAGCAGCATGAAGCACGCGAGCCACTCGAAGTGACCCACGGCAAGTCCGCTCGCCGCGCCGGTGCCCGCGAGCCCGACGAGGTGCTCGCTGCCGATGTTCGACGCGAAAAGACTTGCTCCGACCGCGAGCCAACCCACGTCCCGACCAGCGAGAAAATAGTCGGAGCTCACGTTCTTCTCGCGACGCGCGGCCCAGTACCCGATTCCAAGTAGTATGAGGAAGTACCCTGCGATGACAGCGAAATCGAGAGCGTGGAGGTTGCTCATGGTCGCCTTGGGAGGGTGGGATGCGAAAGCGGCGGGACTGCGGGGGAGAAGGACAGGCGAAAAACCTGCAGCGTGTCGTCGTTCCGTGCGACTACGATCAGCCGCCCACCGTTCGCTTGGCGGACGACCTTAATGTGGCGCGCCTGACCCGCGAGCACGAGACCACTCTCGGCAAGATTCACCGCCGTGAAATGACCGTCGCCAGTGCCGCGAAGCAAGACACCATAGCTCGCGTCGTACCTGCCAAGCAGTGGCGGCACTCCGAACTCGTTTCCGGCAAGGACGAGGTCAATGTGGCCGTCGCCATCGACGTCGGCCGCCAGCGCCGCTCGGACCGGCGAGAATTGGGCCTCCGGAGGGAGCGGCGCGAGTGTGAAGCTGCCGTTGCCGGTATTCAGCGCGACCGACGTGGCGAAGTCGTAGGCTTCAAGCACCGAGGCTCGAGCCCGGTCCGCGGCCGGGAGAATGTCGTCGATGCGATGACCGCCAAACGCGGCGTATGCGGGAAACCTCTCGCGCAGACTGGGCACCGCGCGCACCACCTCATCCAGGCCGGCGACTGGATAGCTGTCTGTGCCTTTGTAGACCGTGAGGATCTGTTGCACCGAGTGATCGTGCGCAAAATCGCCGACGTATAGTCGTGCCGGTTTGTTTCTCGACGCCGTGAGATACGAGTTCAAGCCCAGATTGCCGAGCACCGCGTCCGGACGGCCGTCACCATTGAGATCCGCGACGCTGACGGTGTTCCACCATCCGTTCGTTCCACCGAATCCGGCTTCGTTGGTGCGATCGACGAACCGCCCATTCTCCTGGCGAAACACTCGTACCGGCATCCATTCGCCAGTCACGATGAGGTCGAGCCGGCCGTCGTGGTCGTAGTCGACCCACGCCGCCGACGTGACCATTCCCAGTTCGGCAAGTTGTGGCGCCAACTCTCTGGTCATATCGCGAAAGTGTCCCTTGCCGTCATTCTGAAGCAGGTAGCTTCGCGGTGAGACGCCGTACGCTCCCGCGACGGCGCGCCTGCCAACGAAGAGATCGGGATGGCCGTCGCCGTCGAAGTCGCCCACCACGACGCACGAGCCACTCTCTGCAACTCGCGGAAGCGCGTTCGCGTCGCGATGGAAATTCCCGTGCCCATCGTTGATGTACAATCGATCCTGCAGCCCGTCGTCGGCGCCAGAGAATTCGTAGCCGCCGCTCACGACATATAGGTCGAGCTTCCCATCGCCGTTCGCGTCGAAGAACTCGGCGTCGATATCCTCGAACAAGCTGTCGCTGCGAAACGCGGGCTGGTCACTCCGACGAAACGTTCCGTCGTGCTGCTGAAGAAACAGTGCTCCCGACTGCCATTTCGCCCCGCCAACGTAAAGGTCCTCGAGCCCATCACCGTTTACGTCGCCTACCGCGATCGCCGGGCCCTCGGCCGACAACGCGTGGGGCAAAAGCGGCTGTCGATTGAAGTCGAGGGACTCGTTTTCCCTGTGGCGAAAATCGATCCCGACCTGCGCCGTGACGTCGGAGAAGATCGTTCGACGCGCGCGAGACGACGGAGCCACTGTCGAGCCTTGCCTCGCGTCGCGTTGCGCGAGCGCGAGCGTTTGATCGACGGCGACGTTCGTCAGCACCTGAGAGCGTTGGTCGGGCCACACGACCCTCACCGAGTCCACTCTCGTAGCGGCACCGAGCCCGAAATGCGGACGCGGATCGACCGAGGATTGGAAGCCACGTGTCGGCATCTGCTCGACGAGTTGCGTGATCGCGCCCTGCGTGACAAACACCTTGGCGCCGATCCCCTCGGTATTCGCGCCCGCGCCGCGCAACAACACGCGCAGATAGTGCGCGCCGTTCAGTTCTCGCGAGCGATTGCGGTATATCGCGGCCGGTTCATTGATCTTGTTCACGACGAGATCGAGCGCGCCGCTGTTGTTGAGGTCCGCGTACACAGCGCCGTTCGAGAATCCCGTCCTGGACAATCCCCATGCGGCGGTGACGTCGGTGAACGAGAGGTTGCCGTTGTTCCGAAAGACATGGTTCGGGGCCGCGACGTGGGGCATCCGCTGCACGAGCGTCAGGTTTTCGCGGGTGATTCCCCTTTGCAGCGACGCCTGGATCGCCGGCTGGCCGACGTACGCGAGGTAATCGAGGTCGTTTGGCCGACGATAGATGCCACTCGTGATGAACAGATCCTTGCGGCCGTCGTTGTCGAGGTCCGCGAACAGCGGCGACCAACTCCAGTCCGTCGCCGCAACGCCCGCGAGAAAGCCGATGTCGCTGAAGTGTCCGGCTCCCCGATTCAGTTGCAGCGCATTGCGCGCGAATTGTGGATGGTAGCCCGCCTGCAGCTTGAGGTTGTACACGGCATAACTCTCAACGGTTGCCGATGTCTTCAGGATGTCATCGCGCTCGGGGAGCATATCCGCGGTGATCACGTCGGGCCGACCATCATTGTTGAAGTCGGCCGCGTCTACACCCATCGATGAGCGGCTCGTGTGCGGCATCGCCGCGGCGCCAATCTCGGCGAAGGTCCCGTTGCAGTTGTTGTGATACAGGAAATCGTCTTCCTGAAAGTCGTTGGCGACATAAAGGTCGATGCACCCGTCGCCATCGAAATCGCTCGCGACCACGCCGAGGCCGTAGCCGAACGCGCCACCATAAATGCCGGCTGCCGCGCTCACGTCCACAAAATGACCGCCGTCGTTCCGGTAGAGACGATCACCGGCGCGCGCGTTTCGTTCTGTGCGCGAGGCCGCCGTCCCGACGCCATGTTCCGAGTGCACCGAGTGATTGAGCAGATACATGTCGAGGTCGCCGTCTCCGTCGTAGTCGAAGAACAGCGCCTGCGTGGAGTAGCCCTCGAAGTCGAGCCCGTATTCTTTCGTCTTGTCGGAGAACGTGCCGTCGTGATTGTTGATGTAGAGCACATTGCGACCGTGGACGCCGAGGTAGCTCACACCCGACACGAAGATGTCGACATAGCCATCGCCGTTGACGTCGGCCATCGTGACGCCCGACTTCCAGCCCACGGAATCCGCCACACCCGCCCGGGCGGTGATGTCCTCGAAGCGGTAGTCGCCCTTGTTCAGATAGAGGCGATTGGCGCCGAGGTTGGACGTGAAATAGAGATCCGGAAGCCCGTCGTTGTCGATGTCCCCGACCGCGACTCCGCCGCCGTTGTAGTAGTAGAGATAATTGAGAATGTTGAACGCGGTGTCTTCCGGAAGACGATTCGCGAACGCGACGCCTGTGCGACTCGGATCGAGACGCTCGAAGAGCGGTCGCGATGGTGACTCGCAAGCGAGCGGCGCCAGCGCAAGCGCCAACGCCGCCCATCGGTTCACGGCGCCGGCCGGATCCGCACCGCCTGCCCTCCGCCGGGCGCCAACACAACATGGAGCGTCGACGTCGATGTCACCGGACGCTTCGAGATCGTGACCCGGAGCGGATTCGTCAACCAATTCGCGTCGGGGCCGTCGGCGTAGATCTCGGCGATGTAATTCTGTCCCTTCGTCAGAAACGAGAGCGGCACGTCGAATGCGCGCGCCTCCTCGTCCGTGATCGCGCCGAGGAACCACTCTGGCCCGCCGCGCTGCTTTCGCGCGACGATCACGTAGTCGCCGATTCTTCCGTCGATCACGCGCGTCGTATCCCAATCGACTCCGACGTCCCGAATGAACTGGAACGCGGGCTGCTTCTCGTAATTCTCGGGAAGGTCCGCGGCCATCTGCAGCGGCGAATACAGCACGACATAGAGCGCGAGCTGTTTCGCCAATGTCGTTCGCACGCGCGACTCCTCCGCCCGCCGCGGGCGGCCCGTCCCCCGCTCGATGAGAATGTCGAAGATGCCGGGTGTGAAGTCCATCGGACCGGCCAGCATCCGCGTGAAGAACAGGTTCGTCTCGTGCTCCGGCGGATTTCCTCCGTCGCTCCCCCACGCGTTGTACTCCTGCCCACGAGCACCTTCGCGACTCATCATGTTCGGGTACGTGCGTCGTTCACCCGTGTCGTGGATCGGCTCGTGGGCGTCGACCATAATTCCATATTTCGCGGCCATCTCGATCACGTGCCGGTAATGATTCACCATGAACTGGCTGTGATGCGAGTGTCCGCCATCCACCGTGTCGGTCACGTAGCCGGTCTTGATCGCGTCGAGGCCCAACGAGTGGTACAGGGCAAATGCACTATCCATTTGCCGCTCGTAATTCGCGATGCCGCCCGATGTCTCGTTGTGGACGATGAGGTGAATCCCTTTCGAATGCGCGTATCGCGCGACCTCGGCGAGATCGTAATCCGGATAGGCTTTGGTAAACGAGAACGCGTTCCGATTCTGAATCCAGTCGCCGTCCCATCCCGTGTTCCATCCTTCCACAAGCACGCCACCCAATCCATTCGCTGCTGCGAAATCGATATAGCGTTTGGCATTCGCCGTCGTCGCGCCATGCGTGGGTCCCGACGACCAGGTCATGGTGTTGACGTGCATCCCCCACCAGATGCCCACGTACTTCATCGGTTTTATCCAACTCGTATTCGCGATCACACTCGGCGGATTGAGATTGAGTCCAATCACCGATGGGGCGAGGTCGGCCATTCGATCGGCGAGCTGGATCGTGCGCCACGGTGTCACGAACGGTGTGTGTCCGCGCACCTTTACGCCGTCGGCCCACGGCGCCAGCGCCGCGTGGAGCGTGCGATTCTCCATGCGGCCGCCGCGAATGTTCATCCGCGCATAATCGACGAGATTCGCTTCGTGAATGACGAGCACTGTCTTGCCGTCGCGCGTCGCCATGGTCAGCGGTGTCTGCACGCTATCGATTAGGCTCACCGGCGACGACGAATACAGCATCTCCGACCGGTCGAGCCGCGGCCGATTCGACGGAATCCACCACGACTTGGCGTCGTCGGCGAGCGAGAACTCCGTCAGCTCTTCCTGAATCTCGAAGGTGTTCAGGCTTGGTTGCGTCGGCACATCATAACGAAATCCGACGCCGTCGTTGAAGACGCGGAACACGACGTCGAACTTTCTCACCGGCGTCGATGTCTCCGCCAGGGACACCCGAAGCTCATTGTGGTGGTCGCGAACTCGTGAGACTTCCCCCCACGGCTGCGTCCAGGTGCTGTCGTAGCTCTGTCTCGACGATCCGGTGACGCGCAAGCTGTCGCGCAATGCGCGCGCCCCTCGAAATTCGAACCCGAGCAGCGACGGCAGAATGAGCGCCCGTCGGTCGCGTATCACACTGTACACCGCGTGGCCGTCGCGGACCTCGAAGCGAACCTCGGTGCGCGAGTCGGGCGAGGCGACGGTCAGTGGCGCTTGGGCCGCGCTGGGTCGGGCGACGATTGGCAAGGCCGCCAAAAGCGACGCCCAGGCGCGCGGGATACGGGTATTCATATGACGAGGGTTAGAGGGCACGAACGATCGTGCACGCGGACCGGATTCGTATTAAGCTACGGTTGAGGCATCCCACCATTTGCGTGTTGGAGAAGGAGAGGGTCCAATGTCGCCATCCTTGTCATGGTCCATCGGGGCGCTGCTGATGGTCGGAGCCGCGTCGGGTTGTGTGCATCATCCACCACGCCCCGCCGACGAGTCCGAGGCTCCGGTCGCGAAGGGACGGAACATGGTCACCTCCGACGCGATCGCGAATTCTGCCGGCCAACCGATCGAGAAGATCCTCGCGGATCGCGTCGCCGGTGTTCGTCTGGGTCGAACCCCCGACGGAACCCTCACGGTGCAGATCCGTGGCGCCTCGAGCCTGAACTCCGACGCTCAGCCATTGTACGTCATCGACGGCGTGCCTGTGACTCCCGGGCCTGGGGGCGCCCTGTCGGGGATTAGTCCGTACGATATCGCTTCGATTGAGGTCCTCAAAGATGCGGCGAGCATCACGATGTACGGTAGCCGCGCCGCCAATGGGGTGATCGTCATCAAAATGAAGAAGCCCTAGCTCGAAACACCAGCGGGCGATCGTTGTTTCGGGCCACCACGTACAGGTCGCCCCGTGCCGTGCGAACGCGCTGAATGTCTCGCGTTTGCCCAGCCACAACGAACCCGCTGCGCACCGCCGGCACTGGGGTAAAGCCCCCTTTGCCATCGCCGTGCAACAGTAGCCCGTAACTGGCACTCATGCGTCCAAGCTCGGGCTGCACGCCGTCGAAGTTGCCGCCGAGGAGCAGGTCGATGTGGCCATCGCCGTCGACATCGGACGCCAGAATCCCATAAACCGGCGCAAGCTGCGCCTCGGTTGACAGGGGAACGATGGTGAACGATCCGTCACCGTTGTTTCGCACGAGAGATGTGGCGAAGGTGTACGCGTTTTTCGCCACCGCTTGCCCGAGCTCGGCGGGCGTGAAGATATCCGTGATTTTCTTCTGGGCGTATGACGCGTAGGTCGGAAACCGCTGGCCGAGCGCCGGGACGGCCTTGAGCAGCTCATCGCGCATCGTTACCGGATAGCTCACGCCGTTTGTGTACGTGGTGAGAATTTGCTCGACGAATCCCGTGCGTGCGAAGTCGCCTACGTACATCGTCGTCGGCTCGGTCGCGCTCGCGTGCAGGCGGCCGTTGAGCCCCATGTTGCCGGCGATGAAGTCGACCTTCCCATGCCCGGTGAAGTCGCCGGCGATGATACGGTTCCACCACCCGTTGCTCTTCTCGAGTCCCTTTACGTTCAAGCGCTCGAATTTTCCGTCGCGCCGATTCTTGAAGATCGTGATCGGCATCCACTCGCCGACCACGACAAGATCGAGCCGTCCGTCGCCGTCGACGTCACGCCACAGAGCGTCGGTCACCATGCCAACATGCCGAAGCTCGGGCGCGATCTTGTCCGTGACATCCGTGAAATGCCCCTTGCCGTCGTTCCGCAGCAGCATGCTCGGCGGATCGACGCCGTAACGCCACGGCACCACCCGTCCGCCAACGAAAAGATCGATGTGCCCGTCACCGTCGAAGTCGGCCGCGGCCACGCGTGAACCGCTGTTGGCCTCGTCGGGCAGATACCCCTCGGCTTTGTGAAACTTGCCGGCGCCATCGTTGACGTAGAGTCGGTCCTGAAGTGCGGGCGCCCCTTCACCAAACTCGTTGCCGCCGCTCACGACGTAGAGATCAGGACGCCCATCGCCGTTCGCGTCGAAGAACACCGCGCCAACGTCCTCGGAGATAGTGTCCTTCTCGAATTCCTTCTCGCTGCTACTCATGAATCGCCCGTCGCGCTGCTGAATGAGCAACTTGCCGGGCTGATTCTTCGCGCCGCCGATGAAGATGTCATCCAAGCCGTCGCCGTTTACGTCGGCGACGGCCATGAATGGCCCTTCAGTCGAGACCAGCTTTGGCATCAGCGGCTCTCGATCAAAGTCGACGAACGCATTCTCGTGGTGTACAAAGTCCAGATGTGTCTGATCGGTGACGTCTGCGAGCACGATCGCCGTCATCGTGTCGCGAGGCGAACGTGCCAGCGTTGGGGCGTGCGACTCGACCTGTTTCACTGTCACTCGTCGATTTGACGGCACGTGGGGGAGCTCGCTCACCCGGCCGTCAGGCCACTCGACCGTGAGCATCGAGACGGTGTCTGCGTGACCGATGCCGAAGGTCAGCACGTAGTCGCTGCTCGACTCGAAGCCGCGTGTGGGCTCAAGCTCCTGGTACAGCGTCTGGGCACCGGCTGTCACGGACACTTTCGCGCCGATGGCAAATCGATTCGTCCCCTGCCCGTCGAGCTTGACTTGCACGAATCGCGGCTTGCTCGGCAGGGCGCGCGCGTTGTTGCGGTAGACGAACGCCGTGTCGTTGACGTTGTTCACGATCAGGTCGAGCGCGCCATCGCCGTCGAGATCGGCGTATGCGGCGCCGCTCGAGAAACTCGGCGTGTTCAGTCCCCACGCGGCGCTCTGGTTGGTGAACGTCAGATTGCCGTTGTTGTGAAACGCGTAGTTGGGCAGCCGCGTCGAAGTCATCGCCTTGATCAGCTGCATGAAATCCACGCGACGGTCTTTGGTCGCGGCACGCATCGTCTGGCCATTGCCGAGGAACGCGATGTAGTCCTGTGACGTGACATCGCGCATGATGCCGTTGGTGACGAAGATGTCCTTGTACCCATCGAGGTCGAAGTCGGCGATCAGCGCACTCCAGCTCCAGTCGGTGCGCGCCACTCCAGCCAGCTGGCCAATGTCGCTGAACGTCCCATTTCCGTTGTTCAGCTGCAGCATGTTGCGCATGGACTGGTGATGGAACTTGTTCTTCAGCCGCTGCTGGTAGGTGTCCCACGACTCGAAGTTCGACGTCGTCTTGAGACGCCGGTCGTCCTCCGGTAGCATGTCCGTGGTGTAGACGTCGGGCCAGCCGTCGTTGTTGACATCGGCGATGTCCATTCCCATCGAGAAATAGCTGATGGACGGCATCTCGCGCGCGATCGATTCCGTGAAGGTGCCGTCGTGATTGTTGATGTAGAGGTAGTCCTGCTCGAAGAAGTCATTCGCGACGTACAAGTCCGGCCAGCCATCTCGATTGACGTCGCTGGCGACAACCCCCAATCCGAGCGCGATCTCGGTCCCGAAGATTCCCGCTTGGGCGCTCACGTCGATGAAATGCCCACCGACGTTGTGGTAGAGCCGGTGTCCGCCGAACTGATTTCGAACGTCGCGGGTATTCGTCGAGCTGAAGCTCACGACCGGACGCGGGGAGTTGTTCAGGACGAAGAGGTCGAGCAATCCGTCGCGATCGTAGTCGAAGAAGATGGCCTGGGTCGAATACCCTTGGTCCGCGACACCGTATTGTGCGGCCATCTCGCGAAAGCGCGGAATGCTGTCGCGTCCCACGCCCTGGTTGATCCAGAGCTCATTCGCGCGCTGCTCCGGCGATCCGTTGCCGGCATAGCAGAGGTAGATGTCGAGCCGGCCATCGCCATTCACGTCGGCAATGGTTACGCCGGTGACCCAGGCGCCCGATCCCTTGAATTTGATGCCGGACTTCTCCGTTACATCTCGGAAGCGAAACGCGCCGAGGTTGAGGTACAACCGCGCCCCGCCCTGGTTCGACGTAAGCACAACCTCGGGAAGACCATCGCCTGTCAGGTCCGCGGTCGCAACGCCGCCACCGTTGTAAAAGTTCCGGTATGTGAAGACGTTGAAGTCCCGAGTCTCCACCAAGTGGTTCTCGAACCGCACACCGGTGTAGTCGGGAGGGAGCTTCGTGAAGAGATGGCCATCGGCCGCCGGGAGCCGACCTGACGGGGTTGTGGTCCGGTCCGAGGCGGAACAGGCGACCACGAACGATGAGGCCGCGACCGCTACGAGGCGCTTCAGGCACTGAAACGTCTTCATACGTCCAGAGACAGATCGAAAAGAAAAACAGCCTGCTCCTCGCGGGGAGGAGCAGGCGTTCTCACGACACGGTACAGAACCGGATCAGTAGCCGGGATTCTGTGTGAGCAGCGGATTGGAGCCGAGCTGGTTCGACGAGATCGGGAATAGCAGGCGGAATGCCTCGGTCGGCTTAGCCACGTGCCCATGCGCCGACGCTTCCGTCCAGGAGAGGAACTTTCCATGCCGGATCAGATCCGTGCGACGCTTGCCCTCAGCGGAGAATTCCAGCAACCTCTCCTTGAGAATCGCGTCACGGCTGACCGTCACCGGATTCACCCCGTCGTGCAAGTTGTGAATGCGATTGAACTCCGTCTGCGCGGCGGCGGTGTTGCCCTGTGCGAGCAGCGCTTCGGCCTTGATCAAGTACATCTCGGCAAGGCGGAAGAAGGTAAAGTCGTTCGGGTGGCTTTGGCCGGTCGCAGCGTCAGGCAACGGCGGGAACTTGTTGAAGCGGACGCCCTCAGCTTCGTTCGCGGCGTCGGCGTCTTTGATCGTCGGCGTGAAGATGAGGGGACTTCCGGCACGATCGTTCACCGGCAACCCCGTTTCGAAGCTCTTCGCTTGGCCGACGAGCCACATCCCGCGACGATCATCCGCGGCATC
>Ga0070708_100000090_pt1 | contig 59356 bp, 53 predicted proteins | sample KBSK5503metaG_FD_65469 | JGI IMG/M metagenome (GOLD analysis project Ga0070708, IMG submission 65469) | Corn, switchgrass and miscanthus rhizosphere microbial communities from Kellogg Biological Station, Michigan, USA - KBS K5-50-3 metaG | ecosystem: Host-associated > Plants > Roots >... | reverse complement strand
CGGCGTTGCGTTCCTTCGTCGCGAAGAGCTCGCGCTCGAGGAACAAGACTTGCGCATACTTGCGTACCTCGGTGTGCGCGCGATCGCGTTCGAGAAAATAGCGTGCGAAGGTTGGCGAGAAGTGCGCGATCAGTGCGAGCATCGCCCCACCGCCCAGGATCGCCAGCGCATGGAAGAGGGCCGCATGCGCGGTGATCCAATCAGGCCGCAGCAGGTCCGATGCGACGAGCGCGATCGCCGCGAGTCCCGCCCCGAACGCGAACGCCCGCCAGCGCAGTCCGTGATAGACGTCCGAACGCCCGACGATGGCAACGACGACTTGCGCCCCTGTAGCCGCTTCGATCGCGCGTACGCGTTCCTCGACATCAGTGGCCTCGACCTTCGTCAGCGGCATGGGCGACACATTAACAAATTACGTCTTATTTGCTATAATTTAAGGCTGTCCGTGGGGGTATAGCTCAGCTGGGAGAGCGCTTGCATGGCATGCAAGAGGTCAGCGGTTCGATCCCGCTTACCTCCACCATCGACACACACGAGAACAGCCCGGGTTGCGGGCTGCGCACTTCTTAGTCCCCATCGTCTAGAGGCCTAGGACACTACCCTTTCACGGTAGGTACGCGGGTTCGAATCCCGCTGGGGACGCCAATGGCGCTAATGACGGCGCGATCATCCGTTCGCGGAAAACCGCCCGACGAAGGATGGCAATGATGGACAAACGGCTATTTGAACGACTCGTCGAGAGCGTGGGACAGATGAACGAAATAGCTCGTGGCGAACGCGCGCCATCGCGCGAGTTCGTCATTGATGCAGTGCGCGTAAAGGACGGCGCAGTCGCCTGAGATCCGAGGTATTACTTCTTGAGCCTGCGAGCGATGATTCCGCCGATGACGCCGACCAGTGCAATCATGGCAAACAGGCCGCCTTCGTCGAGTGTCGGAACGGTAACGGCGGGCGGCGGCCCTGCCTGTCCATATGCGACGCTCGAGGCGAGCAGGGATGAAAGCAATAACGCAGCACGCTTCATGGGTGTCCTCCTGGACCGGTGACCGAAGCAGTTTGCTTGCGCCGGCGGAATTCCGTCAAGTTTCGGGCTCCGCAGGACTACCCCCTTTTGCGACTGGTTAGCAAAAATGCGAACTGGCACCGTCGATCATCTCTTTCTCCGCCACGGCTGCGACAGAGCCAATACTGGCCGCTATTGACGCTCGGATTGGATCTCTTTGCGACCGCTTCCAGCCATTTGCACACCGATATCCGGATAGATGCGAATGGCGAAAGCGCCTCGGTCGCGCGGGCTTTTTCTTGCGCGCTGAAGGCCGAAATCGGGCGGTGGCTCGTCCGAAAGTCGGATGGGCATGCACGATGGTGCGAGTTAGCATCCAAGTGAACCATCCGTGGAAGAGATACCCCATGTAGCTTGGCCCGCCAGGTTTTTGCTGCAACCGTCTCGTTCCGGATTGAGGGCCGGAAGTATGTCGAAAAATTTTACATACAACCAATGACCGGGCGCCCACGGATACGCGAGAAGGGTGCTTTACTCCTTGTATTCAATGATGTAAATATTGGCGCGCGGTGGTGGCATGGATTGTGCGGCCTCTAGGATCTCTCGGCGAGGGGAATTCCAATGCGCGGAAACATTGTGGGATTGCTGGCGGCGGCGCTCATGGCTGTGTGTGGCGTCGCGACCGCCGACGTCGTTTACAATGTAGATAATGCGGATGGTTTCGGGACGGCGACGTGGACAATAACGGCCGATACTCATTCGGCCGCGGAAATCTTGCTAGCCAAAGACGCTCCCTTTTGCAATGAGCTAGGTTGCGGGGTCCCCGGCGGCCCCGTTTTCGGCGGTGGTCGGGTGATTCATCAATCCCCGCCTTTAGTCTCTGCTAGGGTCCCCGAGCCACCTACCGCGATCCTTCTAGCTATCGGATTGGCGGGTCTCGGATTGGCTCGCAGGCGAGCACGGGCGCGGCAATCCGCGGTTTAGTTCCCATAGTCCGACTCGGCACCAACGCCCCCAGCGGGTCCCACACTCATCCTAAGCGAACGGCATCTGCGGGTGCCGTTTTCTTTTGTTCATCAAGCCGATGAAGCCGCGTCGCTTGATGTCGTTGAAATCAGCATCCCATTGAAGAGCGGTACTCGTCGCCAAGGGGCATCGAGCGTTCGTCTTCTTCGCGCGACACTTGCAACACGGCGAACAAGCCAAAGCCCATCATCAAACCAATCCAGAAAAACAGAAGGTGCAGCAAAATATCGGTCATGGAAGTCTCCAAGATCGCCGATGACCCATTGAATCTCTAACCCATTTTTGTGGCCAGTAGTGGCTATGGGTTGATTCGGTCGGACGGTAGCGTCTTTGGGCGTAGGAGGCATCCGGACGTCGCTGGATCGCGACTATCGCCATCGCTCCATACGACCGCCAGCCCAGCGGCGGCGCGTCCGGCACCTCCCTACTTCAAGACCTTTTCAACAGCGCCGGTGTTGGCATCGATGTGTACCGAAATGCCACCGTCCTTTGCGCCTTCCTTGTAGTAGTTGATGATCCACGTCGCGTGGCGATTCCCCGGCGCGGCGGCCGTTCCCATCATCACGCCGTAACCCTGGCTCAACAATGCCTCGCCGTTCTGCTTCGCTATCGCATACAGCTTTGCGCCGTCGCGGAAGAAATCCGCCTTCAAATCGGGAATCCTGCCAGCGCTGCCTGGATGCGAGAAGCACGTCAGCGACCCACTGGAAGTATCGATCATGACAGTGCTCTTGGCGGAATCGGAATAGAAGAGAAGGTGCCAAGAGGCGGCACTTCCGTTGGGTTGCAGCAGACCACGGGATGTCGTGGTGATTTCCACCGGCACGGCGTCGGCTTTCCACGCCTTGGCTCGGCCATCGGCGAGCGAATACATTTCGGCGAGCGTGACTGGGGGATTCTTGAGTTGCGTTGTCTTGCACGCCGGATCGAGCGCATCTACCGAACCCGCGACCGTTGCGACGAGCATCAGCGCCGACACTCTTGCGATTCTCATCATCTCTCCCGTTATGACCTCGTGAAACAGGATAGTGCCGATGGGTCGGACGCGCAAAGCCGTCCACATGGCGGCATCGGTGGCGGCTTGGCAGGCACGCCGTATGCTTGCGCTGTTTTATTGATCGCCTTCGACCGGCGTAGTTGTCGGTTCGGCACAGGCCGGTCGACTCAAAGGGTGAGGGGAGCGCATTGTGACGGACCCGTTGCCGCAGGATCAGCAGATCTTCCTGTCCACATTGCCGCCAACGCCGCGGCAAGGTCGTCTGGCGGTCGCGGTGATCGTCGCGTCAGTGGTGATCTTTATTTTCGTCGCGCCGTTCGCGAAGGTGCTCCTGACGCCCGTTGCGGCCTTCATTCCGATCTACCAGTCGGCGCTGATCATCAATGACGTGATCACGGCGGTCCTGCTGTTCGGCCAGTTCAGTTTCTTAAGATCGCGCGGGCTGTTGCTCCTGGCCAGCGGCTATCTGTTCAGCGCTTGCATGGCCGTCTCGCATGCGCTCACGTTTCCCGGCTTGTTCGCGCCGACCGGATTGCTGAGCGCGGGGGCGCAGAGTACTGCCTGGTTGTACTTCATCTGGCACGCCGGGTTCCCCCTTTTCATCATCGGATATGCGCAACTGACGCGCGAAGGGCGCGCGCAGATTAGGTCGCCTGCACCTGCGCGAGTCGGCATCCTGTTGAGTGTCGCGGCGACTCTGGCGATCGCGGTTGCGCTGACGCTGTTCGCTACGACCGGCCACGCGACCCTTCCCGCGATCATGCAGGGCAACCGGGATGCGCCGGCAAAGGTTATCGTCGCGACCACCACGTGGATGCTGAGTCTCGTTGCGCTGGCCATCCTGTGGCGGCGACGGCCGCATTCGGTCCTCGACCTTTGGCTCATGGTCGTGCTCTGCGCGTGGCTCTTCGACAGCGCGCTCGCTTCGGTACTCAACGCCGGCCGCTACGATGTCGGCTGGTACGCGGGGCGCGTCTACGGGCTGCTGGCCTCGAGTTTCGTGCTGTTGGTGTTGCTGGTCGAGAACAGCGTCCTCTACGCGCGCCTGTTCAAGGCGCACGAGAGCGAGCGCCACGAACGCGAGCAAGCGATGCAGAGGGCAGCCGAATTAGCCGAAGCCAACAGTGAACTGGATGCCTCGCGGGCGGAGTTGGATCAGCGCAGCATTGAACTCGAGGAAACGAATCTCAAGCTGGCGGAATCCGTGGCGGCGAAAGACCGCTTCCTGGCGACGATGAGTCACGAGCTGCGTACTCCCATGAACGCCATTATCGGCTTCTGTGGCACGCTGCTGATGCGATTGCCCGGTCCACTGACCGACGATCAGGAGCGGCAACTTGGCATTATTCAGGGAAGTGCCAGGCATTTGCTTTCGCTGATCAACGAACTGCTCAGTTTGGCCAGAATCCAGTCCGGCAAAGTTACGTTGATACCGGAAGCGGTGGCTGCCGAGGACGTGGTGGGCGAGGTCATCGAAGCACTGCGTCCGACGGCCGAAGGCAAGGGCTTGCGCCTGGAAGCCAAGATTCCCGTGGCCGCCGAAGCGATAACCACCGACCGTCGTTCGCTGTTGCAGATCCTCATGAATCTTGCCAACAACGCCATCAAATACACCGACTTGGGCTCGGTCACGATCGCGATGGTTCAACGGCGCGACGGCCATCGCCTGTTGACCGAGTTCGCGGTGACGGACACGGGAATCGGCATCGAGGAGCAGGACAAGGCGCGCTTGTTCACTGCGTTCGAACGTGTGGGCGCGCACCACGAGAGTACCGGCCTCGGGCTCTATTACTCGCGTGCCCTCGCTGAGCTCCTCGGTGGCAATATCACCTTCGAGACCGAATTCGGCCAGGGAAGCACTTTCACACTCCTCCTGTCCTCCGACTCCCGCGGGCTGCCTGTTGCGGGATGATTTCGAGTCGAAGCGTCCTGAATCAACGGCGCCCAAGTGCGCGATCCTGGCGCCAACTCCGGTACCGCGTCACGATCTCCGCCGGTAACTCCCTTACGCGTGCGCGCCCGAGGGTGATCTCGAGGTAGCGGACGAAACCGGGCAAGGAAGCGAGAGTACCCCGCCCGCGATTGCGAAGTCGGTACCGATGCCAGGGCCGCACGAGGTAATCGAAGGCGTCGGGCATGCGTCCGAGGATTGCGTAGGCGCGACGGTCCGCGACGCTCACACGAGCGCTGGCGAACTGATCGAACACCACTGCTGGCACGTCCACGCTCCATCGATCGCGGAGATAGCCCAGCGTGTCGGTGAGGTGCGGGACGACACTCCAGCGCGCAGCCTGCGTTGCAACCCGCGTCCAATCGAAGGCTCGTCCTTCTGCGTTCAGAATGGCCAGCGCATCGGCCACCCATCGCACGGGCGCGATCGGCGTCCACTGTGCGGCGTGGGCGCAGATGACCGCGAGCAAATCCTCCGGTCCCAGCGCGCGCGTGGCCACTCTGCTCAGCTCGCAGGGGACGGCCGCCGTCCAGGCATTGGCCTCGGCGGCAGGATCGTTGTTCGTGGGCACGAGGTGCCAGTGCAAGTCGAAGTCGAAACCGTCGTGCGAAGTGAAGCACGCGCTGTGATACGCCTCGGGAAGGAGCTCTGGCAAAGGCAGCGCGGACTTCCATCCCTGCGCGACCAGCACGCGGATCGCGGCGATCGCCTGCTCGCGCGGCACGAGCGCGTCGAAATCGTTCATCGGTCGCAGCGCCGGATTGCCATCGAAGTAGCGCAACAGCGCGCCGCCTTTCAGCGCGAGCGTCGCGATGCGCGCATCGGCGAGAAGCTTCACCGCGGCGGCGGCCCGCGAACGCAGCATCTGTCCGTGGAAAAACGCGCGTCGGTAGCAGCCGCGTATCACCGGCCACGCCGGATCGTCGGCGGGAAAGAGTGCAGCGCGCGGAACCAGCAACGGCAACAGTCGCGTGGAGCCGGCGTCGATCGACGCCAGATCCTGCGCCTTTCGCCAGCGCGTCCACGCGCGTGCGGCGCCGGCAGGATCCCCGACGGTCGCGTCCAGCAGCAGTTCCTGCGTCTGCGTGGGGCGCCAGTTGCCGCCGATCACCCGCCGCCTCCCGCCGTGCGCTGCCGGGCGAGGTGGCGATGCGCCGCCAGCAGATAATCGCGAGACTGCTCCCGCGCGAGGCGCGTCGTGTTCCTCCGATGCATCCGGCGCTCGACCAGCACTTCCTGAAGGGCAATGTGGCCGAAGGCGCGGACGCGACTGAACCAGTCGATTGCCTCGCCGACGCGCAGGTCTTCGGCAAAGCCGCCGGCGTGCGCGAACAGCGAACGGCGGGCGAGGAGGGCGCTCGCCATCCAGCCTTCCATTTCGGCCGGCTGTTGCACGAGCAGCGCGGCGCGTTCCGCGTCCGGGAGGGCTGCGTCCGCGAACGGACGAACCCGGCAGAGCGCAAACGCGCGGTCCTGCGCGCGCGCCAATGCAGCGACCTGGGCGTCGAGCTTGCCCGGCAGCCAGCGATCGTCGGCGTCGAGGAACGCGATGTATTCCGCGTCACAAAGGGCGAGCCCCGCATTGCGCGCGGCGGCAATTCCCCGATTTCGCGGCAATCGAACGACCTCCACCGGCGTTCCGCGGGCCGTGGCGAGCGCTGCCGTTTCGTCGTCCGATCCGTCGTCGACGACAACGACCTTGCCCAGCGACGGGCCCTGGGACAAGACGGAGTCGAGCGCTTCGCCGAGAAACGCCTGCGCGTTGTAAGCCGGAATGACGACGTCGACGCGCGTCACGTTGGCCCTTCCGCAGCGCGCCGGCGCTTGACCGATGCATGCAGGATGCGCGCCATGGCATTCGCCTGCGCGGGCGTTCCGCGCAGCGTTCCGGTCAGATTGCGCTCGTGGATGCGCCGCCGCACCAGCACTTCGTTCAGGTGAAGGAATCGCGTGCCCGCATCGAGCGCGCGCACCAGCCAATCGGAATCATCGACCGGCACGTGCGACGGGTCGAACGGCCCGACGGCGGCGAGCGTCGCGCGGCGCACCATCAGCGCGCAGGTCCCGAAGCCGTGCTGGGGGACGTCGAGCATCCGCACGTCGAGCCAGGCCGGCGGCACCGCAAGTTCCGGCGTCAGGAAGTTCTGCGTCGCGCACACGACAAAGCCCAGCCCCGGGTCGGCGGCGAGGTGCGCGGCGCTGCGCGCCAGCCGGTCCGGAAGCCAGACATCGTCCTGGTCGAGAAACGCAATGACTTCGTGCGCGGCCGCTTCGGCGCCACGATTGCGCGCGACGGCACAGCCGGCGTTCGCCTGGCTCGCGACGCGCACCTCGGGAAAAGTGGCCAGCAACGCCGCACTGCCGTCGGTCGAACCATCGTCGACGGCGATCACCTCGGCGGCGGGCAACGATTGCCGCCGCACGCTGTCGAGCGCCTCGGCGAGGTAGCGTTCGCCATTGAAGACGGGCACGACGACGCTGATGTTCATCGCGCGGCTTGAACGGTGAGCGGCTGGGACGGCGTCAGCAAACCACGCAACGCGGCGGCGACGTCGTTCGGATCGTCGGCCAGTTCCGCGCGCCAGCACGGCAATTCACGGCACAGTTCGGCCATGCGCCGAAATGCGGCATCGCCCGCGAGCGGAAAGAGCAGGATCGAACTTGGCGCCAGCGCGCGCAACATTTCCGCTGACCGAATGGGGACGAGGCGAGTCGTCGCACGGTGCATGACGGCCGGAAGCACGATGCCCCGCAGCGCCAGCGAGAGTCCGACTTGATCGGGGGCGGCGTCGTGGACGAACAGCATCGGCTTCTCGTCATCGCGCGCCAAATTGCGGAAATGACGGTGATGACGCTGGTGGCGCGCGAGACTCTCGCGCATGACCTTCGCGGTCGCGTACGCGAGATGGGCAGTCGGCGGATGCTTGGCGTCGACCAGCACGTAATCATCGCTGGCGAACGCGAATCCGGCGTCGACACAGGCCAGCGCCGTGGAAGATTTGCCGCTGCCGCTTGGGCCGGCGATCAGGATGCCTTCGCCGTCCACGCCCACCGCCGCGCTATGCAGCAGCGCGCCGCCACGCTCCGCGATCCACCACTGCAGCACGTGCTTGAACGGCGCCGCGCGCTCGTAGTACGGCGTGGTCGCCACATCGCGCAGCCACCAATGCGCGCATCGGGCCGCCGCATCGAAGAGCGACAGGACGCCGGCGTTCGGCTGGTAGAACGCGCGCAGCGACGCGCCGGAGTACCCGCCGAGTCCCGCTTCTGGCGCATCCTCGCGACGAAGCACCGGCGACTCGGGCAAGGTCACGCCGTCGCGCGCGCCATCCCACACGAAGAGCGACAACTCGGCCGGCGCTGTGTCTTCGGGGCAGGCCAACGGCTCGATTGCGTGCAACATGCTCTGCGCGACGCCGGCGGCGCCGATATGCAGTGCCACGGGAACACCGGCAATCCGGTAGCGGCGAACTTGCACCGGACGCGTCGCCGCGGCGCGTTCCAGCACCGCGACCAGGTCGCGCAGTACGCCGCGAGCGAACGCGTCGCCGATCACTGCAGCGGGCGCCACCCGTTCATTGCGACGTGGTTGCAGACGCGGGGGGAGGCGGCCATCCGAACTCACCGACTTCGTGGACCGGGTCGACGACCAGCAGCGCGCGCATGTCGTCGTAGCGGTTGATGCCGAATCCGGTATAGGTTGCCTCGGGCAAACGCGGCGCCGCAGCCGCGGGCTCCGCAGTCGGACCCAACTCGCGGACAATGGACTCGCCGATCAGACGATCCGCGAAGACGGCCAGATCGGCGGTGATGACCGCGGGATCCGCCTCGCAGGATGCGCCCACACTTTCGACGACCGCATGCAGAGGCAAGCCAGCCACCAGCAGCGGCCAGGCGGCGGCGCTGGTGCCGGTGAGGTTGTAATAGATGCCGCTCACGAGGTCGATGATCATCACCTCGCCGTCGATGACCTCGCCGATGATTTTCGGAGAATTGAGTTCGAAGCGCCGAGTATCCACAGCGGCATTCCCCCCGTTCAAACGTCACATTCTACCGCGCGACGCGAAGGGTTCGGGAGCGCGGCGCCCACGGGGGCACTAGACCATCAGCTTTTTCAGCAACTCCGGATTCTTGATCACGGCCTTCTGGCGAGCCGAAGGTGCGCTGTACAACCCGGCGGGGGGATTGGTTTCCAGTCGCGAGAGGACTGCAGGCTCCGCACAACGCGGATCGAATTGCACGGAGATCCTGTCGGCCGCGACCGCGCCGACGGAGAAGCATGGCTGGCCGAGCTGCGCGTTGAGCGGCTTCAGCACACCCGTTGCAACAAGGTCGGCGACGGGACCGCTTCCGGCCATCTGCAGTTCGAACTCACGCGGCTTTGGGGGCGATCGCGGCGTGACATTGACCACCGACGGCAATCCGGCGAGCAACCGCGTGAACGTGTCATTGGTCACCGCATCGGGCACGCCGTCGAAGGCCACCGTGACCTTCTGCCCCGTGCCATAGACGTGCTGCAGGAAGAATTCGCGCGAGAATTCGCTGGCCATCTTGGCACCGATCGCACTGAACGCCTCGGCCTCGCTCGCCCAGCTGCCCATACCCGTCGGCATCGTCGTGTTGTAGTAGATTTCTTCGCCCGTTTCGCGATCGATGCATTTGATCGTCCACGAATTGAGGCCGTACTTGGTGACGACGAGACCCGAGGCCGGAAGCCGCGCCGAAAGCCTCTTGATCTGCGCCTCGCCCTCGACCGAGAAATCCGGGCCCTTGGTGCCATCGTCGGCACGAGCCCCGCCTTCGGACCAGGTTCGGAACCCGAACGACTTGATTTTTTCCTTGAGGATGTTTTCGGCGGCCGGTGCGGGCATCGGCGGGGCGTTGGGTTGATCGGCGTCTTTCACCGCGATTTGCACCGAAACCCTCGGGTCGCCGCTGGCGCGGATGAATTCGATGCGCTCATCGCGCGACATCTGGTTCAGCGACTTCTGCACGGCCTTGACGTCGACGACGGCCTCGGTCGTGACGTACACGAGGCCATCCTTGCCGGTCTGCGGCTCGCTTTCCTTGACCACCGCCGTGACAAAACTGCCGCTCTTCGACAGGAGCTTGTCCTTCAGCACTTCGTAATTCTTGGCGAGCGAAGCCTTGTCGACAAAAAGGCCGAGCGCCTTTTCGACGAGCTGGCTGCGGGAATCGGCGCGAACGTCGCTTTGCAGAAGCGCCTTGTCGGTCTGATAACGCGGATCGCTCGGATCGATCAGTCCTACAGCGGAGATCACCACTTTGCCGGGATCGGCCTTCGGCGCGGGCGTGGCGGCGGGTGGCGGGGCCGCCGGCGCGCTCGCGGGCGGTGCCGTGGTCGTCGCCACGGTTGGCGCGGGCTTCCCCTGATCAGTGGAAGGGCGCTGCGTCGCGAACCAAATCCCCGCCACGATCGCGATCACGACAACGGCCGCAACCATCACCATGGCCGGGGTCTGCGATTTCTTCGCGTCCGCCGGCGCCGCCGCCGCAGCGGTCGCGGCCGCCGTCGCGACCGGCACCGGCCTCGCATCGGCCATCGCGTTGGTCATCCCCGCCAGCGTGCTGCCGGCGGCCGTCTTGACGGCGGGAGGCACGATCAACGTGGGCTCGGACGGCGCCGTACGCGCCGTGGCGGCGGCCTGCAGCGCTTGCGCAAATTCGTCGGCCGACTGGTAGCGATCATCGGCGCGCTTTTCCAGCGCCTTGCGCACGACCGCGTCCATCGCGCCGGGAAGCTGCACGTTGAACCGCGACGGCGGAAGCGGATTTTCCTCGAGCACCTTGCGCATCGTGATCGTCGATGAGCCGGTGAAAGGGCGCTCGCCGGTGAGGAATTGATAGAGGATGACGCCGACGGAGAAAAGATCCGACCGGCCGTCGATCGGCAATCCCTGGATCTGTTCCGGCGACATGTAGCTCGGCGTGCCGAGCACGGCGCCGACCTGCGTCAACTCCGACGACTCGATATGCGCGATGCCGAAATCGGCGACTTTGATCGAACCGTCCGCGAGAATGATGACGTTGGCCGGCTTGATGTCGCGGTGGATGACGCCGAGCTTATGCGAATAGCCGAGTGCTGCAAGAATCTGCGTCAGGATGCGCACGGCGTCGGCCGTCGCGAACCGCTCGTTCGCCTCGAAGTACTCCTTCAGCTCGCGGCCCTTGACGAATTCCATCGCGATGTACCAGACGCCGCCGTCCTCGCCGAAGTCGTAGATCGAAACGATGTTGGGATGCGTCAGCCGTCCGGCGGCCTGCGCCTCGCGGCGGAAGCGCGCGATGACGTCGGCGGCATGCTCGCCGGCGAGCTGGTCGGCGCGAATGGTCTTCAGCGCGACGATGCGCTCGATATTCGGATCGTAGCCTTCGTAGACGACGCCCATTGCGCCGCGGCCGAGCTCCCTGCGGATTTCGTATTTGCCGAGCTTGGTGAACTCCGCCATCGGAAGCCGTCAGCGGATCACTTGTACTTGTTGTCGATTTCCCACACGGACTTCTGGACCAGTCGCTGGACCATCGTGTCGAGCGAGACGCCGCCCTGCTGGGATTCGGAAACGCCGAGCACGGACGTGGACTTGGCGCCCACTTCCATTTTTTCCTCGGTGTAGCCCTGCGCCACCTGCTCCGTCGTTTCCGCGTTGATGATCTTGTAGCGCATGCCGATGATCCAGACGCCGCTCGACTCGCCCGTGTGCACCGAGCCGACGCCCGCGCCGGCGACAGTGCCGGCCTGCGCACCGCCACGCGAACCGCTGAAGACGCCCGCCAGGCCGATCATGTTGCCGATGGCGCGGCCGTCAAAGCCCGACTGCGCCGCGGCGACCTGCTCGGTCTTCAGGATGTCGAACTTGACGACGTATTTGGTGGTCTTGAGCTTTCCCATGCGCAGCAACTTGCGCGCGGCATCCGGATCGCCCAAGTTGTAGGCCAGTGCGAATTCGTTCAGCACGGGACCTAAGTTCGAGCGCTCGAGCACCTGGAAGTTGGCGGCGGAGAGCTCGAGTTCACCAAAGTCCGCGATGTTGTTCGCCGTGAACTTCTGCAGGAACGTCGCGTTGTTGCTCTTGATATCGCCGGGAATCACGACCAGCGCCGGACCCTTTTTGTTCACATTCGTGTATTCGACGGGCTTGTAGAGCGCCTGGTCGGCGGAGGCGTTCGCCTTTTGCGACGTCGAGCTGCCGGCGGTAGGCGACGGATTGCCGAAAGTCGGCTGGGCGCTCGCCAATGACGCGCCGGCAAGGAGCGCTGCGGCCAGCGCCAGTTTCGTGCTCAGTTTGGTGCAACGGTCCAGGATGCGATGGTTCATTGCAGTCTCCACGTTCGAAAAGCGAATCAGGCAATTCAAGCGAATCTCGTGCCTGTGTTACTTGGATGGCTTGCCGCCCGTCAGCCCGGCGTTGCGGCAATAGTCTCCGTAGAGTTTCGCCACGACTTCGTCGGCGTTCTCGTTCACCAGCGTTTGCGCCATCCGCGAAACGTCAGCGCCGGCATAAGAGGCCCCGTAAGCGTCGGCATTGGAAATGATCCGGCCGTTGCCGCCCGTCAGCGTGAAGTTCATGTTCACCGAGACCTGATTGACCGGCATCATCGGGTTGCGCACCGCCTGTTCGGAAATGACGCCTTTCAGCACGAAGCTCGCGCCGAGTTTTTTCGACGCGGCGAGCGCGGCGTCGGGATCGTTGCGGAAATAGGCGTCGATTTCGGCCTGCGCGATCTGGGCGCGGATTTCCTCCGGCGTGAACGTCCGCAGCCCGAGCGAGCGCAGCCGCGTGTTGATCGACTGGAAGAGCGGCCCGTAATTCTGCTGGTGCGCGATGATCACGCCGTTCGATTGCACCTGGCCGATGACCAGCATGATCTTCTTGCCCTTGAGGTCGGCGCGGCAGGGTGTGGCCAGCTGGTAGCCGATGCGGTTCGCACGCGCGTCCTCCTCGGCTTGGGCGGCGGCCTTGTCGGCGGCCTCCTGCTCGGAAAACTTGAAGTTTTGCGCCCACGCGGTGCCGGCGGCCAGCGACGGCAGCAAGGCAGCGATTGCAAGGGCGAAACGGATTTGCATGGTCTATGCGCTAAGAGGGAGATGCCGGCAAGATTATTCCATTGTCGTATGAAAATCCACACGAAAAGTCCTTGTGTGAATATTCGCGCCGATACCTGTCGTGTTCGCGCCCATGTTGTAAGCAACAGATGCTAACTATAGGTGCTAACTGCATCCAGTCTTTCCGCCTTCGGCATTGAGTTGCGGCATGACCGTCCCGATCGCGCCTTTGCACGCGACAAGCGCGATGCCGTGGTTGCTGCCCCGCTTGTACTCCGGCAGCGTGTGCGTCGCTCCGGGGCTCAAGCTGTCGGCGCGCATCCTGCGCGGCGGCGACGGGCAATCGAAGGCCTTCCCCTGGCCGCCCTTGTAGCAGTAGACGACCTCGACGGCGAAGTTGCACGTATTGGTAATGGCTGCGTCTCCAAATTGAGATGCGCCGACCTCGGCAAACCGGATGCAGCCGTCCACGCGCCGTGCGTCGGAGCGAACGGCCTCGACGGGTGCAGGCGTCGATGCGGCAGCCGGTCGGGAGGCGACATTCGCCGCTGCCGCGGTTTCGACCCGGGCGGGTGCGGCGGCGGCGGCCGGGTCCGCTTTCGCCGCTGCAGCCGTCGCTGTGCCATTTAGGCGATCATTGCGAATGGCGAGCGAGACAGGGTGAGCGCCCTCGCAACCGGCGCGCCACACAGCGTAGATCGGTTCGCCTTCGTCGATCGCTTCGTACGGGTCCTTCGAATCCATCCTGCGATAAGTCCGTGATTCGCAGCGGATGAACGCGACATAGTCCCGCTCCTCGTTTTTTTCGACATTGCGCGCGAACAAGCGCGCGACGAATCCCGTCCCCGCCGAATCCACCTGATAATAATCGGCGTTCCAGTACCAGTAGACGTGCCGGCCCTCCGATACGACGCGGCTGCCGACATAGCGATAGCCCAGCGGGATCGCCAGTGCGTGGTGAGAAATGACGACGAGGCAGAGGAGGATCGGGAATCGCAGAAACATCGTCGTGCATTATCATCTCGAACACAGCCTCCTGATCGGAATTTCGAATTGAACGCCACCGCGCTCGCCTCCGGCATCTCCGCCCAATGGGACGAAGAGATCGTTCCGCAACTGGTCGACTACGTCCGCATACCCGCGAAGTCGCCGCACTTCGACGCGCAGTGGGTCACGAGCGGCCACATCGAACGCGTCGTCCGCCTCGCCGAAGCCTGGGTGAAAAGGCAGCCGGTGCGCGGGCTCACCGTGGAGATCGTCCGCTTGCCCGGCCGCACGCCACTGCTCTATTTCAATGTTCCCGGCACCGGCGATTCCACCGTGCTGCTCTACGGCCATCTCGACAAACAGCCGGAGATGACGGGCTGGCGCGACGGATTCGGCCCATGGGATCCGCTGATCGAAGACGGAAAACTGTACGGCCGAGGTAGCGCGGACGATGGCTACGCGGTGTTCGCGTCGCTTGCCGCCATCGGAGCATTGCAAACGCAGGGCATCGCGCACGCGCGCTGCGCGGGCATGATCGAAACCTGCGAGGAGAGCGGCAGCTACGATCTTCCCGCCTATCTTGAATTGCTGGCGCCGCGGCTGGGTCGTGTCGATTTCGTCGTGGGACTCGATTCCGGGTGCGGCGACTACGAGCGCCTCTGGGCTACGACGTCGCTGCGGGGATTGGCGGGCGGCACGCTGACGGTCGAAGTGCTGACCGAAGGCGTGCACTCGGGCGACGCGAGCGGCGTCGTGCCGTCGTCGTTTCGCATCGCGCGCAAGATCCTCGACCGGCTGGAAGATTCGACGACGGGCCGATTGCTGCCGGCGCAATTCCATGTCCCGATTCCCGTGGAGCGCATCGAGCAGGCGAAAAAAGCCGCGGCGGTCCTGGGGGACATCGTGATCCGCAAATACCCGTTTGCCGGCAGCACGCAGTCGATGCTGGCCGACCGCGCGGAGGCCATGCTGAACCGCACGTGGCGGCCCGCGCTGTCGGTCATCGGTGCGGATGGACTGCCGCCGATCGCCAGTGCGGGCAACGTCTTGCGCCCGAAGACGTCGCTGCAATTGTCGCTGCGCTTGCCGCCGACCGTCGACGGACCCGGCGCCACGACGATACTCAAGCGCTTGCTGGAAGCCGATCCGCCGCACGGCGCGACGGTGCGATTCGACGGCGAGACGGGTGCGACAGGCTGGAATGCGCCCGCCACCGCGCCGTGGCTGGCACGCGCGATCGACGAGGCTTCGATGCGCTTCTACGGCACGCCCGCAGGGGCCATGGGCGAGGGCGGCACGATTCCGTTCATGGCGATGCTGGGCAAGCATTTCCCGGACGCGCAATTCCTGATCACCGGCGTCCTGGGCCCCAAGTCGAACGCGCACGGGCCCAACGAATTCCTGCATATCCCTTATGCGAAGAAGCTCACCGCGTGCGTGGCCGATGTGCTGGCCGCGCATGCCGCGAGACCCTCTGCCTGACCCAAGGGCGGCGCGTTTCGTCGAAAGGAGGTCGTCATGGCGTCTTTGGATCCGGCGGCCGCAACCGCCGCCGAACTGGCGCGGATCACTTCGGAGCTGGAGGAGGCGGAGCTCTATGAGCAGCGGCTGCGCGGGCTGATCGTTGCTGTGCGGGATCAGCTCGCGGCCGGGCAGACCGAACGCGCATTGTCGATGCTGAACCAGGCGCTGAACGAGATCGACAGCGCGACCGACGTCGTCGTACCGGCGCGGACCGATGCTTCGAAAGCTCCTTAGCCGATTCTAGGTTTGCGTGGTTGCCGGTATGGGCAGTAGCGGCAGCGTTCCGGCCTTGTAGCGGCGGAGCAAGAGCTTCGTGATATCAATGTCGAACGCGGGACGCGGCGGCGCCTCGACGATGCGTGCGAGTTCACCTTCGTCGCGCGCCGTGCCGAGCCAGCACCAGTCGGCCAGCACGTGGACATCCACGCGCTCGCCGTTGGCGGATTGCTCGCGCACCGCCGCCATGCCAGGACATGGCCACGCCGGAATGGCGCGCGGCGACAGCGCGGCGGCCAGCCGCGCGGCGTGGTCGTCCGGCGACTCCGCGCCGATACACGCACCGGCACACCGCCTCAACTGCCGCGCAAAGCACGGTCCCGGCCGTTTTTCCAATCCAAGCGCCGTCCAGCATAGCGCGTGCTCGGCCGCGAGCGAGCGCAACGCCTCGCGAGCCTGTCCCCGCGATGAAAACGGGCCGAAACGCCCAGCCAAATCAGAGGGCAGGACGGCGTCGGCGCGAACGTAGCGTGGCGGCCCGGGCGCCGCCGGCAACTCGAGGACGCCTGATTCGGCTTTCCTGCGCAACGCGTGGTTGTGCGCGGGCATGAGCGCCTTGACGAGCTGCGACTCGCGCAGCAGCGCGCCGATCTCCCCCGCGGTTTCCTCGAATTCGATGCGCCGGATTTCCTGCGAGAGCCGAAGATCCGTCTCGCGCTGCCAGTCGCTGCAAAAATGCCCGGCGACGCGGTCGCGCAAATTGATGCTCTTGCCGACATAGAGCGGCAGCGGATTTTCGCCGTAGAAGAGATAGACGCCGGGCGCTTCGGGCAGCGCATCCAGGGCGTCCGCCGGCAGTTGCGGCGGCAAACTCGGAATGCGCAGGATCCGCTTGACCACGGTTTCGATCGTCTCGGCCGGCACGTCGCGATACACGGCCTGAACGAAAGCCCAGATCGCGCGCGCGTCGCCCAGCGCGCGGTGGCGGTCGGCCGCGGCCAAGCTGTGACGCGACACGATGGCGTCGAGGCCGTGCCCTTCGGCGTCCGGAAACAGCCGCCGCGAGAGCTTCACGGTGCACAACGTGCGCGCGGAGAACGGCCGGCCGAGGCGCGCAAATTCGTGCTTGAGGAATCCGTGGTCGAAGCGCGCGTTGTGGGCAACGAACACGCAGCCGTCGATCCTGGCCTCGATGGCGGAGGCGATCGCCGAAAAGGGAGGCGCACCCCTCACCATTGCATCGGTGATGCCGGTCAGCGCCTGGATCGCCGGCGGAATCGGCTCGCCGGGATCGACGAGCGTGTTCCATTCGCTCACGCGCGGCGCGCCGCCCGCGGGATCCGCATCCACGCGGACGATCCCGACCTCGGTCACCCGATCGACGGCGGCGCGCATGCCCGTCGTCTCGAGGTCGACGAACGCAACGGAAGGGGCAAAAAGCTGCATGAAGGCCGGCGGCTAACGATGAGCGGATCGGGGCCAAAAAAGGCTTGACTTCCAGAACGTTCGTTCGCTATTCTAACCTAATGTCGAACGATCGTTCCTACCTGACGGCTCTGCAGGATTATTACGCCCGCTATCGCGCGCTGCCATCGTATTCGTCGATCGGTGGACTGCTCGGGCTCAAGTCCAAGTCGTCGGTCGCGGCGCTGGTGGCGCGGTTAAAGCTCGCCGGATTTCTCGATTCGACGCCGGACAGGCGGCTGGCGCCGACGCGGCGCTTCTTCGCGCGCCCGCTCGCCGAATCGCCGGTTCGCGCGGGCCTGCCCGATGCCGTCGACGATTCCGATGCCGACGCGCTGACGATCGACGACTACCTGATCGAACGGCCATCGCAGACGGTGCTCATTCGCGTGAAGGGCGACTCGATGATGGATGCCGGCATTTTCGACGGTGACCTGGTCGTCGTCGAAAAACGTCCCGCCGCGGAAAAGGGCGACATCGTCGTCGCGATCGTCGATAACCAGTTCACGCTGAAGCGGCTGGACTTGGAGCAGGGGCGATTCGTGCTGAAGGCCGAGAACAAGGCCTATCCCGTCATCCGCCCCGAAGGCTCGCTCGAAATATTCGGCGTCATGGTGGGCCTCGTCCGCAAACTCTGACCGCGGCCGCGGTTCGGTTCCCCTCTCAACCGACAACGCGATTGCGGCCGCCCGCCTTCGCGACGTACAGGTTGCGATCCGCCATCGCGAGCATCCGCTCATGGCCGGGCAACGTCGTGTCGGCACACACACCGATCGACACGGTGAGCGTCAATTCCGGGTGAATCACTTCCCACGGATGCCGCTCCACGGCCTGGCGCAATTTCTCGCAGACCCGGCGCGCGGCGTCGGCGTCGGACTGCACGAGGACCAGGACGAATTCCTCTCCGCCGAAGCGCGCCACGAGGTCGGTGTGGCGAACCTGCGATGCCAGGAGCGTCGCGATCGACCGCAACACCGCGTCGCCGACGGCGTGCGAAAAGCGATCGTTGACCATCTTGAAGTGGTCGAGGTCGGCGATGGCCACGGCGAGAGGACGTCCGTGACGCAGGGCGAGTGCGAATTCGTCGACGAGCCGCTGGTCGAGCCGGCGCCGGTTGGCGAGGCCCGTCAACGCGTCCTCGAACGTCTGCCGCTCGAGCTGGTCGAGCAGGATGGTCTTTTCCAGGTTGGCCTCGATCAGCGACACATTGAGCGCGTCGAGGTCCTGGTTCGCGCTGGTGAGGACCGCCTGCCGCTCGCGCTGGAGGTCGGCCTCGCGCTTGGCGGCGGCGACCTGGTACTGGACGGCGAAGGCGCGGAGCTTGTTGCTCGCCGATTCGGTCTGCACCTCATGCTCGAGCTCGTGGAACCGGCGGAAATGGTGCAAGGCCTTCGCCGGGTCGCCGATACGCTCGTAATAGCCGGCGAGCGCCTCGTGGGATTCGTACCAGGTGAGCTTGATGTTGTGGCGCTCGCAGATATCGAGCGCCGCATGCAGCCGCTCGCGCGCCTCGTCGTTGCGTGATTGCGCATTGCTTAGCCTTCCGAGCGCCAGGTGCGCGTGCGCGATGCCCTGCGGATAGTCGATGGATTCCGAAAGCAGGAGCGCATCGCGCAACGTGCGTTCGGCGGCCGCGGGGTCGCCCAGTTTTTCGTGGACCAGTCCCAAATTGTTGAGCGTCGCGGCCTGCAGCATCGGCAGGCCGAGCGTCTCGAACAGTTGCCGGGCCTCGGACAGCGCCTCGAGCGCTTCCTGAAACTGCCCCAGGTTCTTCAAGTTGATGCCGACGTTGTTGAGCGTCTTGCCGCGCTCGAGGGCGTCGCGCTCATGCGTGCAAAGCGCGAGACTCTGCCGGTAGAACTCGAGGCCCGCCGCATGATCGCCGGTCTTCGAGCAGACGAGGCCGATCGTGCGCAGCGTCGCCGCGCGGTTCGCCGTGTTGCCGATGCGCTCGTCGATCTCCAGCGCACGCAACTGATGGTCGAACGCCCGCGCAAAGTCCCCCAGCGAATCGTGGATGAAGCTGATGGCGCGCAGCGTCTTGGCGGTCGCAACCTCGTTGCCGATGGCCTCGAAGCCCGCAAGCGCCTTGACGAAGAGGTCGAGCGCCGCGCCATGGTCGAGCAGCAGTTCCGAGCATCGCCCCTGCTGGTACAAGGCCTCGGCGTGCGCGGCCCGATCGGACAAATCGGTGGCGAGGGCCGCCGCCTCCAGCGCGTGGTCTAACGCCCGGCGCGCGTCGACATCGGAAATGCCGTCGGCAGCCGCAAGCAACAGCGGCAGCCGTTGCCGCGGCTCGCGTTCGGCTTCGAGCTTGGTCAGGATTTCGTCGACCGGCGCCACGTTCAGTTCCGCGTCACGCACGCTCGACCTCGACCAGGCAGTCGTAGAACGTCGCTGCGCGGCCCAGATCGGTGAGCGCCTGCGACGTGACGGCGTTGGCGTTGCAGCCATCGGGCGCGAGTTTTTGCCACCAGATCGACGGCGCCACGGCAACGCCGGCACGCGCGCGATCCGTGATGCGCAGCGTCGCCGTGAAGCTGCCGCGGTCGTTGCGGATGCGCACGATTTCACCTTCTGCAAGTCCGCGCGCCGCCGCGTCGGCCGGATTGAGATCGAGCTTCGGCGTTTTCTCCTCGGCGACGAATTCCGGCAGATTGCCGAACGACGAATTGAGAAAGTTGCGCGCGGGCGGCGAAATGAACGCCAGCGGGAAGCGGGCAGCAAGCTCTGGATTGGTCGTGAGCGACTCGCGCGGCGGGAGGTAATCGGGCAGGGGATCGGCGCCCAGCGCTTCCTCCGAGGCGCTCCAGAATTCGCACTTGCCCGACGGCGTTGGGAAATTCCCCTGAGCAAACGGCGCGTAAGCCTGCGCGACCTGCAGGCGGCGCCAGCCGTCGCGCTTCAAGTCGTCCCAATCGAGGTCCGCCGCGCGCGGATCGGAGCGCTGCCACGCCTGTCGCGCCATATCGTCGTCGCTGTCGCGGAAGCACGGCTCCGTGAAGCCCATCCGTGCCGCGAGACGCCGGAAGACCTCGGTGTTGGGGAGCGCTTCGCCCAATGGCGCGATCGCCGGATTGTTGGCCAGCGCATACAGGTGACCATAGGAATTGTGCACGTCGGTCTGCTCGAGCTGCGTGGTCGCGGGCAGCAGGATGTCGGCGAAGTCCGCGGTATCGGTCTGGAATATCTCGTGGACGACGACAAAAAGATCGTCGCGCGCAAAGCCGCGCCGCACTTTCGAGGACTCCGGCGCCACGGCGACCGGATTCGAGTTGTAGACGTAGATCGCCCGGATCGGCGGATCGGCGGCATCGAGCAGCGCGTCTCCGATGGTCGACATGTTGATCGTGCGCGGCGCGCCCCGTATCAGATCAGGCCGTTCCAGCGCATCGCGATCGATCGGGTACGTGCCCGAAGACGAGAGCAGCGCTCCGCCTGCGGGATCGCGCCACGCGCCGATGAGCGCGGGCAGGCAGGCGATGGCGCGCATCGCATTGCCGCCGCCGTGAACGCGCTGCATGCCGTAGTTCACGCGGATGGCGGCGGGACGGATCGTCCCGTAATCCCGTGCGAGCCCGACAACCTGCTCGACGGAAATGCCGCAGGCCTGCGCAACGCGGGCCGGTGTCCACAGCGCCGCACGCGCCGCGAGTGCTTCGAATCCCACCGTGTACCGGTCGATGTAGTCGCGGTCCAGCAGATTTTCCGCAATCAGGACGTGCATCAATCCCAGCGCCAGCGCGCCGTCGGTTCCGGGCAGGAGCGCGATGTGCTCGTGGCATTTCTCGGCGGTGGCGCTTCGGTAAGGATCGATCGCGATCAGCTTCGCGCCGCGGCGCTTGGCTTCCTGCGCGCGCATCCAGAAGTGGAGGTTGGACGTGACCGCGTTGCTCCCCCAGATCACGATCAGCTTGCTGTTCGAATATTGCTCGACGTCCATGCCCATCGACGCGCCAATGGCCACGCCCCAGCCCGCCTTGCCGGCCGACGCGCAGATCGTCCGGTCGAGCAACGACGCGCCGAGACGATGGAAGAACCGCCGGTCCATCGACGAGGACTGCAGGAGCCCCATGGTTCCGGCGTAGCTGTACGGCACAATCGCCTGCGGACCATCCTTCGACTGCGCGATGTCGGTGAACCGCGTTGCGATCGTCGCGAGCGCCTCATCCCACGAAATGCGCGCGAATCGCCCTTCGCCCTTCTTGCCGACGCGCTTCTTGGGATGCAGCAGGCGCTGATCCGAATAGGTCCGGTCTATGTATCTCGCCACTTTGGTACAGAGCACGCCCGCGGTGCCTGGATGATCGGCGGCACCGCGAACGTCGATCGCGCGGCCGTCCTCGACTGTCGTGAGGAGCGCGCAGGTGTCGGGGCAATCGTGCGGGCAGGCACCACGCACGACGTGCCGGCCGTGGGTCAGGTCAGGATCGAGCGGCATGAAATTCGACTGAAGATTGAACTGAACAACTCCGTATATATTCTACTGGACTCCAAGGACCGGAACGAAGGCGAATATTCACGCGCCATGAACGCCCGCAGCGACGATATCCCGTACGTCGAATTGGCCGACGACACGCGGCTCCCCGCGCTTGGCCTCGGCACGTGGACGATGGGCGAGCGCGCTTCGAAGGCGCCGCGCGAAGTCGCTGCGCTCGAGCGCGGCTTGGACCTTGGCATGACGTTGATCGACACGGCCGAAATGTACGGCGACGGCGGCGCCGAGGAAGTCGTCGCGCGCGCCATTGCGGGACGCCGGGACGCGGCGTTCGTCGTCAGCAAAGTCTATCCGCAAAACGCTGGAGCGAAGAGCATGCCAGCCGCCTGCGAGCGCAGCCTGCGTCGCCTCGGTATCGATTGCATCGACTTGTATCTGCTGCATTGGCGCGGGCGCATTCCACTGGCGGAAACTGTCGACGCGTTCGAGCGACTGCGCGCCGCCGGAAAAATCCGCCGCTGGGGTGTGTCGAACTTCGACACGGCCGACATGGAGAAGTTGTATGCGCTGCCCGACGGACGCCGCTGCGCCACCAATCAAGTACTGTACAACTTGGGCGAGCGCGGCATCGAATGGCGGCTTCTCGATTGGTGTCGCGAGCGCCGCATTCCGGTGATGGCTTATTCACCTGTCGCCCAGGGCCGGTTGCACACGAACCGGAAGCTCGCCGCCATCGCCCGACAAAATAACGTCACTCCGGTGCAACTCGCGCTCGCCTGGGTCCTGACGCGCCCGCAAGTCATCGCCATTCCGCAGTCGTCGAACTTGGCGCACGTCGACGAAATCCGCGCGGCCGCGGCAGTCCGTCTCGACGATACCGTTTTGGCGGCCCTCGACGCCGCATTTCCGCCGCCACGCCAAGCCACGGCGCTGTCCGTAATCTGACCCGCGTTGCCGCTGCGCGGCGGCCGCTGCCGGCCCGCGTCCTACAGGATTGGCGCTACGTACTTATCCGCGGCGGGCAATGAAAATCCGCCATATATCATGGACTTGATCAATGAGCCGCCAAGCGGTTCCGGAGGTTGGCACGCTTACTGCTCATGACTGGGCATCCGGTGGAGCCATACCGCCGAACCCAAGACAGGAGAAGCGCCGTGAACTACACCCACTATGACTACCTCGACTTAGCGCCCGGCGCGAGCCCTGCACGCATCGAGGCGGCGTATGCCGCGGTGCTGGAAAGATTCCAGTTCGGCGCTACCGACGCCGGCCAGGATCTGTCGGGTCTGGTTCGCATGATCCACGCCGCCTACGAAATCCTCTCCCGCCCGGAGTTGCGCCGGAGCTATGACGAAAAGCTGGCGCAGGAAGCCGCCTTCGCCGATGCAGAACTGAAAGCCACGCTCGACATGCTGCCGGCCGGCCCAGGCAAGCGCGTTCAGGACGTGCCCGAACCGTTGCGTGAAGCATTCCGTGCACTCGCCGCCTGACACCATGGCGAACCGAGCCACCTGTTACGGCCGCCGGGAAGTCTCACTTCCAGACTGCAAACAGCGATGCGGTCGGCGGCCGTAATCCTGACGCAACACCGCAGATCGCGCAGGCCGGCGATCCTCGGATTCGATCGCGCCGTGCCACGGCGCATCGCGCAACCGCGCAGTCCTCGGCGGTCCGATGCGGGCGACGCCCGTGCATTGCCGCGAACGAATACCGGCAAGGCGCGCGCGGCGCGGCGCCGGCATCGTCCCGACGCCATCGTTCCGCGCGGATATCTTCCGCTCGTCGTTCACTGACACATTCCAGGTTGCCGTCCGCGGTCGCGAAGTTCGCGCCGCTTTCAATCGCTCGGCCATTCGTTCAATAGCGAGGTCGCGAGGCTATGTCGCGTAATGCACGAAGAGTCTTTCGCAATACGCGCGAGACGCGCGGCGTTCGCAACGACATGCAAATGACCGTCCGTCGCGCTGGCAAAGATCTTGCACTAGCTCGAGCACTGCACGATCAATCGCGGCGCCGTCACTTTAGCGGCACGCACGAGATGGAGGATGCACCGTGGAAAAGTGTCAGTTGTGCCAATACTACGACCGGTCGAACGTCAAGCCGAACGACGGCAAGGTGACGCAATGGGGTCAATGCCGCCGCGCTTCGCCGATGCTGCATCCCATCAATGCGAAGTCGTACATGATCGAAGGCGTCTGGCCGCACGTCCGTGACGACGACTGGTGCGGCGAGTGGAAAATAATGACGCGGCGCATGGACACACGCATCACGGAAGTGAGCACCGGACCCCTCATCCCCGGACAGAATCCATCCTCGCCGTCGCCCCTGTCTCCCGCCATGCCGGCGCGACCGTTGACGATGGCGCCGCCTTCTTCCATCGGCGGCAGCCAGTCGAAAATGCCGTTACCCAGCGTCGCGATGGCGACGATGTCGACGTCTTCTTCGATCGGCGGCAGCCAGTCCAAGATGCCGCTGCCCGGCGTGGCCATGCTCTCTTCCGGCGGCGATTGATCGGCAATCAAAAAGACCGCTGATCGTTACCTGAACGCGCAACGCGAGCGACAGCGACCCGAAAACCTTCGACCCATTCCGATCAGCGCAGATCGGCGTGCTGCGGCGTAGCAGCCTGCCTCGGGTTGGCCCCTCCCGGCCCGTCGCAGTCCGTGCATCGCAGCACACCGATCTGTACTGCAGGATTTGACCCGCGGCGGCCACGTCTGCCGCTCGAGCGCAGAAATTCCCGCCGCATCGCGACCGGTTCGCCAAACCTGCTACAGTTTCACGCGTCCGCGCGTCGATGAACGACGTCGCGTCGCGCTCCACCCGGCCTTCCCATGATCGCTTTCGACCTTGCCGCGGCGCGTGCCGAAGGCGCCACGCTTGTTACGCCAAACAATCGCCTCGCGCGCACGCTGGTCGCGCGCCACGATGCGGCCATGGTGCGCGCCGGACATCGGACGTGGACGCCCGCGCGTGCGCTGCCGTGGTCGCCGTGGCTGGCCACACTCTGGAGCGAGGCCGGCGCCGCGGGGGCCATTGGCGCCCCGTTACGGCTGCTGGCGCCGGTCGAGGCCTCATTCCTTTGGCATCGGATTGTCGCTGCGGATGCGAGCGCGCGTTCGCCGCTGTTCGACCGCGACGGCGCGGCGTCGCTCGCCGCCGATGCGTGGGCACTCGTGCACGCGTGGGGCACGGGTGGCGAGAGTTGGCGAGGGTGGCGAGGCAGCGCCGACGCGCCGGTCGATTCCGATCCCGCGATGTTTGCGGGCTGGGCCGAGGAGTATCGGCGTGAGCTCGACCGTTTAAGCGCGGTGGACTTAAGCGTTGTCCCGGACGTCCTGGCGAAGGCTGCGAGTGGCGTGCCGGAATGGCGGGGACGGGAAGCGGTGCTGGCGGGTTTCGTCGAGTTGTCGCCCCAGCAACAGCGACTGTGCGATGCCTTGACCTTGGCGGGCATGTCCATCCGATCGGTGGCCACGGTCACCGGAGCGGCGTCTGCGGTGCAATTCAGCGCGGCGACAACGCGCGATGAATTGCGCGCCGCACTCGTCTGGGCGCGCAGGCAGGTCGAAGCCCGGCCCGCGTGCAGCGTCGGCATCGCGATCGAGGACCTCGCGCAGCGGCGCGACGAAGTGCGAGCGCTGGCGGAAGACGTGCTGTGTCCCGCGTTGCAGCTCGCCGGCAATGCGGGAGCGCCGCGACCGTACAACCTCTCGCTGGGGACGCCGCTCGCCGACACGCCGATCGTCGCGTCGGCGCTCGCCGTGATGACGCTTGCGCACGGGCCCCTCGCGCGAGCCGCGGCAGCGCGGCTGCTGCGCTCGCCTTACCTTCCGGGTCCGTGGCAGGCGCGCGCGCAATGCGAACGCGATTGGCTCGACGAGGGGCGCGTCAGGGTCCACTGGGACGACGTGCTTGCCGGCCTCGGCCGATTCGACGTTGCGCTGGCCACGCGCTGGCGCACCGCGCGCGAGGGATTGCGGCGGCCGGCGCCGCAGTCGCCGCGGCATTGGTCGAGCCATTGGCGAGGCCTCCTCGAGCGTTGTGGCTGGCCGGGCAGCGAGTCACTGTCGAGCATCGAATTCGCAGCGCGCAACGCGTGGGAAAAGCTGCTCGAGGAGTTTGCGCGCATCGGGGCGCTCGACACGCGCATGACCAGCGCAACCGCCTTGTCCACGCTGGGTGAGCTTGCACGCCGCGATATCTTCCAGCCGAAAACGCCGCCCGCGGCAATTTCGATCATGGGCATTCTCGAAGCGGCGGGATTGCCATTCGACGCGCTGTGGGTTGCCGGATTGTCGGCGCAGCGCTGGCCACCGGCGCCGCAACCCAATCCGTTCCTGCCCATCGGCTGGCAGCGAGATCGGAACGTTCCGCGATCGAGCGCTGCGCGTGAGCTGGCCTATGCGCGGGCGCTCACGGCGAGCCTCACGCAAGCCGCGCCGTCCGTCGTATTGAGCTACGCCGAGACGTCCGATGGGGAGCCGTGCGCGCCGTCGGCGTTGATCGACGCGACTGTGCCGACGCTCGACGAAGACCTCGACGGCCTCCCCAGCGCGGACGTGATCGCCGCGGCGCGCCAGTGCGAGGCGATCGCGGACGAGCGCGCCCCCGCATTGCCGTCCGGCAAAGTGCGCGGCGGTGCGCGTCTCATCGCGGCGCAAAGCGACTGCCCGTTTCGCGCGACCGCGTGCTTCCGGCTGCGCGTCGAGCCTTGGCCGGAGGCGGCGGAGGGCTTGAACGCGAAGGAGCGCGGACAACTGATCCACGAGGCCATGGCAGCGTTCTGGCGCGATGTCGGAACGCATGCGGCGTTGGCGACGTGCGACGACGCGCAGGTGGGAAGACGCGTCGAAGCCTCGGTGGCCCACGCTGTGACCACCCTCACACCTGCGCGCTGGCGATTGCTTCCACCGGCGCTTGCGGCGGCCGAGTCGGCGCGCATTGCGGGCATCGCCGCGCACTGGATCGAAAAATACGAACGACCCCGTCCCGGATTCGCCGTCACCAACGTCGAGTGGTCGCTGCCGCTCGACATCGCAGGCTTGGCGCTTACGTTGAGGCTCGACCGCGTCGACACGCTGGACGATGGCGGCCACGCGATCATCGATTACAAGTCCGGCCTCGTCGATGCGCCTTCCACGTGGTTCGCGCAGAGGCCGCGCGCGCCGCAGCTCGGCCTGTATGCACTTGCGCTCAAGGCCCTGCATCCGGACATCGCGTTGAAGGCGGTTGCCTATGCGAAGCTCAAGGCCGGCGAGATCCGTCCCATTGGTCTCGTCGCCGAAAAGGAAGCGTGGCCCGAACTGACGGCCGTTGCCAAGCTGGCGGAGCCCAACACCTGGGCGGGTGTCGAGCACCGCTGGCGCGCGCAGCTTACGAATATCGCCACCGAGTTTCGCGATGGCGTGGCCACGGTGACGCCGCGCGACAACGGCGCGCCGTGCCGCACCTGCGGCCTGCAGCCGTTATGCCGGATCGGAGCTGCCGGATTGCCCGTGCTCGAACGCAACGATGACTGAACGCGACGATCTCCTCGCGCGCGACATCGCGCACCGCGCGTTGGCGCTCGATGTCCGCCAATCGTTTCTCGTGCAGTCGCCGGCGGGATCCGGAAAGACCGAACTCCTGATCCAGCGTTATCTTGCGCTCTTGAGCATCGTCGAGCGCCCGGAGCAGGTGCTGGCGATGACGTTCACGCGCAAGGCTGCAGCCGAGATGCGCGAGCGCATCGTCGATGCACTGCGAACCGCCGCGGACGGGCTGCCGCCGGCTGCGACGTCCGATCACCACGCGAAAACGCGCATGCTCGCGACGGCCGCGCTGGCGCGGGATCGCGCGCTCGGATGGGACTTGGTCATCCACCCGGCAAGACTGGCGATCTACACGATCGATGCTTTCTGCGCATCCCTCGTGCGCCAAGCACCCATTGCAACGGGCTTAGGCTCCCTTCCGCGCTTCGAAGAGCACGCCGAACACCTGTATCGCCAGGCCGCCCGCGAAGCGCTTGCAGGAGCTTCGGCCGGCGACGCCGATTGGCGCGCATTGCTCGACCATCTCGACAACGATGCCGAGCGCGTCGTCAAACTCCTGGCGTCGATGCTCGGCAAGCGCGACCAATGGCTGCGTCATCTCGGCGTGGGGCCACCGCACGCGTTGAGAGCGCAGCTGGAACGCACGTTGCAGCATGAAATCGAAGACGAACTCGGCCAGGTTCGGCGCATGCTGGCGCCCACAACGCTCGCATCGATCGCGCGGATCGCCGCGGACGCGTCCAACGATCTCGCGCGCAATGACGGCGACTTGGCGCTCGCCGCGGCGCTCGCCCGTTGTGTCGCGGCCGGAGGGGCGCCGCCAGCGCAATGGCAACAGCAAGACGATTGGCGCGCGCTCGCCAACTGGTTGTTGGTGAAGGATGGGCCGCGATTCCGCCAGACGATCAACGCGCGGGGCGGCGTGGCCGCGATAGCGTCGGGAGCCGGCGCCGCCGAACGCGCTGCGCGCAAGGACGACGTTGCACAAATGTTGCGCGCGTTCGGTGCACAGCAAGGATTGGCCGATGCCCTGCACCTCGCGCGCAGCCTGCCGCCACCTGCCTACACAGACACAGGCTGGGCGATCGTCGCTTCGTTGCTGGCCGTGCTGCCGCAGGCCGTGGCGGAGTTGGAGCTTGTCTTCGCCGCCGAAGGCGCCATCGACTTCGTGCAACTGACGCTGGCGGCGCTGCGCGCGCTCGGCACGCCGGAGGAGCCGACAGATCTCCTGCTGCGTCTTGATTCACGCTACGGCCATCTGCTCATCGACGAATTCCAGGATACGTCCGATGTGCAATACGAGTTGCTGGCGAGCATCACGGCGGGCTGGATCGAAGGCGACGGCCGCACGCTGTTCGCGGTTGGCGATCCGATGCAGTCGATCTACCGTTTCCGCGACGCCGAAGTGCGGCTGTTCCTCGAGGCGCAGGAGCGCGGGCGCATCGGAAACGTCCCTGTGCATGTCGTCGACCTCACCCGCAATTTCCGCTCGCAAGGCGCGGTGGTGCAATGGGTCAACGACGTATTCCCGTCGGTGCTGGCACCGCAAAGCAATCCGTGGCGCGGGGCGGTCTCGTTCGCAGCCGCGGCGGCCACACGTGCGGCGGACGACGATGCGCGGCCCACCCTCGAACTCGTGACCACTGCCGAAGCCGAGGCCGAATGCGTGGTCCGGCGCGTAACCGACGCACTGGCCGCCAACGCCTCCGAAATCGCGATCCTCGTGCGCACGCGCGCGGCGCTCGACCTGATCCTGCCGGCGCTGCGTTCGGCGCACATTCCGTTCGCAGCCGTCGAGCTCGATGCCTTGGGCGCCCGGCAGTCGGTCCTCGACCTCACTTCGCTCGCTCACGCGCTGCTGCAGCCCGCCGATGGCCTGGCGTCGCTCGCCGTCTTGCGTGCGCCGTGGTGCGGCCTCGTGCTTTCCGATCTGCTGATCGTGTCCGCGCATGCGGCGCGCGGCCTGAAAGACATCCTCACCCGCCGTCATGAAATGGAAGGAATCAGCATTGACGGCCATGCGCGACTCGATTGCGTTGCCGCGGCGCTGCTGCCGGCCTTCGACGAACGCGGCCGCGTGGCGTTCAGCGAATGCGTCCGCGGAGCCTGGCTTGCGCTCGGCGGGCCTGCCACGCTCGACGAGGCGATCGACCTCGATGCCGGGGAGCGATTCCTGGCGCTGCTCGCCGCGCACGAAGCCGGAGGCGATATTCGCGACTGGAACCAGCTGCTTGCCGCGCTCGAAACCATGTACCCCACGCCGGCCGCGGGAAGCGCGGCGCGCGTGCAGGTGATGACGCTGCACAAGGCCAAAGGGCTCGAATTCGATACGGTGATTCTTCCCGGCCTGGCTCGCAGCCCCCAAGGCGATAACGACGAGCTGCTGCGTTGGCGCACCCGACCCGGCGGTCTGCTGTTGGCGCCGATCAAGGCGCGCAGCGGCGACGCCGATCCGATTTACGCCTACCTCAACGTGCTTGCCGCAGCGGAAGCCGATCACGAGCTGGGCCGCCTGCTCTATGTCGGCGCGACGCGCGCGCGGACGCGGTTGCACTTGATTGCGACCGCCGGGATGGACGAAGGAGCGGTGGCCGGTGCGGCGAACTGGAAGCCCGCACCGAGGGATTCCGCACTGTCGAAACTAGGGTCGGCGCTCGAGGTTCCAATGCTACCGCCGACCGCCTCGCCGAGTCCGATCGCAAATGCGGCACCTTTTCCGCCGCCACCGTTGCTGCGCTTTCCGGCCGGATTCACGATTCCGGCGCTCGCAGGCGCCGTCGCCATGGGGGCCGATGTGCCCGCGGCCGCAATCGAGCCACCCATTCCGTTCGAATGGGCCCACGCCACCGCTGCGGCCATCGGCACCGTCACGCACCGGCTGCTGGCACAGCTCGCGCGCGAAGGGATTGCGAAATGGAGCGACGATCGCGTCGCGACGTTGCACGCGCGCGTCGTCATGGAATTGCAAAGCGAAGGAGTCGACGAGGAGCAAATGGTGCGGGCTGCCGCCGACGTCGACCGCGCAATGCGCAACGTGCTTGCCGATTCACGGGGACGCTGGCTTTTCGATCCCGCGCATGCGGAGGCCGCCAGCGAATGGGCGCTGGCGGGCATCGACGATGGCGCCATCGTTCACGTTTCCCTGGACAGGACGTTCGTCGCGGAAGGCGTACGCTGGATCGTCGACTTCAAGACCGGGCGCCACGAAGGCGGCGACACGAACTCATTTCTCTCGCGCGAGCAGGAGCGCTACCGCGCGCAACTCGAGCGCTATGCGCGCATCGTCCACGAGCTCGATCCGCGACCCATAAGGCTTGCGCTCTACTATCCGCTGGTCGACGCGGGGTGGCGCGAATGGCCGTTCGCGGAGCCCGAGGAAAACTGATAGAATTCAAGCTTTTGGCGCATCTTGTCGCAGTGCAAACGCCGTTCGCGGATCAAGGGCGGCGCAGGCAAGCGGCCCCCCTAATGTGCGAATAACTCGCGGACTTCCGGCACACGCGGATGGACCGGTCGCGCTGACGATCGGCAATTTCGATGGTGTCCATCTCGGTCATCAGGCGATGCTGACGCGGCTTTGCGAAGCCGCGGAGGACTTGCGCCTGCCGCCGGCCGTCCTCACGTTCGATCCGCATCCGCGAGAATTCTTCGCCAAGGATGCGGCGCCGCCACGATTGTCGAAGTTGCGCCAGAAGCTCGAGCTCTTTCGCGTGTTCGGCGTGGCCCGGACTTTTATCGCGCGTTTCGACGATCGCCTTGCGGGAATGACGCCGGAGGCGTTCATCGACGACGTGCTGGTGCGGCGGCTCGACGCGCGCTGGGTGCTCGTCGGCGACGATTTCCGGTTCGGCAGGGCGCGCGCGGGGAATCTCGCGGTGCTCCGCGCGCACGCAAAGACGTTCAGCGTCGAAGGCATGCGGACAGTCGCCGTGGATGCACAGCGGGCATCGTCGACGGCGGTGCGCGAAGCGCTGGCCGCCGGCGATCTTCCGCGCGCGGCGGCGCTGCTGGGCCGGCCCTACGCGATCAGCGGGCGCGTGGCGCATGGCGACAAGCGTGGTCGCAACCTGGGTTTCCCGACGGCGAACATTCCGCTGAAACATCGGCCGCCCCTGTCGGGCATCTTCGCGGTGCGCGTTCATGGCCTCGGGTCGTCGCCGCGCGCCGGTGTGGCGAGCGTTGGCGTGCGCCCGACGATCGCGCAAAACGGCAAGCCCTTGCTGGAAGTTTTCTTGTTCGACTTCGACGAGACGATTTATGGCCACCGCGTAACGGTCGAATTCATATGCAAGCTTCGCGACGAGGAAAAGTACGACACGCTCGACGCGCTGACGCGCCAGATTCGCGCCGATGTGGCGCAGGCCCGCGACTATTTTGCGCGCGTGGCATGATGAGTGCCTTTCCGCGGTTTTTCTTATGCCCGACGAAATCAAGACAGACTATAAATCCACGCTGAACCTGCCCGACACTCCGTTTCCGATGCGCGGCGATCTGGCCAAGCGCGAGCCGAAGTGGGTCAAGGAATGGCAGGAGCGCAAGGTGTACGAGGCCATCCGCGCCGCGTCGCACGGGCGCCCGCGCTTCGTGTTGCACGATGGGCCTCCGTATGCGAACGGCGACATCCATATCGGCCACGCCGTCAACAAGATCCTCAAGGACATCGTCGTCAAGAGTAAACAGCTCGCGGGATTCGATGCGCCTTACGTGCCGGGCTGGGACTGCCACGGCATGCCGATCGAGGTGCAGATCGAAAAATCGCACGGCAAGCATCTGTCGACGGGCGAAACGCAGCGCCTCGCGCGCGCCTACGCCACCGAGCAGATCGCGCGGCAGAAAGAGGGGTTCAGGCGGCTCGGTGTGCTGGGCGACTGGGACCATCCCTACACGACGATGGCATTCAAGAACGAAGCCGATGAGATCCGCACGCTCGGCAGGGTTCTCGAAAAAGGATTCGTGTACCGCGGATTGAAGCCCGTCAACTGGTGCTTCGATTGCCAGAGCGCACTGGCCGAGGCCGAGGTCGAGTACGAGGATCGCGTCGACATCGCGATCGACGTCGGTTTCAAGATCGATCCGCAGGACGGCGTGAAACTCGCCACGGCCTTTGGGCTTCCGGAATTGCCGGCGGGACCGGTCTTCGCGATGATCTGGACGACGACTCCCTGGACGATCCCTGCCAACCAGGCGTTGACGATGCATCCGGAATTCACGTACGCGCTGGTCGCGACGAAGAAGGGGCACCTCATCGTCGCGCAGGACCTGGTCGACGCATGCCTTACACGCTATGAACTCGATGGACAGATCATCGCGACGGCCAAGGGCGCGTTGCTGGAGCTGATCCGTTTCCGGCATCCGTTCTACGATCGCGCGTCCCCGGTGCATCTTGGCACCTTCGTCCTGCTGGACCAGGGAACCGGCATCGTGCATTCGTCGCCCGCGTACGGCATCGACGACTTCCAGTCCTGCCGTGGCTACGGCATGAAGGACGAGGACATCATCAATCCGGTGCAAGGCGATGGCCGTTACGCCGGCAGCCTGCCGTTCTTCGGTGGCGAAAAAATCTGGGAAGCCAATCCGCAGATCGTGACCAAGCTTCGCGACGTCGGCGCGTTGTTCCACGCCGTCAAATACACGCACAGCTACATGCATTGCTGGCGGCACAAGACGCCGATCATCTATCGCGCAACGACGCAATGGTTCGTCGGGATGGATGAAGTCCCCGGCTGGCACGGCCATGCGGCGCCCGAGGCGCTGCGCGCGACGGCGCTGCGCGGGATCGACGCCACGCAGTTCTATCCGGCGTGGGGCAAGGCGCGGCTTTATGGAATGATCGCCAATCGTCCCGACTGGACGTTGTCGCGGCAACGGCAATGGGGCGTGCCGCTGCCGTTTTTCATCGACAAGGAAACCGACCAGCTTCATCCGGACACGATGGCGCTCCTCGAACTCGCTGCGCTGAAAGTCGAACACGGTGGCCTGGAAACGTGGTTCGCGGCGACGCACGAGGACTTCGGCGTCGACGCGGCCAAATACCGGAAGCTGACCGATACGCTCGACGTGTGGTTCGATTCGGGCAGCACGTTCGAGACCGTGATGGGCGGTCCCGATGGCCGCGCGAAAGGGTTGGGCTCGCATCCGCAGGACCACGGCTTCCCGGCGGATCTCTATCTCGAAGGCTCGGACCAGCATCGCGGCTGGTTCCATTCGTCGCTGCTCATCTCGAGCATGGTCAACGGTGTTCCGCCCTACAAGGCGCTGCTCACCCACGGCTTCGCAGTCGACGGCGAGGGCAGGAAGATGTCGAAGTCCCGCGGCAACGTCGTGTCGCCGCTCAAGGTCGCGGAGACGCTCGGCGCGGAGATTCTTCGCCTGTGGGTCGCCGCGACCGACTATTCGGGCGAGTTGACGATCTCCGACGAAATCCTGAAGCGCGTCGTCGAAGGCTATCGGCGCATCCGCAATACGCTGCGCTTCCTGATGGCGAACACGGCCGATTTCGACGCCGCCAAAGACGCCGTTCCCGCCGCGCAACTGATGGAAATGGACCGTTTCGCGCTCGCGCAGGCGCGCGCCTTGGCCACGGCGGCCGCCGCCGATTACGCGCGGTACGAATTTCACTTGGTCGTGCAACGTCTGCAGACCTATTGCTCGGAGGAGCTTGGCGGCTTCTACCTCGACGTGCTGAAGGATCGCCTCTACACGGCCGCGCCCGGCAGCGACGCGCGCCGGTCTGCGCAAACGGCGCTGGTCGAGATCCGCGATATGCTCCTGAAGCTGATGGCGCCGATTCTCTCGTTCACTGCGGAGGAAGCGTGGCGACTGGTGCACGGCGGGGATCCGACGATCTTCGTGAACACGTGGACGGGCGCGCCGGCCCCGGACGCGGAGTCTGCCGCGCTCGTGGCCAAATGGCAGCGGATCCTCGCGGTGCGCGCCGCGGTCCAGAAAGTACTCGAAGGGGTGCGCCAGTCCGGCGCGATCGGGTCCTCGCTGCAGGCCGAAGTCGCGATCACGGCGCCTGTTGCCGATTACGAGGCGCTGGCATCGCTCGGCGACGACCTGCGATTCGTCACGATCACGTCGGCGGCGACCGTTGCCTTGGGCGAAGAACTGGCCGTCCGCGTCACGCCGAGCGTCCATCCAAAGTGTGAGCGCTGCTGGCACTGGCGCGCGGACGTCGGCGCCGACGCGGCCCACCCGACGCTGTGCGGGCGCTGCGTCGCCAATTTGTTCGGCGCCGGTGAACCGCGCGAGTTTGCGTGAGTCGGATTTACGGACCTGAAGTCATGGCGGCGACGACGAACAGCGAAGGTTCAGGATTGAAATGGTTGATGCTCGCCGCAGCCGTGATCGTCCTCGACCGGATCACGAAGGGTCTCATCGTCGCGTCATTCGCGCGCGGTGAGGAATTGCCGGTCACGGGATTCATGAGCCTCGTCCTCGCGTACAACCCGGGTGTGGCCTTCAGTTTTTTCGCCGGCGCGCCCGATTGGACGCGCTGGCTGCTGGCGGCCATCGCCGTTGTCGCCAGCGTGTTCCTCACGTGGATGCTCAAGCGCGGCGGCAGCGGCATCCTGTGCGCCGGGCTGGCATTGATCCTGGGCGGCGCGTTGGGCAATTTGTGGGATCGCATCGTGATCGGCAAGGTTGTCGACTTCCTGCTGTTCCACTACGGCGCGTGGTCGTGGCCGGCGTTCAACGTCGCCGACAGCGCGATAACGGTGGGCGCCGGATTGCTCATTCTCGACAGTTTCCGGCGGCGAGGCCCGGACGTGCCCGCGCCCGCAGCCAAGGAATAGACTGCTAACCGTGCAAATCATTCTCGCCAATCCCCGAGGTTTCTGCGCCGGCGTCGACCGCGCCATCGCGATCGTCCTGCGCGCGCTCGAGCAGCACGGCGCGCCGATTTACGTGCGCCACGAAGTCGTCCACAACAAGTACGTCGTCGACGACCTGAAGCAGAAGGGCGCGGTGTTCGTCGATGAGCTCGATGAGGTTCCGGCGGGCGCGACCGTCGTCTTCTCGGCGCACGGCGTGTCGCAGGCCGTCCGGACGGAAGCGCTGTTGCGCGGGCTCAACGTTTTCGACGCGACGTGCCCATTGGTCACCAAGGTTCACGTCGAGGTCGCGAAGATGCGCGGGCAGGGCCGGGAGATCGTCATGATCGGCCACGCGGGTCACCCGGAAGTCGACGGCACGATGGGCCAGGCCGAAGGCGGCATCTACCTCGTGGAGTCGGCGGACGACGTCGATCGCCTCGCCGTGCGCGATCCGAAAATGCTCGCCTACGTCACGCAAACCACGTTGTCGATGGATGACGCCGCGGCCGTCGTCGCTGCGCTCAAGGCCAAGTTCCCCGATATCGTCGGGCCGAAGAAGGACGACATCTGTTACGCGACGCAGAATCGCCAGGACGCGGTCAAGGGAATGGTGCCAAAGGTGGATACTGTCATCGTCGTCGGCAGCCCCAACAGCTCCAATTCGAATCGCCTGCGCGAAGTCGCCGCGAATCGCGGCGTGCCGACCTACCTCATCGATCACGCGGGAGAGCTGCGTCCCGAATGGGTCGCCGGCAAGCATCGCGTCGGCGTCACCGCAGGGGCGTCCGCGCCGGAGGTGCTGGTCAGGCAGGTCGTTGCGCGTTTGAAGGAACTGGGTGCGCTCGGCGTGACCGAGTTGTCGGGAATCGTCGAGAACGTGACGTTTCCCTTGCCTCGGGGACTTGCCGGCAGCGCGGTGGCCAAGGCCCCGGAGGTCGGGCCGCTCTCCGGGCACGGCGTTGGCGGTGAAACCGTTTAGCCCCTAGTGGACTGCGCGCTCCGCGCGAAACCACAGAAGCAATGCAACGAACGTGACTGCCGCCAGCGCTGCGGCCGTCCCCGCGACGACCGCATGGCGCGCAGGCTCGCTCACCGCGCGCGTCAGGCCCTCCGCAAAATAGAAAGGCAAGAGCAGCGACAGCCACTGCCTCGGCCTTGTTTCGCCGCGGGCGACCCCGGGAAACAGGATGGCGAGCGGAACGGCCTTCACCGCCAGCCATGCGCCGCCCGACGGCAACGGGGCGAGCGCGGTTTCCCACAGCAGTTCGAATAGCGCGAGCGCCGCGAGTCCGACGATCGTCGAACGCGCGAGGGTTGCAGGCGATGGGGGAACGGTCACCCGACCACGATGAATTCGTAGAGTTCGAACCCCGGCCCCTGCTCGATTTGCTTGGTCAGCACCGCGAAACCGGTATCGGCGCCGCGCTTCAACGTGATGGCCTGCTCCAGCGCAAACGCGCCCGCCGGGACCAGGATCTGCGGCGGCGCCTGGTCGGCGCCCGCACCCTTTTCCTCGGGCAACACGACGACCGGCGTGACCGAGCTCGCCGTCCCGTCTTCCAATGCGGCCGCCGCGGCTTCGGGGCTGTCGGAAAGCAATTCGCAGCCGAATTCGAGGCCGCTTCCGGTAAACGTGTTGCGGAACCAGCGAACCATCGCCACCTGCAGCCCACCGCGGCCCTCGATGCGCAACGCAATCAGCTCGCCGATCCTGAGCGCTGCAGGGGCGGGATCGGTCTGGCGCAGCGCGTATCCGGCGGGCGTGTGGTTGATGACCTGGCAATTGGCCATCGGCGGCAGGCCCGCCGGCGGATTGGGGATGCCCGAATGCAGGCCGCGGCTGTATTGCCAGATGCCGCTTAAGCCGGAGCACATCACGACACGGGCGCGCGACGGCAGGCGGTTGAATTGCCGCGCGGGCGGTATGGCCCACTGCCGCAGCAGCCGCTTCAGCAGACCGATGTACTGCGTTCGCGCCAGCGGGTCCTTGCCGATGCCCGCCGGAACGTCGCCGCCCGCCTCGAGCGCGCGCAGCTGTTCCTGGATCTGAAAGGCCAGGTCGAAGGTCAACAGAAATAATTTGCTGCCGTCGATCGAGCCGCCCTTGTTGGCGGAAAACGGCGGGAAATCGTGGCCGACCGGCACGATCGCCACGGCCTTGGCCATCCGGTGCACGGGCACCACGTCGGTGAGCTTCGCCCAATGCGCATACTCCTGGACGTAGCGAAGCACGATGGGCAGTTGTCCCGGCAGAAACCCGTACGGATTGGCCAACGCCAGCAGGAGCGATTGCACCGTCAACCGTTCCGGTGTGGCTTCCGGCTGGTCCGGGGCGACCGGGGTCAGGTGGATGCCGCGCTCGCGCGCAAACATGTGGATGAGGTGCGCGTCGTGCCACGTGCGGGGCGGCACGGGGGCGAAGGACAGGTAGCTGTTGACGAGGATGCGCGCCGTGCATTGCAGGCAGCGATGGACGAGCGCCACCATCAGCCGCTGCCCGCCCAACGCGATCCGCTTGTCCGCTTCGTTGACGAGGAGGTGCTTGAACGCGGTCGCGAGCTCGCTCGAGAGCGTCAGCGCCGCCTTCGCGGCCTCCAGCGCCTCTCCGGACAACGGGTGCGAAGCGCGCACGAATTGTTTTTCGAGCACGGGCCAGAGCGTCGTCGCCGTCGCCCAATATTGCTCGGCCAGTTCGAGGCGCTTGCTGTCGCTCATTGCGACCCGGTTGGTGGCCGCAAGGGCATCACCGATCACATGCGCCGCGTCGGCCGGGTCGCGCCGCAGCGTCTCGTCCAGCCACAGTCCGACCTTGGCCGGCCGAATTTCGGGCGGATTGGCCGGACGCGGATCAACCGGCGGCAGCGAGAGCTTCAGGGGCATGGAAGTCGAAAGGAGTTTCTTGTTCGTGTCCGCGCAAATGTCTCGAGGCGGCTCGCGATTGTATGCGAAAGCCCGCGTCAAGGACCGGTCGATCCGCCGGATTCAAGCGGGAAGCATGCCACATCGAGACTTCCAGACCGGAAATCTCCGTTTCAACCTTGCTGGCGAAGGAAATCGACCACCGGAGCGTACTGGTCTCTGCCGAGCAGCATCGGCGCGTGGCCGACGCCCGGGATTTCGATGACTTGGGGCTTGGGGCCGCGCAGCGCCATTTGCTTGGCGACATCCGCCGATAGCAGATCGGACAGCGCTCCGCGCAGCACCAGCGTCGGGCAACGGATCGCGTCCCAGACGGGCCAGAGATCCGGCGGAGCAGCGGCTTTGCGGAAGGGGACTGCGATGCCGGGGTCGTAGGCGAGTCCCCAACGTCCGTCGGCGCGCTCGCGAACGTTGGTCCGCGTGATGAACGCCCATTGCTCGTCGGTGAGCGGGCCGAATGGCGCCGAAATATCGCGGATGTACGTCTCGATCTCCGCAAATGTCGCGAACGTCGGGTCCTGACCGAAGTAGCCACCGATGCGCGCGAGCGCCGCAGGTTCGACTTGCGGGCCAACGTCGTTGACGACCAGCCGGCGGACCGGCGTCTTGGTTTGTGCCGCGGCGACGATTCCCAGCAATCCGCCCATCGAGGTTCCGATCCAGTCGACGTCGATCGCACCGCTGCGCGCAATGAGCGCCGTCAACGTCGTCAGGTAGGTGGGAAAGACGTAATCGTTCGGATCGGCGAGCCAATCGGAGTTTCCTCGGCCGGGCATGTCGACGGCGAGCACGCGGTGCGTCGGCGCCAGCGCTTCGCCGATCACGTCGAAGTCGCGACCATTGCGGCCGACACCGTGAACGCAGATCACGACGCGCGGATTCGCGGCGTCGCCCCATTCGTAGTAAACGACGCGATGAAACCCGTGAGGGGAGAGCGAGCGCAACGAGAGCGTACGAGGTTCCGAGTTCGCCAGCATGATTCTTTCGTGATCGTGCATCGAATGAATTGCGCGCCGATCGAAACCTGCAATAATTCGCGGTATCCGTCAACCTGCTTAGCGACTGCCATGACCCACACCCTTGCCCGTATCGTGATTTCGCTGGCATTCCTGCTCACCGGGTGCGCTCCCGACGCATGGACCAATGCCGGCGCCAGCGGATTCAATGGCTTTCTCAAGACGATTCAAGTCCAGTGCTCGCCGCTGCTGCTGGGCGGACAGGAAATGTCGTGGGCGCTGCAGACCGGCGCCGGCGACAACAATTACAGCTACTTCCTCGACCAGACGTCAAAGCTCTATTACCAGACGATTCCGCCGGCCGTCTATACGGAGAGCCTCACCGCGTTCTTCGGTGCGGGCTACGACCGCGCCATCAATTGCGTCATCTCCAAACTTCCCGCGCAGCGCAGCTGAATCGGCGGCTCCGGCTGCGCTTGTCGCGGCCATTTCCTGAGGTCACGCCGACGCCAATTGCGTGATCCCGACCTGATTCCATTTCCAAGGACCGCGCGATGCAACCGATTGCAAGGCAGGCCGTCGTGTTCGCGTTAGCCGGCTGGTCCGGCTTTTTCGTGATGGCGGTAGAGCTTCTGAGCGGGCGCATTCTGGCCCCGAACTTCGGCAACAGCATCTACGTATGGGGCGGGGTGATCACCGTCTTCATGCTGGCATTGTCGGTCGGCTATCTGCTCGGCGGACACTATTCGGTGCACTCGCCGAGCTTGCGTCGCCTGGGCGCGATCCTGATCGCGGCCAGTGTCGCCACACTTCCCGTGGTCGCATTGGGTGACCCGGTCCTGAACTGGATCTTCGATCGCATCAACGACCCTCGCTATGGCTCCTTGATGGCGGCATCGACGCTGTTCTTTGTTCCGACGGCGATTTCCGGTGCGGTTTCACCGTATGCGATCCGCCTGCTGGTGACGCGGTTGCAGGCCAGCGGGCGCTCCGCCGGCATCGTGTACTTCGTCTCCACGTTCGGCAGCGCCGCCGGCACCATTCTGACATCGTTCTACCTGGTGGCGCTGTTCGAGGTCGACCAGATACTGATGGGCATCATGGCGATTTCGGCCGGCCTGGGATTGCTTGCGATCCTGTTCAAGGACGTGAAGCAATGAGCCGCGGGCGGAAGTTCGCGCTCGCGATCGCCGCGGTCCTCGCGCTCGCGGCCCTGCCGGCAGCGGGCCGCATCGTCCACACCGAGAGGTCCCTCTATCGGAACATCGTCGTCGACGAGGAAGACAACCAGCGTTGCATGCGCTTCGGCCGGTACGCGCTGGCGCGGCAAACGTGCATATCGCTAACCGACGAGCGCTACCTGGTCTTCAACTACATGCGAACGATGATGGGCGCGCTGTACCTCAACCCATCGCCCGAGCGAATCCTGATCATCGGACTCGGTGGGGGCGCAATCACCGGCGCGTTGCAGAGAATGCTGCCCAACGCGAAGATCGACGCGGTCGAGATCGATCCGGCCATCGTGCGGGTCGCCCGCGCCTACTTCGGCTTCGTGCCGGGCCGGCAGACGGATGTCTACGAAGAGGACGGGCGGGTGTTCGTGAAGCGCATGCTGAAGCAGGGCGCGAAATACGACCTCGTCATCCTGGACGCGTTCGACCATCAATACATTCCCGAGCATCTGTTGACGCGCGAATTCCTGCTGGAAGTCCGCGGTTTGCTCGCGGAGCGGGGGATCGTGACCGCGAACACATACTCGTCCACCCGGCTCTCCGATCACGAATCGGCGACCTATTACAGCGTGTTCGGCGATTTCTACGCGCTGAAGACGAACAACCGCGTCATCCTCGCGGTCGTCGGCGGGTTGCCCGGCGCGGAGGAGTTGCGGCGCAACGCCGAGATCGTCGAGCCCAAATTGCAAGCCGTCGGGACCGGCAAGGATTGGCTGCTTCCGCTCTTCATCGTCGAATCCGGCTGGCCCGCCAACACGCGAATCCTCACCGACCAATACTCGCCTTCGAACCTGCTGAACGGAATGTAGAAAGCAGATCCCTCGCTTGGGCTCGGGATGACACGAAAAGGCGACGTGTCAGTTGAATTCGAGCGCCGTCAGCGGAAGGAAGCCTGCGGAATCTCCGGCGAGAAATGCCTCCAGTTCGTCGCGACGCGCCATTGCGTCCGCGTAACCCAGCGCCAGCAGAGCGCGGCAGAACTGGCGGTCGAACAGCAAGTAGGACGTGAGATTGGCGCCCGTGCCCTGCGTGCTCCCGAACCCGCGCAGCACCGCGCGCACTCCGCCGGGCAGCGTATCCACGTACTGCAGCGCCAGGCCGGCAACGTCGCGCGAAGGCGCCAGCACGAACGCGTCGACGTGATTGACGCGCAGGCCGTGCTTTTCGCGAGCCGCGGCCGGAAGCAGGTCGATCATCCGGTTGTACTGGCTCAAGCGCTCGATGTCGGCGCCCATGTTGTCGAGGAACACCGACGACAGCGCGTGGCCGGCGACCTGGGCAAACGACGGATAAGGCGCGGGCCCGCTGGCAGGACGCTGGCCGGCGAACTGGCCGACCGCAAGCACCACAATGCGCGTTGCGCCAAGATGCAGCGCCGGGGACAGCGGCGCAATCTGCCGCACCGAGCCGTCCATGTAATAGTCCTCTTCGATCAGGCCTGCGGGAAAGACGAAAGGAATCGCGGTCGACGCCATCAGGTGTTCGGTCGCCAGACGCGTGGGCTGGCCTCGGCGGCGCAAGCGGTGCCACGACCGCAACGACGGGTCGCCCTGAAAGAAGGACACCGCATGGCCCGACGCGTAGCTCGTCGCGTTGATGGACAGTGCGTGGAGGTTTCCCGCTGCGATCTGTTCGTCGAGCTTCGCGAATTCGAGTTCGCGCGTAAGCAAGTCGGTCAACGGCGCGTTGTCGAACATCGAGGCGACTTTTGCGGGCACCGCGCCGCCGGTCAGCACACTCGCCAGGAAGCGGGCACTGTGCCGCGCCAGTGTCGTGAGGTCGGCGTGGTAGATGTCTTTGACCGTGACCCGCCGCCACCAACGGGTGAGCCGTGCGACGCCGCGGCGAAAATCGTCGGCGTTGATCGCAAGCAGCGCCGCGTTGATGGCGCCGGACGACGTGCCGCAGATCACCGGGAACGGAATGTGATCACTGCGGCCGAGGATGTGCGCGATCGCGCGCAACGCGCCGACCTGATAGGCGGCGCGCGCGCCGCCACCGGAAAGGATAATCGCCGTTTTCTGGAGCCGAGCGGGCATGGGCTCGTCGCCTCTTCTAGTCCGCGCGCAACGTGCGGTCGAGGATCAGCAGCATCGCCGCGGTGGCGCCCCAGATGTAGCGATCGCGCCAGGGAATCGCCCAGAAATCGCGGCGCACGTCGCCTAACATCCGGAAATGCCGCTGCTGGTTCGAAGGATCGAGGACGAACGACAGCGGCACCTCGAAGGCGTCGGCGACTTCGATCGGATCGGGCGCGAGCGTGAACGGCGGCTCGACCCATCCGACGATGGGCGTGACGGAAAAGCCGGTGACGGTCTCGTAGGTCGCGAGCTCGCCCAGCACGTCGACGCGATCGGCGGGAAGGCCGACTTCTTCGGTGGCCTCGCGCAGTGCCGCATGCGCGAGCGTCGGATCATCGGCTTCCACGCGGCCTCCGGGAAAGCTGATCTGGCCCGGATGGTCCGGGAGATCGGCGCTTCGCTGCGTCAGCAACAGCGTGAGCCCGCCGGGACGATTGACGACGGGAATGAGGACCGCCGCGGGCATCGCGTCGCCGGTGCGTCCCGGCAGGCGAAAGCCATCGCTCATGCCACGCGCAGCGGGCGGCGCAGGGCGCGCGAGGCGCTGCGAGATCCATTCCTTCTGGGCGTCGGGAGAGAGGTCGAACAGCGGCAGCGCCATCGCGGGAGAGGCGCGCCGTTCGCCGGCGCGCTGGCGCGATTGTACCGCCGCGCGGCGCGGCGTGAGGTCAGGCAGGAGCGGCGAACTGGTGCAGCCGGGTCGGCGTCAGGTAGGCCATGTCCCCGGGGCGAAGCGAGAGCTCCCGATAGCGCTCGCGCGGCAACTCGACGTTGACCGTCTGCGCCGAGGGCTCGAGCGCGAATTCGAGGCGCGCCACGGGGCCGATGGCCGAACCATGCACGAAGCGTGCGGCCAGTGCCGCGTCCGCGGGAGCGCGATCGACGGCGATGTCGTGGGGGCGCGCGAACGCGTTGCCGCCATTCGCCGCATCGGAAGGCAGCCGGTTCACGTGACCCAGGAACTCGAACACGAACGGCGTGGCGGGATGATCGTAGACGTCGGCGGGCGCGCCGATCTGCTCGATGCGGCCGTGGTTCATGACGACGACGCGATCCGCGACTTCGAGGGCTTCCTCCTGGTCGTGCGTCACGAACACGCTCGTCACGTGCACGTCGTCGTGCAGCCGCCGCAGCCAGCGCCTGAGTTCCTGGCGGACGCGCGCATCGAGCGCGCCGAACGGCTCGTCGAGCAGAAGGACGCGCGGCTCGACGGCGAGGGCGCGGGCGAGGGCGATGCGCTGGCGCTGTCCGCCGGAGAGCTGGTGCGGATAGCGGTCGCTGAGCCAGTCGAGCTGCACGAGCTCGAGCAGCGTCATGACCTTCTTTGCGATCTCCTGTTCCGGAAGCCGCTGGCGGCGCGGCCTGACGCGCAGGCCGAACGCCACGTTCTCGAAGATGGTCAGGTGGCCGAAGAGCGCGTAGTGCTGGAACACGAATCCCACCTGCCGGTCGCGCGCGTGGGTGTCGGTCGCATCTTCGCCGTGGAAGGACACGCTCCCGGCGTCGGGTGCTTCGAGGCCGGAAATGATCCGCAACAACGACGTCTTGCCGGAACCCGAGGGCCCGAGGAGTGCCAACAGTTCGCCGGTTTCGATATGCAGGTCGACGTTGTCGACGGCCGTGAATGATCCGAAACGCTTGACGATGCCGTGCAGTTCGATGCTCATCGGTGAATCTCCGGAAAGAGTTGCTGCGCGTGAGCACGCCGTTCGACCGCAAACTTGAGCGCGAGCGTGACCAGCGCCAGTAAAGCCAGCAGCGATGCCACGGCGAACGCCGCGGCAAACTGGTATTCGTTGTAGAGGATCTCCACCTGCAGCGGCAGCGTATTGGTCGCGCCGCGGATGTGTCCGGAGACCACGGACACCGCGCCGAATTCGCCCATCGCGCGCGCGTTGCACAGGATCACGCCGTAGAGCAGTCCCCACTTGACGTTCGGCAGCGTGATCCGCCAGAACGTCTGCCAGCCCCCGGCGCCCAGGACCGTCGCGGCCTCTTCCTGCTCCGTCCCCTGTGCCTGCATCAGCGGGATCAGCTCGCGCGCGACGAAAGGGAATGTGACGAACGTCGTCGCCAGCACGATGCCCGGGACCGCAAAGATGATCTTCAGGTCGTGCTCGCGCAAGCCTGGACCGAACCAGCCCTGCAAGCCGAAGATCAGCACGTAGACGAGGCCGGCAATGACCGGGGACACCGAGAAGGGAAGATCGATCAGCGTGATCAGCAGGTTCTTGCCGCGGAAGCTGAACTTGGCGATCGACCACGCCGCGGCAACGCCGAAAATCAGATTGAGAGGGACCGCAATCGCGGCCGTCAGAAGCGTCAGCTTGATCGCGTCCAGCGCATCGGGTTCGGCGATCGCCGCAAGATAGACGCCAAACCCTTTCTTCAGTCCCTCGTAGAACACGAACGCGAGCGGCACAAACAGGAAGAGTGTCAGGAATGCGAGCGCCAATGCGATCAGCAACCCGCGCACGATCGGGGGTTCGCCGGTGGCCGTCGGCGTGGGTCCCGGATACGACAGGGCGGTCTCGGTAGTCATGCCAATGCGCCCTGCCGGCGGCGCGTCCACGCTTGCAGCGCGTTGATCGCCAGCAGCAGCAGGAACGAAACGACGAGCATGACGGACGCGATCGCGGTGGCCCCCGCGTAGTCATATTGCTCGAGCTTGGTGATGATGATGAGCGGCGTGATCTCCGACACCATCGGCATGTTGCCGGCGATGAAGATCACCGAGCCGTATTCACCGATGGCACGCGCAAAGGCCAGCGCGAATCCCGTCAGCAACGCCGGCAGCACCACGGGAAACACGACGCGGCGAAAGCTGTCCCAGCGCGTTGCGCCGAGTGTTGCGGCAGCCTCCTCGATTTCGCGCGGCAACTCCTCCAGCACGGGCTGCACGGTGCGCACGACAAACGGCAGCCCGATGAACGTCAACGCAACCATCACGCCGAGCGGCGTGAAGGCCACCTTGATGCCCATGGGCGTCAACAGCGCGCCGATCCATCCGTTTGGCGTGAAGAGGCCGGTTAGCGCGACGCCGGCCACCGCGGTCGGCAACGCGAAAGGCAAGTCGACCAGCGCGTCCACCAGACGCCGTCCCGGAAAGCGGTAGCGGACGAGGACCCACGCGACGAGCAAACCGAACGCGGTATTGACGAGCGCTGCGGAGAGAGACGCGCCGAACGTCAGCCGGTAGCTCGCCATCACGCGCGGCGCGGTCACGATGTCGACAAACGCGGGCCACGTGAGTTGCGCGGTCCTGATGAACACGGCCGACAATGGAATCAGCACGATCAGGCTCAAGTAAACGATCGTGTAGCCCAGGCTGAGGCCAAAGCCCGGAAGCACGCGTTTGCGTTTTCTGCGCGAACGGTCGGCCCGCGACGTTGTCGCGTCGTCGACGACGAAGGCACCCGATCGTGGAACCCCATGGCCATTAACCACCAGGCCGGTCGTCACCATTTCGCGCCGGGCTTGTAGATCTGGTCGAACGAGCCGCCGTCGGCAAAGTGCGCCTTCTGCGCGGCTTGCCAGTCGCCGAAATAATCCTTCAGCGCAAACAGCGCCACTTTCGCGAACTGCCTGTCGTATTTTTTCGCCACCGATTCGAGCGTGGGCCGGTAGAAATTCCGCGCCGCGATCTCCTGGCCTTCCGGCGTGTACAGGTATTCAAGGTAAGCCTGCGCGACCTTGCGCGTTCCCTTCCTGTCGACGACGCGATCGACGAGCGCGACCGGCGGTTCGGCGAGGATGCTGTACGACGGCGCGACGATCTCCACCTTGCCCGGGCCCAGCTCCTTGACGGCGAGATAGGCTTCGTTCTCCCACGCAAGCAGCACGTCGCCGATTCCGCGCTCGACGAAAGTCGTCGTCGCGCCGCGCGCGCCGGAATCGAGCACCGGCACGTTGCCGTAGAGCTTGGCCACGAACGCCTTCGCCTGGGCTTCGCCGCCATACTTCTTTTGCGCGTAGCCCCACGCGGCGAGATAGTTCCAGCGCGCGCCGCCCGACGTCTTCGGATTGGGCGTGATCACCGCGACGCCGGGCTTGACCAGATCGTCCCAATCCTTGATGCCCTTGGGATTGCCCTTGCGCACGAGGAAGACGATCGTCGACGCATAGGGCGAGCTGTTGTGCGCGAGCCGCGATTGCCAGTTGGCCGGCAGCAAGTTCGCCTTCCCGGCGATCGAGTCGATGTCGTAGGCCAGCGCGAGCGTGACCACGTCCGCATCGATGCCGTCGATGACGCTTCGCGCCTGCGCGCCCGAACCGCCGTGCGATTGCCTGATCGTGACCTTTTCGCCGGTTTTCGCGAGCCAGTATTTCGCGAAGGCGGCGTTGAAGTCCTGGTACAGCTCGCGCGTCGGGTCATAGGACACGTTGAGCAACGTGACATCGGCGCGAGCGGTCGACGCGACTATGGCGATCGCGAGGATCGCAACGAACCAGGCCATTCTCGGGTAGCTCAATTCAACATCCAATCAGCTATAAACAAATCAAAACAACTAACTTTCGGCTATATATATATTCCAAGAAAGGCCGCGCAAAGCGGCCTTGTCGAGGGGTTGGGGTCTGCCCGTCTCGTTGTTCAGCCCGTCGCGCGGCGCACGTCGCTGCGAGATTGCGCGGCGCCGTCGTCCGCGTCGCCCGACGCGCGCGCCAGAAACTGCGGCCCCAGCAGAATCAATGCAGGCCCCATGATCTCCGCCGCCGCGAGTCGCGGCAGCGCCGAGAGCGTCGTGTAGCGAATGCGCTGCTCCGGCAGAGATGCACTTTCGACGACCGCGACGGGCAGCCCCGGCGGCTTGCCCGCGGCCAGCAATGTGGCAGCGATGGCGGAGGCCTCGCCAACGCCCATGTAGATCGCACCGGCATCGCTCGCCTTGAGTCCATCGGCCCACTCGCTCGCGTGTTCGCCGACGCCGACGCGCGGTGTCGCAAACGTCACGCTTCGCGCGATCCCTCGCTGCGTGAGCGAAGTCTTGAGGAGAGCCGCGGCAGCGAGTGCGGCCGTAACACCGGGTACGACTTCGCAGCGGATGCCTTCGGCTTCCAGCGCCGCAATCTCTTCCTGCGCGCGCCCGAACAACATCGGGTCGCCGCCTTTGAGCCGGACGACGACCGCATGTTTGCGCGCGGCGTCCACGAGCCGCTTGTTGATGAATTGCTGGACCGTCGAATGCCGGCCGCAGCGCTTGCCGACGGCGACTTTTTCCGCGTTGACGGCGAGCGCAACGGTGTCCGGATGCACGAGCGCATCGTGGAAAACGATATCGGCCCCGGCGAGAAGCCGTGCAGCGCGCAAAGTGAGAAGATCCGGCGCGCCGGGCCCCGCACCGACCAGGTAGACCGTGCCGTTCATTCGATCGCCCGTCCGGTGGAGGTTGCGGCGGGCGTGTCCGTGCCGGATCGCCGAAACCAAGGCGTGCGCCGGTTCGTCAGCTGATAGCCATCCGAAAAGTCGCGCAGCGATTGCAGCGCATCGTGCGCATCCTTGCCGTCGCGCACGACAAATGCATCGAAGCCGACCTGATGCAGGTAATACAACTGGTCGCGCTGGATGTCGCCGATGGCGCGCAGTTCACCGGTAAAGCCCAGCCGCTCGCGCAGCAGGCGCCCGGTCGAGTAACCGCGGCCGTCGGTGAATTTCGGAAAGTCGACGGCAACGAGCGGCAATGTCGCGGCCGCGCCGCCGAGCAGGGCAGGGTCATCGGCGGGTGACAACCACACGCCGACGTCGCCTCGCGCGTGAATCTGCGCATCCGCAGCGAGCCAGAACGCGAGCGGCACGATTGGCTTGGTGACCGGCAGCTCGGCCGCCGATGCGATCTCGCGCACGAGTGTCCAGCGGTCTTCGGCCAGCGCGCCGTTTTTAATGAGCTGCGGCATAGACGCGTTCCTTGAAGGGGTCGAGCCCGAGGCGCTGCACCGTGTCGACGAAGCGCTCGTCCTCGTGGCGATGGTCCACATAGACGTCGAGCAGGCGTGCGATCACGTCGGGCATTTCGTGCGCGGCAAACGACGGGCCGATCACCTTGCCCAGCGCCGCGTTCTCGCCTTGCGCGCCGCCGATCGACACCTGGTACCACTCGGAGCCGTTCTTGTCGACGCCGAGCACGCCGATGTGCCCGATGTGATGGTGTCCGCACGCGTTCATGCAGCCCGAGATGTTGAGGTCGATGTCGCCTAAATCGTGCAGGTAGTCGAGATCGTCGAAGCGGCGCTGGATGGCCTCGGCAATCGGAATCGACTTCGCATTCGCGAGCGAGCAGAAATCCCCGCCCGGGCAGCAGACGATGTTCGTCAGGAGCCCGACGTTGGGCGTCGCCAGCCCCAGGTCCTTCAACTCGCTCCACAATGCCAGCAGTTGCGACTGGCGTACGTCGGTGAAAATGAGATTCTGCTCGTGCGACACGGTGAGTTCGCCGAAGCTGTACGCGTCGGCAAGGTCGGCCACCGTGTCCATCTGGTCCGACGTGGCGTCGCCCGGCGGCACACCGGTCTTCTTGAGCGAAAGCGTGACGATGGCGTAGCCCGGAACTTTGTGCGCGAAGACGTTGCGCTTGACCCAGTTCGAAAACGCACGGTTGTCGGCGACGGCGGAGCGAAACGCCACATCATCGCCGGGAAGCGTTTCATACGGTGGCGGCGGGAAGAACGCGGCCAGCCGCGCAATTTCTTCGTCCGGCACCGTCGCGGGTCCTCCGCGCAGATGTTCCCATTCCGCCTCGACGTGCTGCGCGAAGACTTCGGGCGTCTGCTCCTTGACGAGAATCTTGACGCGCGCCTTGTAGATGTTGTCGCGGCGGCCGAAGCGGTTGTACACGCGCAGGATCGCGTCCAAGTAATTGAGGATTTCCTCGCGCGGCAGGAACTCGCGGATCACGTGGCCGACGATGGGCGTGCGCCCCTGGCCGCCGCCCACGACGACGCGGAATCCGATTTCGCCGCCATCGCCGCGCACCGCCTGCAGGCCGATGTCGTGCAAAAGGATCGCGGCGCGGTCGTTCGTGGCGCCCGTGATCGCGATCTTGAACTTGCGCGGCAGGTAGGCGAATTCCGGATGCAGCGTCGACCACTGGCGAATCAGCTCGTTGTACGGCCGCGGGTCGACGATTTCGTCGCCCGCCACGCCGGCGAAGTGGTCGCTCGTGATGTTGCGCACGCAGTTTCCCGACGTCTGGATCGCGTGCATTTCCACGCTGGCGAGATCGGCCAGGATGTCCGGCGCCTCGGCCACCTTCGGCCAGTTGAACTGGATGTTCTGGCGCGTCGTGAAGTGCCCGTAGCCCTTGTCGTACCTGCGGCCGATGTGGGCAAGCATCCGCAGTTGCCGCGACGAAAGAAGGCCGTACGGGATGGCGATGCGCAGCATCGGCGCGTATTTCTGGATGTAGAGCCCGTTCTGCAGCCGCAACGGGCGAAATTCGTCCTCGGACAACTCTCCGGCGAGAAATCGCCGCGTCTGGTCGCGAAACTGGGCAACGCGCTCGTCGACAAGGCGTTGGTCAAAGGCGTCGTAGCGATACATGCATGGCGTGCCCGATGGCTGGGAAGGTCAGGTTAGGTCAACGCATTAATAAACAAAAGGAATATTGCGCTATTCCGTTATCGCCGAGGTTCATATGACCTGGATGAGTCGGTGGGCCCCAAACGTATAATTCGCAGATGCCCGCCGCCGGCCTCGTCCTCTTTGCCCATGGCTCCCGCGACGCCCGCTGGGCCGAGCCTTTTCTGCGTTTGCACGCGAGCGTCGCGCGCGCCCTTCCGCAGGCGCGGGTAGTCCTGGCCTACCTCGAGCTCATGCCGCCGGACCTGCCCGCGGCCCTGGCCGGCCTGTGCGACGAAGGCTGCCGCGCGATCGTCGTCGTGCCCGTGTTTCTGGGGCAGGGCGGTCACGTTCGCGACGATCTTCCGTTACTGCTGCAAAGCGCGGCCGCGCGCCACCCGGAGTGTGATTTCCGCCTAGCCGATGCCGCGGGCGAGGACGCCTCGGTCCTCGATGCGATCGCGGACTATTGCGTGCGCCAGCTCGCGACGTGACGGTTAATTGCGGAATCCGGCGTTAACGGTCAAAGCACAGCGACAGGAATTGGGCGCGGTGGACCTCAGGGAGTTGCGGGGCGTCGAAGACCTTGGACGCCTCGCCATGCAGGAATACGGCGTCTTCCGGGTCGACGACAAACCAGCGCAGTTCCGCGGGAAAAGCCTGGATGAGCCGGATGTCGGCGACCAGATTGTCGAGAAACGTTGCGCGCGCCATGCCGTTATCACGGGATTGGGCGGCGTGCGCGATGAAGTCGCCGCCCTCGAGGCACTCCTGCGGCGACAGCGCGTGACCGGCAGCTTGAGACGCACCCGCGAGCGTGGCCAGCACGAGCAGGGCGAGTCCGATCCGCCGTTTTCCTGCTCTGTGCAGGCCGCTGTGCGGCCCAATCATCGATTTGACATAATACCAATTATGCGACATTGCTTTTAATATTGCTTGGTCGCCGGCCCCGAGGCGGCGCCCAGGTCGACGATCAGCGGAAAGTCCATCGCGCACGGCTTGCCCTCGCATTTGGCGGCCTTGTAGCGGACCTTCATGGCGACGATGGCGACGGACTTCGAAAAATCGTCGTTCGGAGTCTTGTAGACAGCCGTTGATTGCGCTTCGCCTTTGTCGTCGATGCGGACGGTCATGATCAGCGGCCCGCGATATTGACCCGAGCTTTCCAGCCGCACCAACTCCCGGCCGATCTCGGCCAATCCGTCCAGCGGGAACGGCGGCTCGTCGTTCGCGCCCAGCTTGTCGTAGTTCGAGCGCAACGCCTCCCTTTGCTCCACGGAGAGCTGGTCGTAGGTCTTGTCGAATGGAATCGTCGACCGCACGATTTCCGCGCGAATCTGGCTTCCGACGCGGGGTTCCGTTTCCTTGAGCCCGTACGTGGCCTGGGCCGCAGCCGCCATCGGCAACAGCAGGCATGCGCTTTCGGCGAGCGTTCGCAACAGATTTTTCTTCATGGTTTGGTCCCGAACATGGCTTCGACGTAGGGGATCATAAATCCGTTCAGCGCCGCGTTCAAAAAGCGTCTCGCCTCGATTTGCGTGCTGCGTCCATTCGTAACGGGATTCCGCCATGCAATCCCTTCGCGCACACCCTACAATTGCGCCTCGCCCACTTATCAGCGCTTTGCGAATTGGCCCCATTCGTCCCATGACCCTCGCCGCCGAATTCGACCGCGCCTTTCGCCTGCATCAGCAAGGCAAGCTCCGCGAGGCGTTCCTGCGCTATGACGCGATCCTGAAGGCCGAACCGCGGCACGCGGCCGCGCTGCATTACTCGGGCGTGGTCCTGCACCAGGCGGGAAACCTGACCGGCGCCGTCGAGAGAATCCGGGCGTCGCTGGCGATCGATCCATCGTCGGCCGATGCCTGGTCGAATTTGGGGCTTGCGTTGCAAGCGTGGGGCCGTCCCGAGGCGGCCGTCAATGCGCTCATCGAAGCCGCGAAGCTCTCGCCGAAATCCCCGGAGATCCTCGCCAACCTCGCGGCCGCGCAGCTTCACTTGAGCCGCGGCGCTGACGCCGAAGCTTCGGCGCGCAGGGCCGTCGCCGCCGATCCCAACCACGCCGCGGGCTGGTTCCACCTGGCCTTGGCGCTGCAACTGCAAGGACGGCTGCTGGAGGCGCTCGACGCTGCGGGGCGAGCGTCGGGCATGGCCACGGGCGAAGTGCGTTACGCCGGCCTCAAGGCGCAAATCGAGGATCAGGTCGGCGCGCCGGACAAGGCGCGCGCGACATTGGAGGCCGCCCTCGCTCGGTCTCCGACGTCGGTGGCGCTGCGATTCGAAATCGCCGACCTGCACGACCGCAACGGCGACGCGTCGGCCGCGGACGACGCCTATGAACAGGTGTTGAAGCTCGACCCGCATCACGGGGCGGCACTGTCGCAATTGGTCTTCCTGCGCGGCAATCGCGCCGACTGGCGAAACCGGCAGGACCTGGTGCAGCGCTTTCGCGCGGAGGTCGCCGCCGGCACACCGCTCGTGTCGCCGTTTGCGCTGCTGGCATTGCCTTCCACGCGGGCCGAGCAGCGCAAATGCGCGGAGACCTGGGCCGCAACACTCGCCGGACCGCCGGCGCAAGCGGAGCGGCGCCCTCTTTCGGCGGCGCGCCTGAAGATTGGATACCTGTCCGGGGATTTTCACAGCCACGCCACGGCATTTCTTGCCGCCGGGCTCTTCGAGTCCCACGATCGGCAACGCTTCGAAATCGCCGGCTATTCGACGGGTCCGGACGATCACTCACCGATGCGCGCGCGCCTCACCCGCGCGTTCGACCGCTTCATCGACCTGCGCGGGCACGATCCCAACTCGATCGCGAACGCGATCCGCCAGGACGGCATCGACATCCTGGTCGACCTCAAGGGCCACACGGAGGGTGCCTCGCCGGTCGTGCTGGCGCGCCGGCCGGCACCGATTCAGGTCCATTACCTGGGCTATCCCGGTACGCTGGGGGGCGGACTGGTCGACTACCTTGTCGGCGACCCCAACATCACGCCGCCCGAGCACGCGGCCGACTACGCCGAGGCGCTCGCCTCTTTGCCCGACGCCTATCAGATCAACGATCGCCAGCGCCCGATTGCCGACCCTCCTCCGCGATCGGAACTGGGTCTTCCCGAGGCCGGCATCGTCTTTTGCAACTTCAATCAAATCTTCAAGATAAACCCGCAAGTCTTTGATGCGTGGGCCAAGATACTCAAGGCGGTCCCGGGCTCCGTGCTCTGGCTCTTGGTCCGGACCGAGAACGACCCCGCGATCGTGAATCTGCGTCAGGAAGCGCAAACGCGCGGCGTCGAGCCGGATCGCCTGGTCTTCGCGCAGTACCGGGCCAATGCGGAATACTTGGGCCTTTACCGGCGCGCCGATCTCTTCCTCGACACGTGGCCCTACAACGCTCACACGACGGCGAGCGACGCGCTCTGGGCGGGCTGCCCATTGTTGACGGTCCAGGGGACCACCTTCGCCGGTCGCGTTGCGTCGAGCCTGCTCGCCGCGGTGGGCTTGCCCGGACTATCCATGCCCTCCGTGGATCACTACGTATCGTCGGCGATCAAGCTCGCGGGCGACCGCGCGGAACTGGCGCGCCTTCGCAATCACATCGACGGGCCCGGGCACGACAGCTTCCTCTTCGACACCGAGCAGACCACCCGCGCGCTGGAGGCGGCCTATCTTGCGATGGCGGATCAGTACCGTAAGGGCACGCGCAATCCGTTCCTGGTCCAGCCGCGGAGCCAGCCACCGGAAGCGGCCTAGTCGCGCAGCACCGCCAGCGCCTGATCCACGCGGTCGACCGTAACGATCGTCACGCCATCGATCCCCTGCTTCGGCTTGTTGGCCGTCGGCACCAGCACGGTCTTGAAGCCCTGCTTCGCCGCTTCGCGGATCCGTTCCTGGCCCCGCTGCACCGGCCGGATTTCCCCCGCCAGGCCAACCTCGCCGAATACGAGAGATTTAGCCGGCAATGGCTTGTTCTTCATCGATGAATTGATGGCAAGAAGCACGGCAAGATCGACTGCGGGTTCCTCGATGCGCACGCCACCGACGGCATTGACGAAGACGTCGTAACCGCCGGTGTCGACGCCGCCGTGACGATGCAGCACGGCCAGCAACAGCGCGAGCCGCGGCGATTCGAGGCCGACCGCCAGCCGCCGCGCCATGCCGCCTTGCACGGGGTCGACCAGCGCCTGGACCTCGACCAACAACGGGCGCGACCCTTCGAGCGTGGCGACGATCGCCGACCCCGGGACCGACTCGGCATGCCGCGACAGGAACAATGCCGAAGGGTTGGCGACGCCCTTCAAACCGCGCTCGGTCATCGCGAACACGCCGAGCTCGTTGGCCGCGCCGAAGCGGTTCTTGATGGCGCGGACCAGCCTGAAGCTCGAGTGCGGATCGCCCTCGAAGTAGAGCACGCAGTCGACGATGTGCTCGAGCACGCGCGGGCCGGCGATCGCGCCCTCCTTGGTCACGTGGCCGACGAAGATCACGACCACACCGCGCTGCTTGGCCAGCCGGGTCAGCTGGGCCGCGCATTCGCGGACCTGCGCCACGCTCCCCGGGGCCGATTGAAGCGACTCGGTGTAGACGGTCTGGATCGAGTCGACGACGACGATCGCAGGCGACGTCGAATGGATCGCGCCGACGATTGCCTCGAGTTGCACCTCGGCCAACAATTCGACCTGCGCGTTGACAAGCCCCAGCCGCTGCGCCCGCAGCGCGACCTGTTCGACCGATTCCTCGCCGGTCACGTAGAGCGTGCGGTGCGTCGTCCCCAGCACCGCGCACGCCTGCAGCAACAACGTCGACTTGCCGATTCCCGGATCACCGCCGATCAGCACCACGCCGCCGGGAACGAGACCGCCGCCCAGCACACGGTCGAATTCCTCGAGGCCGGTGGCGATGTGCGGCGTATTCCGGGCGTCGATTGCGGACAACGAGACGATCGTCGAGCGCGCCCCCGCGACCGTCGCAAAGCGCGCGGCAGCGGGGGTGGCCACGGTCTCCACCAGCGTGTTCCACGCGCCGCACTGCGGACATTGCCCCTGCCACTTGGGCGCGGACGCGCCGCATTCGGTGCAGGTATAGACGGTTCGGGCTTTCGCCACGTCAGCCCAATTCGCTCGGCAGCACCACCGCCGTTCCGAACTTGCCGACCACGATACCCGCTGCTTCGTTGGCCACGCGGACGGCATCGGGCAGCGACGCGCCGGCGGCGATCATGACGCCCAGTGTCGCAATGACAGTGTCGCCGGCGCCGGACACGTCGAATACCTCACGCGACCGCGCGGGAATCGTGAGTGCGCCGCTGGCCGAGTAGAGGCTCATCCCCTCCTCCGCCCGCGTGACGAGCACCGCTTCGAGCGCGAGTTCGCGCCGCAAGCCTTCCGCCTTCGCGGCCATTTCGGCGTCGTCCTTCCAGCGTCCGACGACTTCCCGGAATTCGCTGCGATTGGGTGTGATCAGCGTGGCGCCGCGATAACGCGCATAGTCCTCGCCCTTGGGATCGACCAGGACAGGCTTGCCCGCGCCGCGCGCGCGCTCGATCATCGTCGCGATATGGGCGAGGCCGCCCTTCCCGTAATCGGAAAGGATCACGAGGTCGGCGTCTTGCAGCAGGCGGTCGAAGTCGGCGAGCTTGGTGGCCAGCACCTCGTGCGACGGCGCGGTTTCGAAATCGATGCGAAGCAGTTGCTGCTGGCGGCCGATCACGCGCAATTTCACGGTGGTCGCGAGCGAAGCTTCGCGGTGGAACGACGTGCGCACGTTCTCCGCCGCGAGCAGTGCCTCGAGGGCCGCACCCGGTTCATCGTTGCCGATCACGGAGAGGAGTGTCGCGTTCGAGCCCAGCGCGACCGCATTGCGCGCGACGTTGGCGGCGCCGCCCGGCCGCTCCTCGGTGCGCGCGATCTTGACGATGGGCACCGGCGCCTCCGGGGAAATGCGCTCCACGTCGCCGAACCAGTACCGGTCGAGCATCACGTCGCCGACGATGAGCAGCCTCGCGCGGGAAGCCCGGTCGCGAAACGCGGAAAAACGAAGAAGCTCAGCGCCGGCCGATGGCCGCATATTCGAATCCCTGTGCTTTCATCCGGGGCGGATCGTAGAGGTTGCGGCCGTCGAATATCAGCGGCGACTTGAGCCGGGCCTTGAGAGCGTCGAAATCCACGCTGCGGAATTCCTTCCATTCGGTGACGACGACGAGCGCGTCGGCGCCGTCGCACGCCGCCAGCGGCGATGCTGCAAACGTCAGTCCCGCGAGCGGCCCGAACACGCGGCGCGCTTCATCCATAGCGATCGGATCGTACGCGACAACGGAAGCGCCACGGCCGAGCAGCGCATCGACGATCGTCCGCGACGGCGCCTCGCGCATGTCGTCGGTGTTCGGCTTGAACGCAAGTCCCCAGAGCGCAAACTTGCGCCCGGACAGATCTTTGCCGAAGCGCGCGACGATCTTCTCGACCAGCACGAGCTTCTGCGCGTCGTTCACCGCTTCCGCCGCGGCGATGACCCGCAGCGGGCGCCCCTGTTCGGTGGCTGTGAACTGCAGCGCCTTGACGTCCTTCGGAAAGCAGCTCCCGCCATAGCCTGCGCCGGGATACAGAAAATGATAGCCGATGCGCGGGTCCGAGCCGATCCCCTGCCGCACCATCTCGATGTCGGCGTCCAGGCAGTCGGCGAGATTCGCGAGCTCGTTCATGAAGGAAATGCGCGTGGCGAGCATCGCATTGGCGGCGTACTTGGTGAGCTCCGCGGAGCGCACATCCATCACGAGCAGCCGTTCGTGGCTGCGCATGAAAGGCGCGTACACGGACCGCAGTGCGGCAATCGCCCGTTCGTCATCGGCGCCGATCACGATGCGATCCGGCTTCATGAAATCCTCGACCGCCGCACCTTCCTTCAGGAACTCGGGATTCGACGCGACGGCAAAGGGAATGGCGTGACCGCGCTTTGCAAGTTCTTCGGCGATTGCCGCGCGAACCCGATCGGCGGTTCCCACCGGAACGGTCGACTTGTCGACGATGACCTTGGGCTCGGCCATGCGCCGGCCGATGTTGCGGGCGGCATCGATCACGTGCCGCATGTCCGCGCTCCCGTCCTCGTCGGGAGGCGTGCCGACGGCGATGAACTGCATGGCGCCGTGCGCGACTGCGCGGTCGGTGTCGGTCGTGAACTGGAGGCGCCCCGCGGCTACATTGCGGCGGACCATTGGCTCCAGCCCCGGCTCGTGGATCGGCACGCCGCCGCCTTGCAGGACCGCGATCTTGCGCGCATCGATGTCGAGGCACAGGACATCGTTGCCAACTTCGGCGAGGCACGTGCCGGTGACGAGACCGACATATCCGGTCCCGATCATCGTGACCTTCACACGCCGGCCCCGATGGACGAATTGATGGCGGCCAGGGCGGCCACCGGATTGGCGGCCTGCGTAATCGGCCGGCCGACGACGAGATAGTCGGCGCCGTTGGCGATCGCGGCCTCGGGCGTGATGATCCGCGCCTGGTCGTCGCGCGCGCTGCCGGCGGGACGGATTCCCGGTGTGACCAGCTTGAACGCGGGGCCGAGTGCCGCGCGCATCGCCAGCGCCTCGACGGCGGAGCACACGACGCCGTCCAGCCCGCACACGGCTGTCATCCGCGCGAGCTTGACGGCCTGCGCTGAGGCAGTGTCCGTCACGCCTTGTTCGCGCAGATCGGCGTCGGCGAGGCTGGTCAGCACGGTGACGGCGATGAGCAGAGGCGGCTTCCCGCCCTCCTCCGCCGCGGCGCGGTTCACGCTGTCGCGCGCGGCCGTGAGCATCGCGCGGCCGCCCGCGGCGTGCACGTTCAGCATCCACACGCCGAGACGCGTCGCGGCGGCGCAGGCTTGCGCGACCGTGTTGGGAACGTCGTGAAACTTGAGGTCTAAGAAAACGTTGAAGCCGCGCTGGATCATCCAGCGTACGGGTTCGGGCCCTGCGACGACGAACATTTCCTTGCCGACCTTGAGCGCGCACGAATGCGGGTCGAGCTTGTCCGCCAGCGCCAGCGCGTGCATCGGGTTGGCGAAGTCGAGTGCGACGACGACTCTAGGATCCGGTTTGCCCATGTGTTTTTCTGATCCCTGATTCCTGAACTCTGATCCCTGACTAAGCGTAGCCGTCCGGCGTCTCGGTCCGGCGCGGCGAGTAGGTTTCCCATTTGAGGCAACCCGGGCAGCGCCAATAGTATTGCTTGGCGCGAAAGCCGCATTGGTCGCACTTGTACATGCCGAGCCGCTTGATATGCTGGCTGACCAGCGCTTTGACGAGCTCGAGGTCGTGGCGCCGCTCCGCGGGCGCGGCGAGCAACTGCGCCTCGAGGAGCCGGTCGAGCCCCAGCAACGTCGGATTGCGCGAAAGCTCGTCCTTGATGAGCGCCGCGGCCGCGTCGGGGCCGTCCTGCTCGAGCACGAGCGTGAACAGCGCGTTGAGAAGGTCGAGCGACGGGTACTGCGCCTGATAGTTGCGCAGCACGCGGATCCCTTGCGCGACATCGCGCTGCCTTCGATACAGATCGGCAAAGCGATCCGCGGCCAGCGAGAGGAACGCGGGATTCTGCGTCTCGATCTTCTGCCACGTTTCGAGCGCGCTCGCGGCTTGTCCCTGCTGCGCTTGGAGATCGCCCTGCAACAATGTCGCGCGCGTGCAGCCGCGATAGGTCGCAAAAGCTTTTTCCAGCTCCGCATGAACGGTGGCGTCGTCGGCCTTGAGCAGCGCCGCCTGCGCGAGTTCGCAGTGGTATTGCGCGATTTCCTTGAAGTACGGCTGCTTCGCCAGTGCTTCCATCCGCTGCATCGCGGTGATCGCCTTCGTCCAGTCCTTTTCGGTCTCGTAGATCGAAATGAGGTGCGACAGCGACGAATGTTCGTACGCCGTGCCGTCGAGCTTCGTGAACATTTCCTCGGCGCGATCGAGGAGGCCCGCACGATGGAAATCCTGGGCCAGCTCGTAAGTCGCCATCGTGCGCTTGTCGGCGGGCAGATCCACGCGGTCGAGGAGATTCTGGTGCATGCGAATGGCGCGCTCGACTTCACCCTGGCGGCGAAAGAGCGAGCCCAGCGCGAAATGCAGGTCGATCGTCTGCGGATCGACCTTGACCACCTCGATGAAGGACTCGATGGCCTTGTCGGGCTGCTCGTTCAGCAGGAAATTGAGGCCGCGGAAATACGAGAGCGGCAACGCGCGCGATTCACGCAGCAGGTGCTTGATGTCGATGCGCGCGGCGATCCAGCCCAGGCCGAAGAAGATCGCCGGGATTGGCAAGAGCCACCACAGCTCGAAGTCCATGCGGGAAGGATTTCAGCGCCGGCGTACGTTAACGGCCGTCGTGAGGATGGTCGCTGCGGCCAAAACCCGGTCCCGACGCGGGGGAGGTCCCCGGGGCGGCGCCGCCGGCATTGATCGTCGACGGATCCTGCGGGCCGCGTTGCTCGCTTCGCAGCCTGCTGATCTGGCGTTTCAGGCGCGCCGCGCGCAGCGCACCGACCAGAAGGCCGATGGCCACGCCCGAGGCAAACGTGATGAATACGATGACGACGAGCGGCGCCTTCAGGCTCGCGACGTTGAAGAACCGAAGCTCC
>Ga0070708_100000089_pt1 | contig 59378 bp, 56 predicted proteins | sample KBSK5503metaG_FD_65469 | JGI IMG/M metagenome (GOLD analysis project Ga0070708, IMG submission 65469) | Corn, switchgrass and miscanthus rhizosphere microbial communities from Kellogg Biological Station, Michigan, USA - KBS K5-50-3 metaG | ecosystem: Host-associated > Plants > Roots >... | reverse complement strand
CAAGCCCGGCACGGCGTGACCAGCGTTCGGTCGAACGCGTGGAACTCGTTGTGTTCGTGTCGCTTACCCACGAGCGCACGGTATATTTCACTCCGTGAAGATACTGCACCGCTACGTGCTTAAGGAACATGTGGGGCCGCTCACTTTTGCCCTTACGGCGCTCACGTCGATCCTGCTGCTGCAGTACATCGGAAAGCACTTTGGCGAGCTAGTGGGCAAGGGATTGCCGTCCTTCGTCATCGCCGAGTTTTTCGGCCTGTCGATACCGCTGACGGTGGCTTTGACGCTACCGATGGCCGTCCTCGTCGCCACGCTTTACGCATTCAGTCGACTGGCGGCGGAGAACGAGATCACCGCCTTGAAGGCGAGCGGCGTGAGCATGGTGAGCGTTCTCAAGCCGGTGCTGTGGGCGGCGCTGGGCGTCACCATCGTCATGATTGGATTCAACGATCAGGTACTGCCCCGCTCAAATCACCGGCTGGCAGTGCTGCAGCGCGACATCGCTCAGAAGAAGCCGACCTTCGGTCTGCGTGTGCAAGTCATCAACGAGGTAAGTCCCGGAAAGCTCTATCTTCGTGCGGGACACATCGACGAAGCGTCGAACCTGATGAAAGAAGTCACGATCTACGACATGGCTGACGCAACGCGGCGCCGCACGATCTACGCCGACAGCGGCAACATGCGAATGACGAACAACATGTCCGACCTCGAGCTGACTCTTTATAACGGCAACACCCAGGACGTCCCGACCAACAGTCCCAGCGAGCTGCAGCGGTTGTATTTCAATACTGATATCATCCGCGTGCGCGGCGTCGGCAATCAGTTCCAGAAGACGACGGCCGACTCTTACAAGAGCGATCGCGAGATGACCGTCTGCGAGATGCAGGAAGCGCAGGACCGGGCGCGGCGAGACCACGAGGCAGCGCGAGTCGAGTACGAGAAGAAACTGGCGAAGCTCAAAACAGAAAAGGCGAAGTTGAGCCCTGACGTGCTCAATACCGATCCCGACACACCGTGGGACATTGGACTCGGCAAGCTTTACTGCAACGCACTTGCTTTGGTGTTGCCGAAGAAGGCCAAGGCGCAGGGCGCATCGCCACCTCCGCGGCGGGCGGGTCTGCCGCAAACGGCGACTTCGACGCCGAGAACTGCTCCGCGAGGTCCGGTGTGGCAGGGATACGCTGTGCCGAGCGGTCAGGCTAGCGGCGGAGCTTCCTCTACCCCCAGCGCCCGGACAGCATCGAGTACTGCCGTCGGCAACCAGGCGCCGACGCCACAGATTCAACCTCCGCCGCCGAACACGGCGGAGATCGCGATGCTGGAGAATCTCCGTCTCAGATTGCAGGACAGCTCGCAGCTGATGAACTCGTACGGCGTGGAGATCCACAAGAAGTTCGCGCTGGCGGTTGCGTGCTTTGTCTTCGTGCTGCTCGGCGCCCCGATCGCATTGAGATTCCCGCGCGGTGGTGTGGGCCTCACGATTGGCGTGAGCCTGTTCGTGTTCGCGCTCTATTACGTCTGCCTCATTGCCGGCGAATCGATCGCCAAACGCGGGATGATGCCGGCGGTCGTCTCGATGTGGATGGCGAACGTCATCTTCGCGCTGATCGCGCTGTGGATGCTCGCCAAGATGGGTCAGGAAGGCACGACGGCACGCGGTGGCGACATGAGGGAGATGCTCGGCGCAATCAAGGGATCGATCCGCTCGAAGATCGGCTGGAAAAATCGCCGCGACAGTCGAGAGAGAATCGCCGCTTGAAGAGAATGGTGCGGGCGCTCGACCGCTACGTGTTCGTCGAGTTCTGGAAGATCTTCGTGACGACGGCGATCGGCTTCCCGATCCTCGTCAACATCATCGACCTCACCGACAATCTGGACAAGTACCTGGGTCAGAATCTGACCTGGGGGCGCATTGCGCTGAGTTACCTGTACTGGCTGCCGGACTCGATGTTCATGGTGCTGCCAGCGGCGGTGTTGTTCGCGACGGTGTTCGCGATCGGTGCGTTGACACGACATTCCGAGATCACCGCAGCCAAAGCATCGGGAATCAGCTTTTATCGATTCATCGCGCCCATCTTCGTCGGCGCCGTCATCGCCACGCTGCTCGGGCTGGTGCTCGGTGAGCTTGCTCCGATCACCAACAAGAAGCGGATGGAAATTCTGCAAGGCAATCAGGTCAATTTCGGCAACGACCGCTACAATTTTGCGTACGCGGCGGACGGAGGTCGCGTCTACAAGATCGGCGCGCTGCATCAGGTGGAGTCCTCGCTTGAGGGAATCGTGATCGAGCGAAAGGGGAAGGGGCCAGACTATCCCTCGTATGTACTCTCAGCCAACTCGGGTCGCTACAAGCCAGCCACCGGCTGGGTCTTGAAAGCGGGTGCGCTGCACATCATTCCGGACACTCTGCACAATCTGACCTTCAGTTTTGATTCTCTGGTCGACCGGCGTTTCACCGAGCCGCCCAAGCAGCTGACGCTGGCGCAGAAAGCGCCAACGGACATGGGATTCCGCGAGCTCGGACGCTTCATCGCGTCGATGGAGCGATCGGGCGCTGATGTCAATGAGTTGAGAGTGGAGCGGATGCTCAAGATCGCGATCCCGATCACGTGCATCGTCATCCTGCTTTTCGGGGCGCCGCTGGCGACGAGCACGCAGCGCGGCGGCGCGGCGTACGGTGTGGGTCTCAGCCTGGCAACGACGGTGATCTTCCTGATGCTGATTCAGCTGACGAAGGGAATTGGCGGGAAAGGAATGATCCCGGCGGATCTGGCAGCGTGGCTGCCGAGCATCATATTCGGTTTGGTGGGAGCCGTCCTCTTCGCGCGCGTTAGAACTTGATTCGGGATCCGCTGAGGCCATTCCGCAGAGTCGGAAAGTGGACGTATTTCCTGCGCGACATCGGCCGCGCGCTCCCGGACATGAACACATATGGGTCGGAGACGATCCGGCAGATGCGCAACATCGGCGTCGACTCCCTGCCGCTGGCGGCGATAGTAGCGGCGTTCATCGGCGCGGTGACGGCATTTCAGACGCGCTACCAACTTTTCGGTGGCGTCCAGCTCTCCGTCGTCGGACTAATCTCGCGTCAGTCGATAATCCTGGAGTTGGGTCCTTTGCTGACAGGACTCGTGTTGACTGGCCGCGTCGGCGCACGCATCACCGCGGAAATCGGCACGATGCGCGTCACGGAGCAGATCGATGCGCTGGAGACGCTGGCCTACGATCCGATCGCGTACCTGGTGGTGCCGCGGCTACTCGCAGCACTCGTGATGCTTCCGATCCTGACGATTCTCGCCGACGCCGTTGGTATTGGCACCGCGATGTTCACCGCAGTGACGGCGACCGACGTCACCAGCGCTGACTTCACGCAGGGACTGCGGCTATCGTTCACCCCGTTTCAGATAGTGTATAGCGTCATCAAGGCGACTATATTCGGAGGCGCGATAGCCTTCTTCTGCTCCTACGAGGGCTACACCGCGAACGTCGGCGCCGAAGGCGTCGGACGGAGCACCGCGCAGGCGGTAGTTGTGACGTCGGTTGCCATCCTGGTGCTGGATGCGCTAACCGCTCTCCTCCTCGCCCCTTACCTGCAGGCATGAAGACAAGAGACGAAGTTCTCGTTGGTCTGGTCGTGACAGCAGCGATAATCGTAACCGTGCTCGGCTCGTTGTGGCTGGCGCGCGGCGGATTGTCTAAGGGTTATCCGCTTTACGTGAAGTTCCCGTGGGGTGCGGGACTGAAGCAGGGACAGCCGGTGCTGCTGGTCGGGGTAAACGTTGGATACCTGGACGAGGTAGACCTGCACCAGGACGGGATCCTGGTCACGACGCTAAGGATCCAGAAGCACTATCAGGTTCCGGTGACGAGCAAGGCGGCGGTGATTCCGAATGGAATCTTTGGCGACATGGCGGTAGCGCTGACGCCGTCAAGGCCGGATCCACGCTCGTTTCAGCCGGGCGACACGATTCCGATTGGCCCGTCGACGCCGGGCATCGCCGAGCTGACGAGCAAGGCCGATTCGGTGATGCGATCGATCAATGCGGTGTCGGCGGCGCTCGAGCACGAGATGGTTGCGACGGGAGGAATTCGCGATTTGCGCAACACGATCGCGGCGACCAACCGGCTGGTGAACGATTTCTCGCAAATCGCCAACGAGCAATCGCGTCAGCTGTCGGCGACGATGGCATCGCTGCGGCGCGCGTCGGCGGCGATAGATCCGGCGAAGGTCGATTCGACGGTGAGAAATATTCGTACTGCGAGCGCCAACCTGGCGGAGCTGAGCGGACAGATTAAGGAGACATCGCGCAAGTTGGATGTCGTACTCGCCAAAGTAGATAGCGGAGGCGGTAGCGCGGCGAAGCTCATTAATGATCCGGGGGCTTACAACGATGTTCGCGCGCTGTTGCAGCGGATGGACTCGCTGCTGGCGGACATCAAGAAGAATCCGAAGCGCTATATCAACGTCAGGATTTTCTAGAGTAGAACCGCTTCCCGTTACTCGTAACCCGTTACCCGTTACCCGTAACCCGTAACCCGTTACCCGTTGCCCGCTACCCGTTACCCGTTACCCGTTACCCGCTCCCCGGAGCCCGTTTACTGAATGAAAATGCCGGCGGGATTTCTCCCGCCGGCATTCTTACGAACTCAACCGGTCGACCGCTGAACCCGGTCTCTTTCTAGAAGCTATACCGCAGCGATAGCTGCATGCGGTAGTTGGAAGAGGCGTTGTCCGCATTCCAGGGTTTCATGGTTTTGTTGAAGGTGTAGACGCCCTGAGCCTGGGGACTATTCGTTGTAACACCTGTCGGGAGCACGTTCCTCACGTGTGAAAGCAGAGTCGTCGCACTGCAGATCGGTCCGCAGGTGTTGTTCTGATCCGAGAAGTTCTGCCAGCCCCACCGCTTGTTGAGGAGATTGGCGAAGTTAATCACATCGAGCCGCAGCTGAAGGTTCTGCTGGCCGAACGCCTGCAGTGACTGGCCTATGCTCACGTCGATGTCGTTCTGCCAAGGGTTCCGGCACGCGTTGCGACTGAGCAGCCTGCCGCGACTCTTTCTGAGACACGGCACGCGATCGATGAAACGATCGAACGCGTCAGCCTCCGCCAGGGCTTCGAGCTGTGCCTGTGAGCCCGGCGCCGCGTTGTAACCGCTGAAGAGTATCTCGGTCGGATCGTGTGCATCCTTCGGCACGTAGATCAGATCGTTCTGCGACTGACCGTCTGCATTCGCGTCGCCGGATCCTGAACCGCCACCCGCGCCGTAGACGTAGTCGAACGGAGCACCAGAGTTTCCGACGTAAACGACCGAGAAATCCGTCAGGGTCTTGAGTCTCCAGCTGCCAGTGGCAACTATGCGGTGCGGCATGTCTTCCTTGCCGCGAGTGAGACTGCGATCCTCGAGGTACCCGCTGATGTCGCGCTGGTATCGGTAGTTGGAGCCCTGAGTGCTGCTCGTAGTGGCAGCGATGTCTCTCACCTGCATGTAGCTGTACGCCAGAGACGCCTGGAAATTGTCGAAGAATGTCTTCTGCACCTGTCCAGTGATCGAATAGGTATAGTCGCCGTGCACGTCAGTCACGTCGATGACCTGTTGACGACCGCCCTTGACCGCGGCCGTTCCACCTGTCGCGGTGAGAGTACCGTAGAGAACTCGGCCGTTGCGATCCCTGCCTTGGGGTCCCACGAGCGCCAGGTTCGTATAGAACGGGTTCGAAAGCGCCTTGGTATACAGACCTTCAAGCGTCCCGACAAGGCCGTTGGCGAAGCGGTGATCATAGCCCATCGTGATTTTCTGGTATTGCGGGAACCGGAAGTTCGGATCGATCGTGGCAATGTTGGAGCTCGCCGCCGTCGTCGCGCCGGGACGTGTAGGACCGGTCGCCGGAGTAAACGGAGCGCACGACGTCGGCGGGTTAGCGATGTTCGCTGCGTTAAACTGGGGCGGAATATTCGATGTCGCGTTGTTGCCTTGATTGCCGACGTTGCCCGAGCACGTCAACGACGCGTAGCCGCTCAAACCGGAGTTGCCGAAGGCGTTCGAGAGATAAACGAACGGTGGCGTACCAGTGAACCAGCCTAGACCACCGCGAACCTGGTTGCTTTGATCACCGGTCGCATCCCAGTTGAAGGAGAAGCGCGGCGAGACGGTGCGCCTACTCGGAACGGCAGCCGTGCTGCGCCCATAATTCTGAAGGACCGACGGATTTTCCGGAGGCGTGTCGAGGAAGTGCGGCTTCTCGAGACGCACGCCGGCGCTGACAACCAGGCGATCGGAATGATTCCAGGTATCCTGAACGTAGAACGAGTACATATTGGCGCGAAACGTAGCAAGCCCGTTGGCGGGGTCGGTCGGTGACGGCGCCGAGACCTGATAGATCACCGGGTTGCCTGCGATGAACGACGCGCTATCTGCAAAGGTCCAGTTCCCCATCGAGTTCTGGCCGAACAGGTTGATCGGACGGTAGAAGAGATTCTTCGTCCCGAATGTCACGTGATGTACTCCAACTGGAATCGTCAGATTCTCCGTTAGCTCAAAGGTACGCTGATCCAGTCTGTTGCCCTGCGAGGAGTTCTCCGTTCCCGCGACCAACGCCACGTCGGTGGCGCTTAGGTTCGCTCTCGGCCAGTTGCGAACCGTGACCATCGGAAACTTTACCGGGACGGTACGGAAATCATGGATGTTGGTGAGGTTGAGCAGGAGCTCGTTGAAGACGCCGTTCGGAAGATTCGTCAGCAGCTCCGCGACGGAGGAGTGTGTCTTCGAGCTGAATAGGTAAGAGTTGGAGGTTAGACCGAAAAGCGGACTCGATGATGTCGACGAGCTGCGGCTGAAGCTGGTGTTGTCCGCCGCAGCGTAGTTGTGGCGCAGCACGAGTCGGGTGTATCCAGGCAGGTAAGCGTCGACACGACCGAAAACGTTGGTGAGCGGGTTCTGCTTAAGAACCTTTCCGCCGGAACCGGGATCAGCGAGGCCGTAGGCCTTCAGCTCGTTAGCGAAGGTGTTGACGGTGGCCGTACTGACCAGGCTGTCGGATCCACCCAGGAACGCGCCCGTTGCCGGGGTATTCAGCTTCTGCCACTCGGGATTCACGAAGAAAAAGACGTGATCCTTGATGACCGGCCCGCCGAGCGAGAAGCCATACTGCTGCTGCTTGAAGTCGGCAAGATACGGCTGGCTGCGCGTTAAAGCCTGACTGCGAGTGTAACCGTAGGTCGTGCCGTGAAATTCATTGGTTCCCGTTTTCGTCACGGCATTGATCAACAGCCCACCGAAATTCCCCTGACGAACATCGAACGGCGAGAGAAGAACCTGATACTCCTTTACTGCGTCGAGCGGAATCGACTTCGCGTTGGCCTGAGCTCCCGGCTGACCGGTGGTGCCGAGGCCGAAGAGATCGCCCGAAGCGGCGCCGTCGATCTGGATCGCGTTCTGACGAATGTTGACGCCGCCGCCGGAGAGTCCGACCCCGGTCGATGTCGAGACCTGTGGTACCAGCGTCACGAAATCGGCGAAGTTGCGATTCAGAGTCGGCAGGCGACGGAGGAGCGAGTCGCCCATCGTCGTTCCCGTTCCTGTTTTGCTCGGATTGATCACGGGCGTCGCTTCCGCCGAGATCTTCACCGTCTCGAGAACTGTGCTCTGCTGCTTCAGCTGGAAGTCCGAACGCGTGGTCTGGCCGAGGCTGACGACGATGTTGTCGCGAGTGAGTGGCTCGAAACCGATGCGACGCACCGTAATCGAGTAGCCGGGGTCGGGCTCCACACCCTGGATATTGAACTGACCATTGCCGCGAGTGATGCCGCCGGCGCTGGCGCCCGTTCTTGAATTCCTTACCTGGACCTGGGCGCCTTCGATCGGTACGCCGCCGGGATCAGTAACCGTGCCGCTGACCGCTCCGGTCGTCACGCCCTGGGCAAGGAGACGAGCTGAAGCTCCAGTCACCAGTGCCAAGGCCGTAGCGACAGTAAAAAACAGACGTGTCTTGAGCATGTTCTCTCGGAAAAAAATGGTGGAGGGAAACCAGAAAGTAGCGTCCGGATCTCAGGTACGGCAAGAGAATTTTGTCACCACTCGGCAACGAGTCCGACGCTCGCCGTTTCTTAACTGTCGTCGGCCGCTCGCCGCGTTTTTGTCAGGAAAAAAATTGGAATGCCGAGCAGGATCACGCCGAGAACAGCGAGGGTCGCGACGCGGCTGGCAGGATCGGCGATCGCATTTCCGAGCAGGAGGATGGTAGCAACAATGAAGATCGCCGGAACCACGGGATAACCCGGAACCCTGAAGGGCGGCTTGTAGTCGGGCCGACGGCGAAGCACAAAGACAGCTCCCACGGCGAGGGCGTAGAAGGGGACGATCGCGGTGACGAAGGTGTCGGCAAGGCGCTCGAACGTCCCGATCAACACGAAAAGGACGCCGAGCAAGGCACTGAGCCCGATGGCGACGGACGGAGTCTGAAACCTCCGATCGACGACGGCCACTGGCCGGAAAAGCAGTCCATCGGCCGCCATGGTGAAGAGAATCCGCGAGCCTGTCAACACCGAGCCGTTGAGCGTGCCGAAGGCGGAGATCATCACGGCCACCGAGACGAAAGCAACTCCCGCCGCACCAACGAGTTTGTCGGCGACATCGGCGGCGACGAGCTTCGACTGCCTGATCTGCTCGACCGGAATAACGGCGAGGTAGGCGAGGTTTGCCAGCAGATAGAGGCCGATGATGATCAATGTCCCAAAAATCAGGACGCGTGGAAGATTTCTCTCCGGGTCACGGACTTCACCGCCGACGAAGCTCACATCCGCCCATCCGTCATAGACCCACAATACTGACACGAGAGCGAGGCCGAACTGTCCGAGGGAAAAGCTTCCGGGCGGCAGCGCCGGCGAGAAGTGACCGCCGCTCTCAGGGAGTCCAATCGCCAATGCCAGAATCGTGATGAGCAATAAGGCACCCGTTTTGGCGAGGGTGGTGACGTTCTGTACCAGCGCGCCCCATTTGATTCCGACGTAGTTGAAGGTCGCCGTCAGCACGATGGCGACGGCGGCGATGTAGTGCACGTATCGGCTGTACGGCTGGAGGCGTGGATCGTGGCCGAGGACTCTCAGAAAATATTCGGAGAAGGTGGTGGCGATCGCGCCGAGCGCCGCCGCGCGAATGATCACGAGCTCCGACCAGCCGAAGAGAAATGCCGGTAGCCGTCCCCACGTTTCGCGGATAAAGACGTAAACGCCACCAGTCCGAGGGAATACTCCTGCGACTTCGGCCAGCGTCAGCGCGCCACACAGGATAAACACCCCACCGGTAACCCAGATCGCTAGTAGTGGAAGTGGACCGGGCAGCTTGTCGGCGATGCCGGCCGGCGAACGGAAAATTCCCGAGCCGATCGTCGACCCGACCAGAACGGCGACGGCGCTCCAAAGACCGAGTCGGCGCGGTAGCGACGATGCGCGAACGAACTGCGAGCTGGTTTCTGATGATTCCGAAATTTCTGCGGCACGGAGGGGCTCGGCCATTCTGATACGGTAGTTCAAAGCCGCGTCGCGCGGGAGTAGCTTTAGCCCATCCTCTCGCAACTTTTACCAATCGCAAATGAATCAGCCGCTGGCTGAGACAATCTTCTGGATCGCAGTAGCAGCTTGCGTAATAGCCGAAATCGCGATCCTGCGATCGACCTTCGCCTTCCGCAGCGCCAACAAATCAGAGCTCGTACCCACTGCATCACGGGCCAGTGAGGTGGTGTGGGCGTTCGTTCCGGCGATCGCCCTTTCCGTCGTCCTCGTCGCCACCTGGCAAAGGATGGAGGCGCGCCACGGCCACATGATGATGGACCACTCACAGATGAATCACACGATGCCGATGCCGTCGCCCGGTGGCGGCAGCACCGCCCGCTGAAAATGCGATCGATTCGCTGGATCGCGTATAGCGCGCTGTTTCTGGGGTTCGCGCAGGTTGTCTTTGGGGCGCTCGTGCGCATCACCGGCTCGGGAATGGGCTGCGGCGATCATTGGCCGGACTGCTACGGCGCCTTCATGCCGGCGCACGACGCGCCGACGCTGCTCGTCGAGATCTCACATCGTTACGGCGCTGCCGCACTCTCGATTGCCATCATCGCTCTGGTGTTCCTGGCGTGGACTCACCGCAAAGAGGTCGGTGTTGCCGGTGCTGGCGGTGTCCTGCGCCCGTCCCTGTTGGCGTTGGCGCTCGTGATCGTCGCGGCGCTCTTTGGCGCAGTTACAGTGAAGCTCTCGCTCAATCCGTTGGTCGTCGTCACCCATCTGGCGATCGCGATGTCGCTGTTGGCGGTGCTGGTGGTCGTCGTCGTCCGCGCCGGAGGATTCGGCGCCCGCTCCGTTCCGGCGCGTTACCAGCGGACTGTTCGCTCCGGACGCGCGGCGGTCGTAATCACTTTCGTCGTGCTGGTATTTGGCGCGCTCACCGCCAACACTCCCGGCGCCGCGACCGCGTGCCAGGGATTCCCGCTGTGTAGAGTTATGCCCGAGCACGGCACGCCGCTGCTGATCCAGGTCACGCATCGCATAATTGCGTTTCTTCTTCTCGGCCACTTGATCGGAATCACCATCGGTGTTCGCAAGCGCGACGAGACTCGCGCGGTTCGTATCGCCGCGTGGACGGCACTCGGCGTCGTGATCGCGCAAGTCATCGTCGCAGCGGCGATGGTCGAGCTGAGCTTGCCGGCGCAGCTGCGTTCGATCCACCAGGCCGTTGGCACTGCCCTCTGGATTGCGGTTGTCACACTAACGGCACTCGCCTCCGGAACCGTGGAAACCACAGACATCGAGCGAATCGTTTATGAATCTCCGTCGCGCGGCGAGTTTGCGACACCGGAGGGTGTGAGCACCTGATGGACGTGACCGCCCAGAGAGAAGCGCAGCCGTCGCTTTTGCGCGACATGGTGATGCTCACCAAGCCGCGCATCATCTCGCTCCTCCTCGTCACCACTGTCGCCCCGATGTTCGTCGCTGGCAATCCGGGATGGCTGCTCGTCCTCATCGTTCTGCTTGGCGGGTACCTCATGGCCGGCGGTGCGAATGCAGTCAACATGTACCTCGATCGTGACATCGACACGCAGATGTCTCGCACTCGCCTGCGGCCGATTCCGAGCGGACGCATGGGGCCCCGAGCTGTCCTCGCCTTCGGTATCGCGCTCGCCACAGCTGCGACCTATCTGCTGGCGCGGTTCACGAACGTTCTCACCGCCCTCCTCGCCCTGGGAGGTTTTTATTTCTACGTCTTCGTCTACACTCGCTGGCTGAAGCGCACGACGCCGCAGAACATCGTCATCGGCGGCGCCGCCGGGGCGTTTCCCCCACTTGTCGGCTGGGCGTCGATGACGGGCACCATCGATCTGACAGCTGTTTACCTGTTTCTGATCGTTTTCTATTGGACGCCCCCGCACTTCTGGGCGCTGGCGCTGCTCAAGCAGCGCGACTACGGACGGGCGGGGATCCCAATGGCGCCGCTGGTATGGGGTGAGCGGCAGACTATGCAGCAGATGCTCTGGTACAACGTGATCCTCATCGCTTTCACTCTCCTCCCATTCACGTTCGGTGCATTTGGCATCATCTACTTCATCTCCGCGCTCGTGCTGGGCGTGATTCTGCTGTTGGGTGTGATTCGAATCATGACGGCGAAGGAGTGGACGAAGCCGGCGTGGCAGGTCTACAAGTTCTCCCTGCTGTACCTCGCCTTGCTCTTCCTGGCGATGGTGATCGATCGTAAGGTGCTCGTCTCGTGACGACGCCACCGTTCGCTGTCTCCGCACAACGCCCGACTCCTCGCGCCACGGAACCTGTTTCGTCGCCGCGCCCGCTCGGCAGACTGCTGCCCAGAATCAGACCCTATCTCTGGCGTCTGGTCGTAGCATTCGTGTGTCTGCTGGCGAGCGCCAGCATCGCGCTCGCCTTCCCGCAGATTGTGCGGCATCTGCTCGACGCTGCATTCATCTCTGCCGACGCTGCACTCCTCAACAAGATCGCGCTCGGCCTGCTGATCCTGTTCGGCGTCCAGGCGGTGCTCAACTTCGTACAGGTCTACCTGCTGACGTCGACGTCCGAGCTGGTGATCGCCCGGCTGCGCGAGGATCTGTTCGCCCATCTCGTCCGGTTGTCTCCCGGATTCTTTACCGAGCGAAGAACAGGCGAGCTCACCAGTCGACTATCGGCGGATACCACCGTATTGCAAACGGTTCTCAGCTACAACCTCTCCGAGTTCGCGCGGCAGACGCTGTTTCTGATCGGTGGAATCATTCTTCTCACCATCACCGACAGCAGGCTCACCGCGACGACTCTTGCCGTGGTACCGATCGTCGTCGGAGCCGCTTTCGTTTTTGGACGTGCACTTCGCAAAGCCAGCACCGGAGTCCAGGATCGGATCGCCGAAGCCACCGGCACCGCCGACGAAGCTTTCTCCCAGATCAGGACCGTACAGAGCTACACCGCCGAGGCCGAGGAGGTGCGGAGGTACGGCTCGCATCTGCGAGAGGTGATCGACGCGGCACTGCGGCGCGCGAGGATCCGCGGCTCCTTTTTTGGAATTCTCACATTTTGCGGATTCGGCGGCGTCGTCGCTGTGCTCTGGCAGGGCGGGCGACAAGTGCTGGCAGGAAATCTCACCGCCGGCGGTCTCGTCTCATTTCTGCTGTATGCGCTCTACGTAGCGGGGGCGGTCGGCTCGCTTGCCTCGCTCTTCGGCGCCTACCAGGAAGCGGTCGGCGCCGCGCGTCGCGTTTTCGATCTGCTGGGGGCCCAATCGGCGGTGAAGGATCCGGTGCGACCCATCAGGCTGCCGCGGCCGCTGCGCGGCGAGATCGTGATGGACAAGGTGGCGTTCCAATACAATCCAGCCTTGCCGGAAGTGCTGCAGGATGTGTCGCTTCGAATTGGCGCCGGCGAAGTTGTCGCTCTCGTGGGTCCGAGTGGCGCGGGCAAAACGACAATCGCGTCGCTGCTGCCCAGATTCTGGGACGTCACCTCGGGAAGAATTACGTTCGATGGGCTCGACATCCGGGATCTTTCGCTGGCCGAGCTGCGCGGCGCCATCGGCATCGTGCCGCAAGAGCCGACGCTCTTTAGCGGGACGATCAGAGAAAACATCGCTTACGCCGGTATTGGCACCGACGGCGTACAGCCAAGCGAAGAGTCAATTCGTGCTGCCGCAAAGGCGGCCCACGCCGTTGAATTTATCGAGCGGCTGCCCGATGGATTTGATACTCGGGTTGGTGAGAGAGGAGTAAAGCTTTCGGGCGGTCAACGGCAGCGTATCGCCATCGCCAGAGTCTTTCTCAAGGATCCGGCGCTGGTGATTCTCGACGAAGCGACGTCGAGTCTCGACACCGAGAGCGAACGCCTTGTCGAGCAAGCGATGGAGGATTTGCTGCGCGCGCGCTCGACGCTGATCATTGCTCACCGACTGAGCACCGTGCTACGCGCCGATAGACTCGTCGTGATCGATCGCGGCCTGATCGTGGAGGAAGGCAGGCACCAGGAGCTGCTCGCTTCCGAAGGAGTCTATTCCCGTCTCTATCGCGGCCAGTTCCGGCCGGGAGACATGCTCGTCGGCTAAAGGCGGCGGGCCGGCGGCGGTGGCGAAGGCGAGGTGTCCGATGAAGGAGATGTACTCGACGCAGTCGGCAGGAGCGGCACGGCCCGGGTGCTCGACGCGGCAGCACGCACCGAATCAGCCGACGGCTTTTGGACGGCGGGCTCGGTTGGAGTCGCCGGAGCTGCCTTCAGAATCTTGAAGGCGACGCTCGTCACCTGACCGGCGGCAACCGTTACGCTGTCGTCGACGAAACCGAGGCCCGGGTGCCAGGCGCGCAGATGGTATTTCCCTGCCGGAATTCCGTCGATGCTGAACGTCCCATTGGCAGCGGTCTGCGCGTAGTACGGATGATCGAGAACCGCGAGCCAGGCATGAGTCCATGGATGCTGCTCGCAGATCACTTCGACTTCCGCGGGCTCCGTGAAACGATCGACCGGCACGACCTCGCCGTCATCGTTGAACGGAGCGACGCCCGCCACTTGTCCCGTCCCGACGTTGATGAACTTGTTGGTGTGCAGCGTCCGGTCGTCGTTGGTGACGTTGAGCGTGCCATTGGTGGCGATTACTTGTACGAACGGATCGAGAATGCAGTTGTCATTGGTGAGATCGTATCGCCGCTCGAGCGGAAACGCTTTTCCGCTGCGAATGTCGGTGAGCCACACAACCGCGCCGGCAACACGCGTCCCGGACAGAGTGACGTTCCTGGCGACGATCGAATTCCCGCACACGTTCTGATCTACAGAAGGTCTAACGATCTCAGGACTCGGCGGAATCCCCTCGAAATCGACGGTTCCGCTGATGGTCCCTCCAGCCGCAACCGGAACAACTTTGTACGGCTGCGACGCGGGAGCGATCACGGCCGGACGAGGCGGAAAGCCATCGTCAGAATCAGCAGAGCCTTTGCGTGGATGCGCGGAGGCAGTGTCGTCGCGAGCGCATGAAACAATCGCAACGACAATTATCGATAAGCCGAGGAACCGGCGGAGCATGGACGTCGAGCCGAAGTGGAAAGTCTTTTAACGAAGGGGCAAGCGATGTGCCGCGCTACTCGCATCGTACACGCGCTTTCCTCCTATCCAGGTGGAAATTACGCGAGTGCTCAGGATTTCGGTGTCCGCCACGCGCATGATGTCTTTATCGAGCACGACGAAGTCCGCGTATTTCCCGGGCGTGATGGAGCCGAGCATCGTCTCCTGGAATCCGGCGTACACCGGCCAGATAGTCATCGACTGAAGAGCTTCTTCGCGCGTCATCTTCTGTTCTGGGTACCAGCCGCCCGCCGGCCAGTTTGTGGGATCCTGTCTGGTGACGGCGGCATGAAACGTCAGCAGCGGATTCACCTCCTCCACGGGGAAATCAGTTCCGTTCGGAATGATGACGCCCGTGTTGAGCAAGGAGCGCCAGGCGTAGGCGCCGCGAATTCGCTGGGGCCCGACCCGATCTTCGGCCCAGCGCATGTCGCTCGTCTGATGCGTGGCTTGCATCGACGGAATCACGCCCAGCTTGGCGAAACGCGGAATGTCCTCCGGGCTGATCACCTGAGCGTGCTCGATTCGGAATCTGTGATCGGCTTTCGGAAATCTCTTTAGCGCGGAGTCGAACGCATCGAGCACGATGCGGTTGCCACGATCGCCGATCGCGTGGACGTTGATCTGGAAGCCATGTTGAAGCGCCCAATCCGCCCAGGCGCGGATGTGCTCCGGTCGCGAGACGAGTAAACCGGAGTTAGTTGGCTCGTCGCTGTAGGGAACGAGCAGCGCCGCCCCGCGCGACCCCAGTGCGCCGTCAGCGTACAGCTTGATGGCGCGGATCCACAGGTGGCCATCATACAGCGCATTCTGAGGCCCGCGCCGAATGTACGGATTGCGTTGCGCGGCAGCCGAGCCCGGCTCACCCGGATCGCTCAGCATCACGTAGTTGCGGAGATTGTAATTTCCTGCCTGCGCCAGCTCCTCGAAGATGCTTATCGTCTCCGCGTCTTCTCCAGGATCGTGGATGCCAGTGAGTCCCCAGCGATTGGCCTCGGCGACGGCGCCGAGGATTGCCCTCCTCTTGTCGGCGCGCGTCGGCGCTGGAATGGCGCGCGAGATCAGGCTCTGCGCGTTGTCGACGAAAACTCCCGCCGGCGCGCCTGACGCCGTCCGAATGATCCTGCCGCCAGCGGGATCTGGCGTAGACGCCGTTACCCGCGCCAGCTGAATCGCGCGCGCGTTCGCCAGCAGTGCGTGCCCGTCGATGCGAGTCAGAACCACGGGGTTGTTGGGGAACGCTCGCGAAAGCGCGTCGTGAGTCGGAAACTCCTTGGTCGGCCAGCGATTCTGATCCCAGCCGCGACCGAGGATCCACTGGCCGGGCTGGACGTTTTTCGCCCACGTCTGGACGCGCGCGATCACCTCGTCATACGAGGTCGAACCGGCGAGGTTCACACGTTGCAGCGTCGTCCCGAGCCCAAGCAAATGGGCGTGGGCGTCGGTGATACCCGGCACGACGGTCGCGCCTCGCAGATCGATCACCATCGTCGATGGTCTGGCCAGCGCCTTCGCCTCGGCGTCGGAGCCGACGAATACGATTCGACCTGCGCGTACGGCGAGTGCTGAAACCACTGGGCGCGCGTTGTCGACGGTGTAAATGTTTCCGTTGGTGAGAACGAGATCCGCTGGTGATTGCGCTCGAAGCACCGACGGTGCGAGCGCCGCCACTGCGAGGTAGGTTGAGAGATGTTTCATGACCGCGGAGTTTGCCCACTGTCGCTCTCCAACACAAGTCGTCTGATCTGTGTTGCAGGCCTCGCGGCGTGTGCGCACCTGCCGTCGCAGCCGCGAGGTGAGGCCACGTTTTGGGGATTCACAGGTCCGTGGGATCGTCGCAGCGATTCTTCGGTCGTCGAGCACGGCTCGTCGCTCGCGCAAATCATAACCGGCTGGATAGCGCTCGATACGACGACCTTCCGTCCCGCACTTTTATACCCGGACAACATCGGCAACCTGCCAGAGGTGGCGCCACGCAAGACGGCGTTGATCACGTCGTATCTCGGCAGTCGCTTTCATCCGGAGATCATTCGCGGCATCGGTGGCAGCGCGCAGGTCTCGGCGATTACGGCGGGCGCGATCGCCGCGCTCGTCGACTCGGGCGGGTACCGAAGCGTTGTCGTCGATTTCGAGGGAATGACGCCACGCGATCTGAATCAGCTCCTCACGTTCACGCGAGCCGTCGCTGATTCAGTTCGTGCGCACGGCGTATCGACGGTGGTGATCGCTGTGCCAGCCGGCGACACCGCTGCGTACCCTGCTCCGCTGTTGCTCCAGCCGGCGGATCTCATAATGGCGGTGTTGTACGATCAACACTGGAGCGACTCGCCGCCGGGACCGATCGCGGCTCCGGAATGGGTGATGCGCAATCTCGGGACGCGGGTGGCGGAAGTTGGCGCAGCGAGAATCATCGCCGCGTTTCCGCTCTACGGTTATCGGTGGCGGAAGAGCGCCGAGACGGAGGTAATCAGCTACGACGAGGCGCGTCGACTGGCGACGATGACCAACACGCCGCTTGCACGCGATCACGCGTCAGGAACCCTGCACGCGTTATCGCCGGAGGGGTGGGAAATCTGGGTGACGGACCGCGCGCTGCTGGCGACGCTCGTGCGCGACGCGCGACAGCTTGGTGTGACGACGTTCGCGCTATGGCGCCTCGGCCTCGAGGACTCGACCGTCTGGGATTTGATCGGCCGCTACACGATCAGCAGCTCTTTCTGATAATCGGCGGGAGTGATGAGGAGCGCGTCCGCGCCGATGAAGCCGTTCACCTCGCTGCGCATCCCCACCTCATTGGCGAGATAGACACCGGGCTCGATCGAGAACCCGACGCCGGGGATGAGAGCGCGCTCCTCGCGCGTCTCGAGGTTGTCGATGTGCGGCCCCGAGCCGTGAAGATCCCGCGGATCGATCGAGTGTCCGGTGCGGTGGAAGAAGTATTCACCGTAGCCGCGCTTGGTGATGACGTCTCGCGCAGCGTCATCCACCTCTCCGCCCTTCACCGGCTGATGGCCGCTGATTTTCTTTTGCAACAAGGAGATGGCGGCGTCGCGGGCGTCTCTTACCGCCTGCCAGATAGTCTTGTCGCGGTCACTCGGCGGGCCGAGTGATCCCATCCAGGTCTGGTCAGCGTAGACTCCGTTTTTTTCGCGCGCCCACAGGTCGACCAGCAGGATGTCACCGCGTTTGATCGTCGCCGACTTCTCCGCCGTGGGCTCGTAGTGTGGATTCGCGGCATTGGGACCGATTGCGACGATCGGTCCGTGGTCGGTCTCGAGACCGCCGGCCGCGAATTTCTCCTTGATCCACGTCTTCAGCGAATACTCGGTCAGCGGGGAGGCGCTGTCCGCACGACTGCCGGCGAGTCGGATCGCTTCCTGACCGATGGTTGCGACGGCGCGCGCGGCTCGCTCGTGCGAAGCGCGCTGCTCTTCGCTCCACACCGCGTAGAAGCTGGAGACGAGGTCCGCCGACGACACCACCGTCGCGCCAGCGTTCCGCACCATCTCGATGACTCCGGCGGGAACCCGGTCCAGGTACGGCACTGCGTCGCCGGGAGAGTACTCCATGGCGACACGCTTGCCCTTTACCAGCTCAGCGAGATCTGACTCGAGGGTGCGCCAGCTGCTGTATTTCTCCTTGCGCCATTTCGTCGGCCACGACGCCCATGGGCCTTGCTCGATCGCGTGGGTGACAGCGACCGGCATCCCTTTGCGCGGGATGTAAACGAAAAAGCGGCGAGTGGTCATGCCGGAGAGCTCGAGCATCCCAACGGCAACGGGGTTGAGGCCGTGGAAATCGTAGATGAGCCAGCCGTCGAGACCGGCGCGCTCGAGTGCCGACTGCAGCGAAGGAAGAGACTCGGAGCTTAGCACAACGTAGTCTACTGCGATGTCTTCACCGCGCGCCATTCCGCCCGCCACTCGCAGATGTCCTCGCCTCTTTCCCGACAGTGGACATGGTCGATCATTCCGCCCCCGTTGACCAGCAGCCTCAGCAGCTCGCGCAAAGCGGACTCGTAATACAGGCAGCCGATCGCCTTTGGCGCAGTTCCGTAGGTGACCGACTCCGAAACACCAAGCACGATCGACGCCCCCACTCGGCGAACCCTGGCACCGAGGTATTTCTCACCGGCTTTCTTCACTTGCCGAAATGCAAGCGGACGCGCGATAAAACCGGGCATGATGTGGATGATCTGTCTGGTGGTCCCCGAGATCATCTGGTACATCCGGTCGGCGACGATGTTACCGGCGCGGGTGAAGATTCCTTCGGCGTCGGGCCGGCGTCCGATCAGTCGTGCGATGCCGCTCGCTTCGTGTATCGCAATCGGCTGGTTCCGCTTCAGCGCATCCTTGTAGCGCCGGATTTGGGCGATGACGGTGTCGCTCAGCCCGAGTCGCTTGTTGCGATGCTCCTGCACATATTCGACTTCGTCCTCTCCCCCTTCGGGAATGTCGACAGCGCGCACTGCTTCGAGCAGGCTTAAGGGGACGATGGCGTTGACGGTGCCGGGCATTTGGTTGGTAGGCGGAGAGCGCAAGCTAACCGTCGCTCGAATCGCCTTCAAGAAGCAAACGGAGGGTCACGCTGGCTCAGATCACAGCAAGTCATAACACCAACTGACGTGCTCTCTCGCGCACTGATTGGGGCGGGTATTTCGTTGCTGGTGGTGATCGGCGCTCGTATCACGCGCACACTTTCAGCGAGGGGCGCGTTCGCAGCCGCATTGATCGGCATGCTTGCTGTCGCCGCCGGCTGGAGTTGGGGGCTACTGCTTCTTTCGTTTTTTATCTCGGCAAGCGGCCTGTCCAAGCTCGGGGAGCGGAAGAAGACCGAGCGCATCGGCTCGATCATCGAGACGGGCGGAATGCGGGCTGCCAGTCAGGTACTCGCCAATGGCGGCGTGTTCGCCGGGGCAGCGCTTGGCCAAATCCTGCTGCCATCGCCGATCTGGTTTGCGCTGGCCGCCGGGGGCCTGGCCGCGTCGGCGGCGGATACCTGGGCGACCGAAGTTGGTACGCTCGCCGCCGGCGAGCCGGTCTCGATCATTTCCAGAAAACGCGTTCCTGCGGGGACTTCCGGTGGTATCTCCTTCGTGGGAACAGTCGCGGGGGTTGCCGGCGCACTGTTCATCGCGGTGATGGCGACACTAGCCCGCTGGCCGGTGGCTTTCACCAGCATTACACTGGGCGGCGTAGGGGGCGCTTTGGCAGATTCCGTACTCGGAGGCACACTTCAAGCGCGGCGCTGGTGCGACGTATGCGCAATGTCTACCGAGCGTCGCGTCCACAATTGCGGCACGACGACGCGTCCCGCGGGGGGACTCGCGGGATTCGACAACGATTTGGTCAACGCCGTCTGCTCGGGAGTCGGCGCGTTGGTAGCTTTACTTTTGTCCTGATCGCGCCGGATACACCCTGCAAATCATGACTGCAATCGAAGAAACCAGCAGAAACGACGGAGCGCGGGTGCTGCTCGTCAGCACCAATCGCGAGCGGCAACCTTACCCCGTAGTCCCCAATGGACTTGCATGCGTCGCGTCGGCGCTCGACGCCGCCGGGCACAACGTTCGGTTCCTCGACCTGTGCTTCGCCCGGGACGCGGTGAAGCGCGCGCGCGACGTCGCCGAATCCTTTCGACCCGACATTGTCGGCGTCTCCGTTCGCAACATCGACAACAGCGATGCGATCGCGCTGCGACACTACACTCCTGAGGCCCGCGACGTTCTTAATGCGCTGCGCGCGGCGGCACCGACCGCGAAGATCGTCGCCGGTGGCGCCGCGTTCGGAGTAGCTCCCGAAGCGTTGTTCCGCGATCTTGCCGTGGACTACGCGGTCGCGGGCGACGGGGAAAGAGCTAGCGTCGCCTTGATCTCCGCGCTGACCTCCGGCGGAACGATCGAGGCGATGCCGGGCCTCGTCAGGGAGAGAAACGGCACTGTCGTGTTCACGCCGCCCGGTGAAGATGCGGATCTGGATTCACTGCCGCCGCCGAGTCTCCATCGCTGGATCGATCTCGCTCGCTATCAGCGTCACGGAGCCACTGTTCCGATTCAGACGAAACGCGGGTGCGTCTACAAGTGTGTCTATTGCACTTACCGCAACGTCGAGGGCTGGGGCTACCGGACGCGCGACCCCGAGCTGGTCGCCGACGAAATCGAGGAGCTGAAAACCAAAGCGGGAATCCACCATTTCGATTTCGTCGATTCCACCTTCAACTCACCGCCGGGTCACGCGCTTCAGGTCTGCGAAGCAATCACGCGTCGCCGGATGCGCGTGCAACTCGACACCACGAATTTCACGCCGGCCGCCGCGTCCGCCGAGCTTTTGAGCGCGATGAAGCGTGCCGGCTTCCGCTCCCTCGGCATCACCGCCGAGAGCGCCAGCGATGCGGTGTTGGAAAAACTCGAAAAGGGATTCAACGCGGCGAAGGTTCGCGAAGTGGCGGAGCGCGTCGAGAGTCACGGCATCAAGACTCTCTGGATCTTCCTCGTCGGCGGCCCGGGTGAGACTCGTCACACGCTGGAAGAGACGCTGCACTTCGCGCGCTGGCGCTTGATCAGGGGCGATGCTGTATACCTCACCGTTGGACTCCGTATCTATCCCGGTACCACGCTGCACCGCATCGCCATCGCCGAGCGCGTAGTTCAACCCGACAGCACGCTGCTCGATCCAACGTTTTATTTTTCCGCCGAGCTTGAATTCGGTAAAACCGTCAGGCGACTCAAACAGTTCGCGTCCGATCATCCACGCTTCATGTTCTCGGCAGATTCGCGTTCCGTCGTGCTTCCCTACCTGACCCGCGCTGCGTCGGTGCTGCACCTGCCGCGGCCACACTGGCAATACATGGGATTGTTCCAGCGCGTCGCGCGCGCTATTGGATAGCGTGGGACAGCACATCGACGCGGAAGTCATCGTCGTCGGCGGTGGGCCTGCCGGCGCTTCAACGGCGTGGGCGCTGGCGCGGGAAGGAGCCGACGTGCTGGTGATCGATCGCGCCCGATTTCCGCGGGACAAGATCTGCGCGGAGTATCTGAGCCCGCAGGCATCGAGAATCCTGTCGGATATGGGAGTGCTCGAAGAGGTGGAGTGCAGCAACCCAGCGCATCTCGCGGGCATGCGTGTGCGCGCTCCCAACGGACTGGTCGCCAACGGGGAATTCGCCGCCAATCACGGCTTTCACGGATTCAGAGACAAGGGCCTCGCCATTCGCCGCACCGTTCTGGATGAAATCGTGCTGCGCGGGGCACGCGCCGCTGGTGCGCGCGTGGAAGAAGGGGTCCGGGTGACTGACATAGCTCGCAACGGTTCGGCCCGCGTCGCCGGCGTGAAGGCGGTCGGACTCGATGGAGCTCCGCGAGTGATTTACGGACGCTACGTCGTTGGGGCGGACGGCTTGCGCTCGGTAATCGGACGAAGGCTTGGCCTGGTGAAAACAAGTCGCATCTGGCCGCGCCGCATCGCCCTCGTCGCACATTACCGAAAAGTTCAGGGCGTCACCGACATGGGTGAGATGCACGTCGACTACGACGGCTATTTCGGAATCGTCGACGTCGGTGATGGCCTGATGAACGTGGCAGTGGTCATACCGCAGTCGCGCGCAAAACAGATCGGGGAAGACAAGACGGCGTTCTTTGAGCAGTGGATTGCAGCGCGACCACACCTCGCCGAGCGATTCCAGGGCGCGGAAAGAATCACTCCGGTGCGCGCGACGGGTCCGTTTGCCACTGCTTCGCGTCGCGCGTGGTCACCCGGTGCCGCCCTTGTTGGCGACGCCGCTGATTTCTTCGATCCGTTCACCGGAGAAGGCATCTATGCTGCGTTGCGCGGCGGCGAGCTCCTCGCTCCGCTCTTACTGGAAGCACTAGATCGATCGTCGGACGACGAGCCTCTCATCCTCGGCGGCTACGATCGTGTCCGCAAACGTGAATTTGGTGGCAAGTGGAAGCTGGAACGGATCGTCGGCATGGCCATCGCTTATCCATATTTCCTCAACAACGCGGCAAAGGTTCTGTCGCGCCGTAAAGACATGGCGGACTTGCTGGTGGGTGTGGCCGGTGATTTTGTGCCCCCACGTGTCGTTTTAAATCCGCGTTTCCTCTACAGCCTCTTCATCGCCCCGGCATTCACAAATTGAGCGTCAGCCCAGATGAGTTTCGTGCCGTGCTCGGAAGGTTTCCGTCGGGCGTTACGGTGGTGACGACCAGAGCGGCTGACGGCAGCGATCAGGGAATGACGGTGAGCGCGTTCAGCTCGGTGAGTCTGGAACCGCCGCTCGTTCTCATCTGCATCGAAAAGAGCGCTTCGGCACACGAAGCGTTGACGACGGCCAGCGGATTCGTCGTCAACGTTCTCTCGGCGAAGCAGGAACAGCTCGCGCGTCGATTTGCCATCGTCGATATCGATCGCTTCGAGGGAGTTGGGTTCACCCGGTCGTCGCAGGGATATGCGATAGTCGACGATGTGCTCGCCGTGATCGAGTGCGATCGAGTCTCGACCTGCGATGGCGGCGACCACACCATCATCCTCGGCGAAGTGGAGACGACGCACGCCGAACCCGGGACGCCGCTGCTCTATTATCGCGGCGGGTACGCCCAGCTCGAGCACTGACCGTGCGCAGTTTGTTGATACCGCCGCGGCGACGCGGTGTGGAGATACTCGACTCGCCGGATGTAGATCCTGCAATCGTTACGCGGTCGTTGGCGGATGTAGCCCGCGCCAACGCCCTCTTCGGCGGAATCAGCTCCGCCGTCGACGAGATCAGAGTTGCATTACGTGAGTTACCGCGCGATGCCACCCTGCTCGATGTCGGAACGGGACTGGGCGACATTCCTTGTCGCGCCCGGGAATTCGCCAGAAAAAGCGGCATCGAGCTGACGACGATCGGCCTCGATTCAGCATGTGAGCTGGCGCTGGCAAGCCGGTCGTCGGTGACGTTCTCGGTTTGCGCCGACGCGCTGCGGCTGCCATTTGCCGATAACAGCGTCGACATCGTGATGTGCTCGCAAGTGCTGCATCACTTCTCGGGAAAAGATGCACTGAAACTGCTCCGCGAAATGAATCGCGTCGCGCGCAGCCGCGTCATTGTCAGCGATCTCAGGCGCAGCTGGCTCGCGGCCGCCGGCCTCTGGATCGTTTCGTTTCCCCTTCGATTTCATGCCGTTAGCCGCCACGATGGCGTCGTCTCCGTCTTGCGGGGTTTCACACCGAATGAACTGGTCGATACAGTGCACGAAGCGGTGGCGCGCAGGCCGAAGGCGCATCGCCGTCGCGGCTTCCGGGTGACCGCAAGCTGGATACCGGTGCACTGATGATGAGTGAGACCGCATCCCCCATCGATCTCGGACCGATGCCGCTCGGACGCAGAATGGTGACGGTGGATGAGCGGCTCGTTCGCGCTCCAGTCCAGACAATTTTCGATTTAGCAAAAGGGGTAGAGGGTTGGCCGAAGCATCTCTCACACTACAGGTATGTGCGGTTTCGCGAACAGCGCTCCGACGGGGGAGGGCTGGTGGAAATGTCGGCCTACCGCCCGTTCGATCCCTTCCGGGTTTCGAGGGCGCCGCTGCGGGTCAACTGGCCAACATGGTGGCTCTCGGAAATGGCGGTGAACAAAACCGCTCCCTTCATCCGCTTTCGGCACGTTGGTGGCATAACGAAGGGGATGGAGGTCGAGTGGGCCTTCAGCTCCGTTCCCGACGGAACTCACGTACGAATCCTGCACGTGTGGAACGGGCCGCCCATTCCGGTGTTGGGAACGTGGGCGGCCACGCACTTGATCGGTCCGGTATTCGTGCACGGAATTGCTTCACGCACACTGGCGGGACTCGGCGCCGCCGCGGAACGCGCAGCGCAGAAACAGTAGTAACTCGAGGGGACAGGTGAATAAACGCAGAGTAGTGATAACGGGGATTGGGCCGATCACTCCGATCGGCATCACCCGCGACGGTTTCTGGTCGGGACTTCAGCGCCAGCGATCATCTGTGCGATCGATCAGTCGCTTCGATCCTTCGCAGTTCCGCAGTCACAATGCGGCCGAGATAAACGACTTCGTTCCGACCGATCATCTAGAGCAAAAGCGGGCGAAACGCTTCGATCGGTTCGCGCAATTTTCAGTAGTTGCGGCACAAATGGCGCTCGACGACGCGAATCTGGACCTCTCAAAGGAAGACAGAGAGCGCGTCGGCGCCAACATGGGTACCGCGCTTGGCGGCGTGAGCTACGCCGAGAACCAGCTCGGAGTGTATCTCACGCAGGGACTCCGCGCCGTCGATGCTACGCTCGCACTCACCGTCTTCGGCGGCGCCGCGAGCTGCAATATCGCCATCGAGCTCGGCGCGATGGGCCCGAATTCGACCAACTCGATGAGCTGCGCGTCAGGAACGATCGCGATCGGCGACGCTTTCCGGCAGATCCGCGACGGCTATGCCGATGTGATGATCGCCGGAGGAGCCGAGGCACCGCTTGCCCCACTTACGTTCGGCGCGTTTGCACTGATCCGCGCGATGTCGACGCGCAACGAGGAACCCGAAAGGGCCTCGCGTCCCTTCGACAAGGATCGCGATGGCTTTGTCATGGGCGAAGGCGCGGCGGTCGTGATACTCGAGGAGTACGAGCGGGCAAAGGCACGCGGCGCGCCGATCTACGGCGAAGTCGTCGGCTACGGAATCACAAACGACGCTCACCACATGACCGCACCCCGACCCGACGGTTCACAAGCGGCGAGAGCGATGCGGCTCGCCCTGCAGGACGCCAACGTCTCAGCCGACGAAATTGGGTACGTCAATACCCACGGCAGCTCGACGCCGCTGAACGACTCCACCGAGACGATGGCCATCAAGCAGGTGCTGGGCGATCGCGCTTACAGAATTCCGATGAGTGGTACGAAGGGGTACTACGGCCATGCCCTCGGCGCGTCCGGCGCGATCGAGGCGGCTATTTGCGCACTGGCTATGGAGCGTGAGTGGCTGCCGCCGACGGTGAACCTTCAGGTTGCGGACAAGGCCTGCGATCTTAATTTTCTGCCGGGAACCGGGCGGAAGGAGCGGGTGGAGCACATGCTGACGAACTCCTTCGGCTTCGGCGGAATCAACGCCGCGCTGGTATTGCGCCGGGTGATCTAGAGATCTCACGAGCGCCGCGGCCCACTATCTACCTTCGGGCGGGCTCAATGCGGGACGCGTGGCGCCATTTCGCAGCGGAATTCGTGGGAACCTTTGCTCTCGTCTTCGTCGGGAGCGGCGCGATCATGACAACGCGCATATCGCAGAGTCAGGCGGGCCTCGTGGAAGTCGCGCTGGCGCACGGTCTGATACTCGCCGTGATGGTGAGCGCGCTAATGCGCATCTCCGGGCACTTCAATCCTGCAGTGACGCTCGGACTTCTGGCGACGAGGCGGATCGAGGCGATGATGGCAGCGATGTACATCGTCGCCCAATTGCTGGGCGCGATTGCCGCAGGCTATGCCCTCAAAGCGAGCTTCCCCAGCGCCGTTTTCGCAGCCACTCGCGGAGGGGGGCAGAGCATCGCACTCGACATCGGCGGCGGACAGGCCTTCATCCTCGAGACGATCGCAACGTTCTTCCTGGTGTTCGTGGTCTTTGGCACTGCCGTCGATCAGTACGCCCCGAAGATTGGCGGACTCGCTGTCGGGTTCGTCGTTGCCGCCGACATTTTGGCGATCGGGCCACTTACCGGCGGATCGATGAACCCGGCGCGTTCGTTCGGACCAGCGGTGGCGAGCGGAGTCTACGAAGCGCAGCTCCTTTACTGGGCGGCGCCGATCACAGGTGGACTAGTCGCGGCGCTCCTTTATGAGTTCCTGTTCATGAGGAGAGGCCGAGAGCCCGTGGATCATGGGGAGCTAAAGCCTTAAACTGCAACTTACGACTACCGGCTAGGAGCAGCGAGCGGAGCGGCGGGGAGCGGCGGGTGAACAACATCACGTTTCTCAAGCACGAAGCCCCTAGCCGCTCCGCCCAACGCCCCCAGCCGGTAGTCGTAAGTTGCAGTTACTCGATGGGCCCGTCTTTGGCCTTCCATTCGCGCCAGCCGCCGGCCATGGAAGCGATGTTCGTGTAACCCATCTTCTGGAGATTGTCCGCCGAGAGCGCCGAGCGAAATCCGCCGCCACAGTAGAGGATCAGCTCGGCGTTCTTGTTCGGTACGCGCAGCTCGATGTCGCGCTCCAGCACTCCCCTGCCCAGGTGAACAGCCCCACGGATGTGGCCGGCCGCCCATTCGCTCTCCTCGCGGATATCTATGACGCGGGCTGCACCACTCTCGAGTTTTCGTCTGGTTTCGTCGACGCTTACTTCGCGAACCCGGGACTTGGCGTCGTCGACGAGCTTGAGAAACCCCGGCGAATGTTTCACAGGCCTGCTGGGATGCGTTTGCCGGTCAGCCGACGAAGACCGAGGTGGGTGCTACGCCGCGCAACGAGCTCGGCAGCCGCTACTGCAGCAGCCGACAATGCGGTCCACGCCAGCGCCTGCGGGCGCGGTGCCGTCACCAACCCTCGCGCTTCTTCAATGAAGTGATGTGCGCGACGTGATGCCGCCCGTGCCACGCGTATAAACCAAGCATCTGCTGCAGCGTCACAACCCTTGCGTGCTCCGGGTGCCGCAATCCGCGACGGAAGTCCGCCGGCTCCATCGATCGGAGGACGGTAACCCAGCGAAGGTGCAGGGCGTCGAGGAGCTCCAGCGACACTTCGATCGGCACGCGACGCGAATCAGCCAACTCGGCCCAGGCAGCTTCGTTGTAGGGTTTGATGGTCGGCTCATCCTCGGTCAGCGCCAGCTTGAACCTGGTGTAGGCGTTGAGATGGCTATCGGGGACGTGGTGCACGACTTGTTTCACCGTCCAGCCGCCAGGTCGGTAGCGAGTTTCCAGTTGATCCCGCGACATTCCCGCCACCGCAGATCGAAGCGCGCTCGGAGTTTCAGCGATCGTGGCGATCAGAAGCGGGTAATCTGACTGACTGATCGGCGCGTCGAAGTCGAATCTTCCGACCGGGTACCGAAGATCTGTTTCGTGAACTGTGGTGGCCATGGCTGTAACCGATAGGGTTAGACGATGCGCTCCGGCAGGTGCACCGCCACTGCCGACCCATCGGCAACGAATACAGATGCAGGAGCTTCTGAGAGTATACTAGCAAACGGCTCGTCGTAGAATTCCGCAAGGGGACCGTAGAGCTGAGCGGCGGCGGGCGACCAGACGTTCCACCTGGCGTGGTTCACCCAATACTCGACCGTCCCGCCGTCTCGCTGCCTCGTATATCCCCATGCCCGCGCTGACAGAAACTCCTCATCGGAGCCTGGCACCATCGGGCGCGGGCCGGCATCGACGTGAAGCGTCAAGCGACATTCGTCGCGCGGACCGCCGAAGCAGAACTCGACACTTTGCAGCTCCCCTTCGGTGGCGACGACGGTGTGGCTCATGGGAATTGTGCGATACGGCTCGTTGTAAGTCAGTCTCGCCGCTCCTGCCACCAGTGGTAATGGCACCAGCTCGCGAATGAAAACCACCCCGCGACGTGTTTCGCTGCCAACCGAGCGCCTGGCGTAGAAGCGAAGATTCACTTCCTCAAAGTCGCGATGGAAGAACGCCGGTACTCCGAGCACGTGGGTGTCGAGAAAAAGGAATCCGACGAGGCTGATGAAGTGACGTCCGCTGCTCTCGTCGAGCTCTGTGCCCTTGGGGAGAAGGGGCACGAGGACCGAGGGATCAACTTCGAAGTTGAGCATGGCGACGTAACGCCATTTAGCAGTTAGAAATATTCCGGGCATTTGCGGAAGTCTATCCGCACCCTTCTACCCATTTTACCTCGGGCAACCGGCCTGCTCGAAACATCGTCACTTTCTTTCCGTCAGTCTCGAAGACAATTGCCTTCCCTGCACTGGCGCTGTCACCCATGACTGTCATGTAATGCCAGCCGGGATTGTACTTGTGGGGCCCAACCTGCAACTCGTCACCGTAGATGCTCTTGATCCGATCTTCGCTGTCACCGATCTTGGCGCCGTCGTCGGTGGTGACCGCCCCGGTGTCGACATCGATGCGCGCGACCTTGCCCTTCACCACCATCACGCTCACGCCGTCGGGGATGCCGGCTCCCACTGCCGGAAAGACGAAGTCGCATTGAGAATTCATGTTGGGATTCTCATTGAGAAGACCCATCCCAACTGCGTCGTCGAGGTTCATCCCGATCTGAATCTGGCCCAGGCCATCTTCATTCAAGGTGAGGTCGCTGAGGGTGTCGTGACCGGCGCCGTTCGGCGCGTTCGGCCCCTTCACTGCGTGCTCTTCACCTTTATTGCACGCCGTCACCAGCGCGACGAGAATCATCGTCAGCGCGAATGAAGCGGCGATTGATCGCTGCCTGTTCATTTATCGTCCTCCGCTGGCGGCCTCGCCCTGCCGCAGCGCCGAATGATGCTTAAGTGCCGACCTGATGAAATCTCTCCTGGTAGCGCTCGATCGACTCATTGATCACGCGGGCCGCCACTTCGCTCTTCTCCCAGCCAACGATCTCGACGCGCTTGCCCTCGAGATCCTTGTATATATGGAAGAAATGCTCCACTTCCCTCAAATAATGCTGTGAAAGATCAGCGATGTCGAAGTACTCGTGGTAGTACGGATCGTGGCATGGCACCGCGAGAATCTTGTCGTCGGGCGTTCCCCTATCGAGCATCTTAAGCACACCCAGCGGCCGGCAGTCGATCTGACAGCCGGGGAACGTCGGCTCGTTGACGTGGACGAGCACATCTAGTGGATCGCCGTCTTCGTGCAGCGTGCGCGGAATGAAACCGTAGTCTCCCGGATAGTGCACCGCTGAATAAAGAACGCGATCAAGTCGAATCATGCCGCTCGACTTGTCGAGCTCGTATTTGTTTCTGCTGCCGGCGGGAATCTCGATTACTGCGGTGACGTTGTCCGGCGGATGAATGCCCGCCGGCAGCTCGTGCCAGAGATTGATCACGCAGTGACCCGCTGCATGGTACCCTTGTAGCTCATGGGCTCCTCGTCCACGCCAAAATTGTGGGCGGCGAGCTCGGCAACTCGGCCGATTTCCGCAGCGGATAGCTCAGGCTTGTCGGACGCCGTCGCGAACTCCTCGAGCTGCTCGAGGTCGTAAATGTTGGGTAGGGTCGTCACGACCTTCGGTTCGGCGAGCAGCCACTTCAACGCCGCCTGACCCAGCGTCATTTGCGTGGTGAGAAAATCGAGAGTGCGGATTTTCCTCAGACCGTTGGTAAGCCACGAACGGGGCCGATGACGACGATGGTCGTTGGCCGGAAAGACGGTGTCTTCGGTGTACTTGCCTTCCAGCATTCCCGACGCGTGCGTCACCCTGATGTTGAAGCTGCAGTTGGGCGCGGTCTCGCGCGCGGCTTCGATCATCGCCGTCCCGGGATGCTGCTCGAGGATGTTCCAGATCATCTGGATCGTCCCGATGTCGCTCTCGCGCTCGCAGAGCTCCACTGCCTCGTACAGCCAACCGATTGCGGGTCCGAAAGCAGCGCCCCAGACGGTAACAAGCCCTTCGTCCTTCATCTCGCGCAGTGTCTGCCAGATAGCGGCGTCACGCACATGCTCCATCTTGATGTTGTGAAGCTGGAGGACGTCGACGTGGTCGGTTTCCAGGCGCTCGAGACACCTGTCGAGCGCAAAGCGCATGTAGTCGCGATCGAACTTCTGCGGCAGCTCGCTCTGACCGCGTCGCGCCGACTGCGCGGCGGGATCATAGATGTCGTAGCCGATCTTGGTGGAGTAGACGACGTCGCCGCGCTTGCCGCGAAACGCCTGCGCCAGCTGCCGCTCGCCCCGACCGCTGCCGTAGGTGTCGGCCGTGTCGAAGAAGTTGATGCCGTGCTTCGAGTGGGCGACGCGCAGCATCTCGACCGCTTCGTCGTCGGTCTTCTCTCCCCACCAGCCAGTCGAGAGAGTCCAGGTGCCGAAGCCGATCTCGCTTGTCTGGACGTTAGTTCCGGGGAACTGCCTGTAGCGCATTTCGTGGTTGATTCTTCGTGGAGCGTAAAAGTTAACCGCTCGCCAGAGCGCGCGCGGCGTCCGTCGCGAAGTAGCTGACGATGAAATCCGCCCCCGCGCGTCGAATCCCGAGCAGCGATTCCATCATCACGCGATCCTTGTCGATCCAGCCGCGATCGGCGGCCGCGCAGATCATCGCGTATTCTCCGCTCACCTGATATGCGGCAACCGGATATCCCGTTTCCGCTTTCACGCGGGTGATAACGTCGAGGTACGGACCCGCCGGTTTCACCATCACTGCGTCCGCGCCTTCATCGATGTCGGCGCGGACTTCGCGCAGCGCCTCCTCCGCATTTCCGGGATCCATCTGGTAGCCACGACGGTCGCCGGATTTCGGAGCTGACTCCGCCGCCTCACGAAAAGGCCCGTAAAACGCCGAGGCATATTTGGCGGCGTAGCTGAGAATGGAGACCCCGGAAAACTCGTTTTCGTCCAGCGCGCATCTGATCGCCCGCACCCGTCCATCCATCATGTCGCTGGGCGCAACGATGTCGGCGCCGGCGGCGGCGTGAGAGAGGGCGGCGCGCGACAGAAGCTTGAGCGTCGCATCGTTATCGACTTCTCCATTCTTCAGCACACCGCAGTGGCCGTGGTCGGTGTACTCGCACATGCAAACGTCGGTGATTACTACGAGGTCCGGAATCTCCTTCTTCAGCGCCTGCACGCCCTTCTGCACGGCGCCATTCTCGTCCCACGCCGACGACCCGATCGCGTCCTTGGTGTCGGGAACGCCGAACAGAATGATCCCGCCGACCTTCGCCTTCGCCGCGGCTTCAGCATCGCGAAGCATCTCGTCGACTGACGTCTGATTAACACCCGGCATCGACTCGACGGCGCGCCGCAACTTATTGCCCTCGCGAACGAACACCGGGAGGACGAGCTGGGACGGCGCGAGGTGCGTCTCGCGCACCAGGTTGCGAAGTGCGGTCGTGCGACGCAGGCGCCGCGGCCGATAGCTGGGAAAACTCGACATCTACTCTGGCTGTGGAGCGGGAATTTTGGAAAGCTGCCTGAGCTCGACCAGCAAACTGCCTCCACCACGTGATCTGATCTCGGCTGCCAACGCTTCGCCAGTTGATTCCGGCGCGCGCGGATCGAGCCGACGCGACCCCCGCACGATGTGCCGCCCGGTCAAGTCCGCGAGCATACCATATAATGTAGGGGTGCCGTCGATATCGCTGACGAGAGCGCCGATCGGCACCTGACACCCCCCGTCCAGCCCGGCCAGGAATGCACGCTCGGCGCGCGTAGCGGTCGAGGTCGGCTCGTGATCGAGGGGCAGCAGCAGCTCCTTGATTTGCTCGTCGTCGCTCCGCACCTGGATGGCGATCGCCCCCTGGCCGGCGGCGGGCAGCCACTCGGGCGGCTCCAGAAACATGGTGATGCGTCTCTGAACCTCGAGGCGAATCAAGCCGGCCGCAGCTAGAACCGCTGCGTGGACGCTTCCCTTCTCGACCTTGCTGAGACGCGTCGGAACGTTGCCGCGGAGCTCGACGACCTCGAGATCGGGTCGGCGCGCCAACAGCTGGGCACGTCGTCGTAGACTCGACGTTCCGACGCGAGACCCGGGCGGTAATTCATCCAGACTCTCGGCGCCCGTCTGCCGATTGACGACCAGCACGTCGCGTGGATCCTCCCGCTCCATCTGCGCAACGATCTCCAGCCCTTCGGGCGATTCCGACGGCAGATCCTTCAGCGAATGCACGGCGCAGTCGATTTTGTTTTTCGAGAGCGCGACCTCGAGCTCGCGAGTGAACAGTCCCTTGGCACCGATCTCGGTGAGGGGCTGATCGAGCTTCTTGTCACCCGTCGTCTTGAACGTCACCAGTTCGGAGATGACTCCGCGCGCGAGGAGGGCCTTCTCCACGAGTCGCGCCTGCCGCAGTGCGAGCTCCGACGCGCGCGTCCCAATTCTTACGACGTCAGGATCGGCCTTTTTCTTAGACGGCACTGAGCACTGCTGACACGAGTCCGTCGAGAGTCGATTCCTTTGCCTCGGCTTTCACTTCGATCCCCGCTTCGCGAAGTGCCTCCGAGGTCTGTGGTCCGATCGATGCCGCCGGAACCTGCCCCGCCAAATCTTCGCCGATGGCGTCGACGTACCCTCGCACCGCAGATCCGGAAGTAAACGTCGCCAGATCCAGCTTGCCGGCTTCGATTGCCCGCGCCAGCCGCTCAGCGCCCTGGCCGTCCGCAATCGACCGATACGCCGCTATCACATTGACTTCGGCCCCCATCTCTCTGAGGCCCAGCGGCAATACATCTCGCGAGCCTTCTGCAGTAACGTAAAGAATCTGCTTCGCCGCAACGTCATCGCGCTCGCGCATCATCTCCAGCAGGCCTTCGGCGACGAAACGCTGCGGAATCACATCGACAGCGATCCCGTGCTCGAGCAGTGCCCCAGCGGTCGCCGGGCCCACCGCCGCTACTTTCAGTCCAGCGAGGGCACGCGCGTCCCGACCTTCCCCAAGAAGCTGGTCCCAGAAGATCGAGACCGCGTTCTGGCTGGTGAGAATCAGCCATTGATATCGCGACAGCTCGCCGATCGCCTCGCGCAGCGGAGCAAGATCGAGCCGCGCGATCTGGGTCGCCGGCATCTCGATCACGTCGGCGCCGAGCTCGCGCAGCTTTTCGGTCAATGCCTGCGCCTGTTGAGTAGAGCGGGTGACAACGATGCGTCTGCCGAACAACGGCCGCTTCTCGAACCAGCTCAGCTCGTCGCGAAGCACCACCGACCAGCCAATCACGGTGATTGCCGGCGCCGAGATGTTTTCCTCGAGCGCCTTGGCGGCGATCGTCTCCAGCGTGGCGACGACGATGCGCTGCCGTGGCTGGGTTCCCCACTGAATTGCCGCTGCGGGAATTTCGGGAGGCATGCCACCTTTCAGAAGGGCGTCGGTGATGCTGGCGAGCGTCTTCACGCCCATGTAGAGAACGATCGTGCCGCCCGCCTTGGCGAGAGCGGACCAATTGGTCTGGGTGTGCGGCTTCGATGGATCCTCGTGGCCGGTGACGAACGTCACCGACGTGGAGAGTCCGCGATGTGTCACCGGAATTCCGGCATACGCGGCCGCCCCAATACCGGCGGTGACCCCGGGAACTACCTCGAACGGCACCGAAGCATCGTTCATGGCCTGCGCTTCCTCACTCCCGCGTCCGAATACGAACGGGTCGCCGCCCTTGAGTCGCACGACTCGCTTGCCCTCCCGGGCAAGTCTCACTAGCAGCTGATTGATCTCTTCCTGCGTGACGGGATCTTTGGCGCCGCCGCGCTTCCCAACGTAGTACAGCTCTGGCCGTCCCGTCTCACGTGCACCGAGCGGAAGCAAGGTTGAATTTGCGAGAGCATCGTAAACGACAGCGTCCGCAGATTCGATGAGTTGCTTCCCACGGACCGTAATCAGTCCGGGATCACCAGGGCCGGAGCCGACAAGAAAAACCCTTCCTTCCGCCACTACGCCGCACTCCCTTCGTTAGCGAGTCCAACGCGTTCCGCCCACTTGGCGTACTCGACCGGCGAAATCTCGGAAGGCTTGATCTCGCTGCGCCCGCCCCAAAACACGTTCGTATAGAGGATCGGGATATTCGCTTCCTGGAGATGTCGGTCGATCGCCGACTTATGCTCCACCACGAGCGATTTATCGGTTCCGTGAGCAACGGCCATGACGTTCACGTCGGCGAACTCGGGGCCACCCTCACGCCAGTAAGCGTGAGTGAGAATGTGGTGACGCCCGATCTCCTTTCCTGCTTCGATCTCACGCCCGGTCGGCACACGCCAGTGGAACAGCGCGTTGTAGCGCGTCACTCGCTCGCCCGCCGCGGAGGGCTTCACATGCTCGAGGAACGTCGAGAAGCGGCCGATCACACCGCGCTCGCTGAGTAGCCTGGCAACACGCCCAAATTCTGCACGCGGGACACCGGCTTCGGCGGCGCGAGTCAGCCACGGATCGCGTACGATCTCATCAACGGTGAGCTCGCGCTTGAGAGCGGTGAGCACGCGCCATTCGAGCGGAGAAAGCTCGACAATGTTCGTATCGAACACTCGTCCCGGCTCTTCGCTGCGCGAGCCCGGCTCCATCCCGCGACGACGTACGTGGCCGACGCCGAGGGTGAAGAGTCGCTTGGCCGGCATGACGCGAAATGCGTCGGCGCCAACTTTCCTCGCCAGAAACTCGCAGTGTCGCTCCATCGAGAAACCCTGCGGCACCTTCAGCGTCGTCCACAATCTGTAGATCGAGCCCGGAGTGTCGGCGTCAGTCGACCGAATGACAACGTGTCCCGAGAACGGATCGTCTTCGACCATGTACCTGAAGGCGGCATCAAGCTTCTCGGCCGGCACCCGCCATGCGACCAGCGCGCCGGGAGCGAGATTTGTCGCCATCAACGTTTGCCTGATACGACGGACCACTCCCGAGGCAAGCATCACCCGCAATCGTTCGATCACCACCTCCTGGGGGAGGCCGGCCGCCGCAGCGATGGCCGCGAATGGCTCCTCGACGAAACCGGCGATGCGATCCTCTGACACGGCAAGGATCTGCGCGTTCACCGGATCGGAGACTTCGCTGGGGACGGTAGCCGTTGCGGTGAGATCGGTCACTGGCTGCGTCTCACTTTGTTGCGCCGGACATAAAGACTCACTGCGTATAGCACATAAATGCCAAGTGCGATCGTGTAGGCGACGTGATAGTACGCAGAGGTATCAGGCATCCGGATCAATTGCAGCGGCGAGAGTGTCGCGCTCGGCCGCGTAGCGGTAACGAGCGCGCAGAAATGCGAAGTACAGCAGCGTGAACGAAGCCAGCGATAGCATCAGTGTCAGCAGCATCTCATTGGGCAGGGACGGCTGGCTCGGTTTTCCGACGATTGGCATCGGATGCATCGTGGCGAAGAGGTAAACGCTGAGATGAATGAACGGAATCAGAAAAGCGCCCAGGATGCCAAGGACCGCTGAGTACCGCGCGCGCAGAGGCGGCGACTCGATTGCTCCGCGCAGAACCATGTATGAAACGTAGATGAACCACAGGAAGAGCGTCGATACGAGCCGTACGTCCCACCACGCCCAGTAGGTCCCCCAGATCGGTTTTGCCCAGAGTGGACCCGTGATCAGCACCACCGTCGTGAAAACAACTCCGACCTCCGCCGAGCTCTCGGCGAAGCGGTCGAGACGGGCGTCGCGCAGCCAGAGGTACACTCCGCTGGCGAGGGCGACGAGAAAGAAGGCGAGAAACGCCACCCACGCCGCCGGCACGTGAATGTAAAAAATCTTTTGTGCTGCTCCCTGCTTTGCTTCCAGCGGCGTGAAAGCCGCCGCTCTGATGACTGTGCTAATCACCGCCGCCGCGGCGATGGTGGGTAGCCACGAGATCTTCATGTCGGTCTGAGGTGCATTCGATGCGAATGGGCCGGTGACGATATGCCACCGGCCCATCCAATTTAACCGCGCATTGGTTCACGCGTACCCGGCCCACCCAGCGTTACGGCCTGATCACCATGTACTTGAACGTCAGCGTGCCGGCACCTGATAGTGCTCCGTTGTTTGTGTTCAGGAAAGTGATAGTCGCTGTATTCGCGGCGCTGCAGGTTGCCGACTTCACGACAACTGTCTGGTTGACCGAATAGGATGACTCGGTGATGAGAAGGTGGTTTGCCACCGCACATCCGGTCACTGCCGCCGTCGCTGTCACTGTGCCATTTGCGCCAAGATTCGGTATCGTCCCGGTGGTTGCGGCTCCGTACGTGATGCTGCTGAAGGCGGTTCCGCCGCCGAGCGTGACTGTGTTTGAGCCGCCGCCGACAGCGACCGGGCTCGTAGTGGTTCCAGTTCCGATATTGGTCGCCGCGTTGTTGCTCGCGTTGATGTTGGTGGCACCGTTGACCGTGAGACCGGTAAGCGTTCCGACGCTGGTCAGCGACGATGAAACCACGCCTCCCGCCAGGGTGGCACCGGTGATTCCCGTCCCGGCGACGTTAGTCGCCGTCGCCGCGTTGCCGGTGGTACTCTGGTTAAGCGTTGGGAAATCCGCCGCGACCGCAATGCTCGGCGCGCCGGTGCCGGTGGTGTTCTTCAGAATCCCGGTCGCGAGCCCACTTAGTGCAACGCCGTTGATTCGCGCAACCGTGGTGGCCACACTGCCGGACGGCGTCGTGACGTCTCCGGTCAGCGCGGGGTGGCTGGTTGCCGGCAGAATACCGGTTACATCCGTGCCGAGCGCGACCGTGGCGGCCGCGGAGACATTTGCTCCATTGCCTTTCAGGAAACCGGTGAGATTGGTCGCGGTCGCCGCCGTTACGTTGTTCGGTCCGGCAGGACCGGTGGCACCGGTAGCGCCGGTGGCTCCAGTCGCTCCAGTCGCACCTGTTGGTCCCGCCGGGCCTTGCGGTCCGATGGCTCCATTAGCACCAGTCGCGCCAGTTGCACCTGCGGGACCAATAGGACCTGCGGGTCCCGCTGGACCTTGAGGACCAATCGCACCATCAGCTCCATTCGTACCCGCCGCACCCGCCGCACCGGTCGCGCCAGTTGCCCCCGCGGGTCCCGCTGGACCTTGCGGTCCGATGGCTCCATTAGCACCGGTCGCGCCAGCTGGACCTGCGGGACCAACAGGGCCTGCGGCACCAACAGCACCTGCGGCTCCCGCTGGACCTTGCGGTCCGATGGCTCCATTAGCACCAGTCGCGCCAGCTGGACCTGCGGGACCAACAGCACCTGCGGGACCAACAGCACCTGCGGGACCAACAGCACCTGCGGCTCCCGCTGGACCTTGCGGACCAATCGCACCGTCAGCTCCATTCGCACCCGCCGCGCCGGTCGCGCCAGTTGCCCCCGCGGGTCCCGCTGGACCTTGCGGTCCGATGGCTCCATTAGCACCGGTCGCGCCAACTGGACCTGCTGGACCAATAGGACCTGCGGCTCCCGCCGGGCCTTGCGGCCCGATCGCACCATTAGCGCCGGTCGCGCCAACTGGACCTGCTGGACCGATAGGACCTGCTGGACCAACAGCACCTGCGGTTCCCGCCGGGCCTTGCGGTCCGATGGCTCCATTAGCGCCGGTCGCGCCAACTGGACCTGCGGGACCAATAGGACCTGCGGGACCAACAGCACCTGCGGTTCCCGCTGGACCCTGCGGTCCGATGGCTCCATTAGCACCGGTCGCGCCAACTGGACCTGCCGGACCGATAGGACCTGCGGGACCAACAGCACCTGCGGGACCAACAGCACCTGCGGGACCAACAGCACCTGCGGGACCAACAGCACCTGCGGGACCAACAGCACCTGCGGGACCAACAGCACCTGCGGTTCCCGCTGGACCTTGCGGTCCGACGGCTCCATTAGCACCGGTCGCGCCAACTGGACCTGCTGGACCGATAGGACCTGCGGGACCAACAGCACCTGCGGTTCCCGCTGGGCCTTGCGGTCCGATGGCTCCATTAGCACCGGTCGCGCCAACTGGACCTGCAGGACCAATAGGACCTGCGGGTCCCGCCGGGCCTTGCGGTCCGATCGGACCGGGCGCCCCGCCTGAGGTGCGCCAGCTGAACGGGACATGGCGCTGGGTGGCGCAGTATGTCTTGAGTCCCTGCTCGTTGGTCAGGTAAACCGCACCGGTGGTGCCAACGTAGCAGGCCTCGATGACCGAGTCCGCCACAAGACTCTGTGCAGCACTCTTGGCCGGGGGCGTCGTCGCGCCTTGAGACCAGATTGGCCGCGGCATGGCGGCTGAGGCAGTCAAGCCAAACGCGACCAACGACACGAGCAATGTGGCGCGAGTCTGTAACACGGAGTTAAAGAGGCGCATCGGCTTATGCATCGCTAAGCGACCGAATTCAAGATTTCGTTCATTCTTCGCTCGATGTAATCCAGAGCGAGACCCACTGGAGCGAGCTCAACAGCCGAGATGTTATCCAGGCTGGCGAGCAGCAACCGGGCTTGGAAGAGCGCTGCGCGGGATGACTGGACCTTTCCCGATAGGAGTTCGTCGGCGAGTTTGTTCACTGCTAGTTCCGCCTTACTCCGCACATCCTTGTCTTCCGCGCCCTGTGCAAAAACGTCGGCGGCGTCATGGAGTTCGGGCGCGAGTACGGCCAGGGCATTGACCACTTGCTCTGGCTGCTGTGGCTTGGGTGTGCAGCAGATCGTCCTCGGCCCCGTCGGTTCCCCGCAGCCGGCCATCGCGGCAAAACAAGCGATGGCAATCACCGTTTTGATCCGGGACCCCACGCTAAGGCTTGTCGTGCGTTTCGGCTGCAGGTACATAATGGCTCGGGTAGTAAATGGCCCGGGCTGATTCCTCTAAACCCGGGCCTAGTGGTTATTACTTAAGGGATTACTACTATAGAGACGAGATTCAGGCCTCGGTCGTCACGGTTTTTTGAAAGGATTCCGACATATCAGCGCGATTAGGCACCAAGTCGGTGGAGGGATTGACGGTCAACTTAACCGATTCCCGCACAACGCCTTACACGGTTCGATTCCACACCCTGCCCGTGATAAGAAATCGCCCCTACAAGGGTTTTCGGCTGGAACAGATGTCGTACGGACGCGACAGAGCGCCGGTCGCACCCAGGGGCCCGTCTAGTCTTCGATCGTGAACGGATACGTGAGCATGCACGCCGCGACGAACACCAAATCGAAGGCGAGCAGAAGCTTCAGCCAGGCTCCCGCCTCAGTAATGGGACGGCCGCTCAACAGCTTTGCGGTCGCCTGCGACGCCGCAATCACGATCGGAAGAAAGAACGGAAGGGCCAGCATCGGCAATAGCAACTCGGCGAGCCGAGTGTTGACGGCCATCGCGCTGAACAACGTCCCGACCGCTACGAGACCGATCGCGGCCAAGAGCGCGATCGCGATCAGCGGACCTGCGATGTCGCCGACGGGAAGATTGTAGAACAGCATGAGCGCTGGAATGGCGATCAACTGAACGGCGACCACGAAAATCAGGTTCGCGATCGCTTTGCCGAGGAATATGGCCTCTCGGCTCACGGGCGACGCGAGGAGGCCATCGATGGCGTGATCCGCGGCCTCGACGCCGAAGGAGCGGTGCAGTCCGAGCAGTCCGGAAAAGGTGAAGACGATCCAGAGAACTCCCGGAGCGAGATCCGTCACCGCGACGGCGGTCGGATCCCAGGAGTAGTAGAAGATGACGAGCCCGAGAAGCGAGAATACGACGGCGGAGAGAAACGCGCTTCGCGTACGGAACTCGATCGCCAGATCTTTGCGCGCGATGAGCCAGGCGGCAAACAGCGTGTCAGCCACTCGAAGCGACCGCCTCGCGATACGTCGCGGCGTAGGACCTGGGGTCGATTCCGTCCCTGGCATCGTAGCGCACGAACCTTCCACGCTGCATCACCGCGGCGTACGTCGACAGCGAAAGCCCTTCGGCCAGATTGTGCGTGACGATGATGATTGCCGTTCCTGATGAACGCAGCTCTCCAAGCAGCGCAGTGAGAGATCGAGCTCCGCTTTCATCCAGCCCGCTGTAAGGCTCGTCGGCCAGAACCACCTGCGGAGAGTGGACCATTGCTCTCGCGATCGACACCCGTTGCTGCATTCCCCTGCTCAGAGAGCGAACGGGCGCGTCGGATCTGTCCAGCATCGACATTCGGCGGAGCGAGTCCTCGACGCGGGCACGCGCATCGCGAACGCCATAAAGCCCCGCGGCAAAGGCGACGTTTTCGCGCGGCGACAGCGCTTCATAGAGCATCGTGTGGTGTGAGATCAATCCGACGCATGATCGTGCCAGCGCTCCGCCCGGCAACTCGACTCCTGATATTCTGGCGGTGCCCGAGGTCGGCCTGAGCAAACCGGCGAGAACGCGCAGCAATGTTGTTTTCCCCGCCCCATTCGGTCCGAAGAGAGCAAGACAGTCTCCCGGCGCGAGCGAGAAAGTGACGCCGGCAACGGCACGTCGCGAACCGAAGGCGCGCGTAAGCTCGGCCACCTCGACGATGGGTGGTCCGCTCAATGAAATTGTAGAGGACATGCGATTGCGTAAACTGAAAAGAAGGCGGCTCAAACGGCGAAGCTGCGCCTAGAACTTGCCACTCTGGCGAGAGCGGCGCAAAACGCTGTATCCTCTATGGCTCCGCATCAGCGACGACAACACTCCGCCAATGACTGACATCGACGTCCTGCTCGAAGAAAATCGGAAGTTCGAACCACCGCCCAAGTTCACCCACAACGCCAACGTTTCAACCGCCGAGATCTACGATCACGCGGCCCGCGACCCGGAAGCGTTTTGGGCCGAGCAGGCGCGCTTCCTCGACTGGATCAAGCCATGGAAAAAAGTCCTGGAGTGGAAGCCTCCCCACGCGGAGTGGTTCGTCGGCGGTAAGCTCAACATCGCCGCTAACTGCGTCGATCGACACATCTCAACCCATCGCGCCGATAAGACAGCGCTGATCTGGGAAGGGGAACCCGGAGATAGCCGAACTCTCACTTACCGTGAGCTGCACGTCGAGGTGCAGAAATTCGCCAACGTTCTGAAGAAGCTTGGCGTGCGCAAAGGAGATCGCGTCGCGATCTACTTGCCCCTGATCCCCGAGGCGGCGGTAGCGATGCTGGCCTGCGCGCGTATCGGCGCCATTCACTCAGTCGTGTTCGGCGGTTTCTCGCCCGATTCGCTGCGCGATCGCATCAACGATGCAAAGGCAAAGCTGCTGATCACTGCCGACATCGGCTATCGACGGGGGAATGTGGTTCCGCTCAAGGGCAACTCCGACACCGCCCTCGAGGGAACCGATTCCATCGAGCACGTGATCGTCGTCAAACGCGACCTGTCCGGCAAGCATCGCGTCAAGGTCGCCGGTATGGCTGGCACGGCCCAGAAGACTCCACCCAGCGTCTCAATGCAATCGGATCGTGACCTGTGGTGGCACGACCTGATGAAGGACGCGTCCGACAAGTGCGAGCCCGAAGTGATGGACGCCGAGGACGTCCTGTATATCCTCTACACTTCAGGAACGACAGGTAAGCCCAAGGGAATCGTTCACACCACCGGCGGCTATCTCACCGGTGTCGCCGCAACAACAAGAATGGTGTTCGACATCAAGGACAGCGACATCTTCTGGTGCACGGCGGACATCGGCTGGGTGACCGGACATTCCTATGTGGTTTACGGCCCGCTGGCAATTGGCGCGACGTGCGTGATGTACGAAGGAGCGCCGGACTGGCCGCAACGCGATCGCTTCTGGGACATCTGCCAACGGCACAGCGTGACAATCCTTTATACGGCGCCGACCGCTATTCGCGCATTCATGAAGTGGGGCGACGAGTGGCCGGCGAAGCACGACCTCTCACGCCTTCGTCTGCTCGGCTCAGTCGGTGAGCCGATAAATCCGGAAGCGTGGATGTGGTACCGCGAGCACATCGGTGGAGACCGTTGCCCGATCGTGGATACCTGGTGGCAGACGGAGACTGGCGCGATTGTGATTTCACCACTGCCCGGCATCACCGCCACCAAACCTGGCAGCGCCACGAAAGCTCTCCCGGGCTACAGCGCCGATTTGCTCGATTCGGCGGCCCAGCGGATCGACGTCGGTGGAGGTCTGCTCGCCATCACCAAACCGTGGCCGGCCATGCTGCGCACGATCTGGGGGGACGACGAGCGTTACGTCCAAACCTATTTCACGAAATGGCCCGGTCGTCCCGATCTGTACTTTCCTGGCGACGGGGCCAAGCGTGACGACGATGGATATTTCTGGATCCTTGGCCGCGTCGACGATGTGCTCAACGTCGCCGGACACCGCATCGGCACCATGGAAGTGGAGTCGGCGCTCGTCGAGCATCCGGCGGTCGCGGAAGCAGCGGTTGTCGGCAAAACCCACGAGCTGAAAGGACAGGCGCTGGCGTGTTTCGTCACGCTGCGAGACGGTCGCGCACCGAGTCCGGAATTGCGTGACGAGCTGCGCGAATTCGTCGCAAAAAAGATCGGCGCGCTGGCGCGTCCGGACGACATTTTGTTCTCCGCTGATCTGCCAAAAACGCGCTCCGGAAAAATCATGCGGCGACTGTTGCGCGACATCGCCGAAGGACGCGCTCTTGGTGACACGACGACGCTCGCGGATCCGAACGTCGTCGCGAGTCTCAAGGTCCAGTACGAGGACAAGGAGGGCTGATTTTCTATCAGCCCAATATCCAAAGGACTAGCTGGTTCATCCCTTTTGCCGGCAAAGCGTTAGGTTAAAAAACCGAACAAAGGCCGACGCATTTTGGTGCAGGCCCGAATGTCTAAAATCTTTCCTTGACGCGTCAGGGATTTCTTGGATTGAGGCCCTGCTGCAGCCCTTAACTCTCCCACAAGAAAAGACAGGATTTTATGCGCGCATCAGCGCGAAAAATCAACCCATCTCTCTCCAGAAAACGGGTGAAAACTCGTTGCAGGAGTGGGTCCGTTTTCGTCTTATAGGTGCACGACACAACCGCTTTGAACGGACCGGTTTTCAGCTGTGGCTAGTGACCGGCACCATCAAAATTCTCGGAGAGAAAACAAACATGAATGCGACCCGTTCCCTGTTGGCCGCGATGGTGCTTGCAACAGCCATCGGCGCGAGCCAGGCCAACGCGCAGTGCAGCGGCAACGCTGGCAGCTGCAACACTACCAACACTGCCTCGGTCACCGTTGGCGCGCTGGTCAAGCTCGGCATGAGCTCGGCCACCACGTCGTTGACGAATCCGACGGCTGACGACGTCGACGCGGGCAATGTCATCGCCGACGCCGGCCCGAGCTTCACGATCAAGGCGAACAGAAGCTGGACGCTGAAGATCAAGTCACAGAACGCCACGAACTGGACGTACGTGGGCAGCAACTCCGGTGTGAAGCCGATCGGCGATCTTGCCTGGTCGACTGCTTCTGGTGGAACCTTCACCGCGATCACCGGCTCCGACGCGACCTTTGCTTCTGGCGCGAGCGCGAGCAACGGCACAGCAGCCCAGGCGTTCTTCCGCACCAGCTGGTTGAGCGACTTCACGAGCGCAAGCAATGCTCCTGGTACTTATAGCTTGCCGATCGTGTTCACCCTCACCGCTCCGTAACTGATGCAACATTCTGGCTCTCGCTCGCCCGACAGGGCGAGCGCAGAGCGCAGAGGGCGAGTACGGGGTGCCGTGCTCGCCCTCTGCGCTGTAGGGGGGATAGTGATCTCGCAGCGAGCGTCAGCGCAGCTGCTTGTAGATCCGCTCGAAGTGACGATCCTTGCCGCGGGTACCAATCGCATGTCCTCGAGCTTCTCGCTTACGAATACTTCCGACAATCCGGTTCAGGCGACGATCTCTCGCTCCGACTGGGACCGCGCCGAGAACGGCGACAATCGCTTTCTCGCAGCGGGTTCGAGCGGAATGTCGTGCGGCTCGATGTTGAGCGTCTCACCTCTTTCCGTGCGCATCGAGCCACATGGCTCGCGCGTCGTTCGGCTCGCGGTTCAGACCGGCGCCGCGCTGACGAGAGAGTGCTGGGACATCGTCTTCGTCGAAGAAGTGCCACAGCGCACGACTTCCAAAGGCAATTCGCTCCAGTACATCTTCCGCACCGGCGTGAAGGTTTACGTTGCGCCGCCGGGCCTAGCCCGCGACGGCGCGGTTGAAGACATGGCTGTCGTCGATGCTCCAATTGCGAAGCCTGCATCTTCGACATCCGGGCAGAAGCCGGCCGCCAAGCACCAGATCGCGATTCGCTTTCACAACACCGGCGCCATGAATCTCGCCGCCAAGGGGCGCCTCGAGTTTCGCCGTCTCGACAACACGCTCGCCACCCAGGTGGCAATCGCGGAGTTCCCGACGCTGCCGGGAGCGATACGCAAAGTTCTCGTCGACGTGCCCGGTGATCTCGCTGCTGGTGATTACGTCGTGCTCGCGCTAATCGATTTTGGGGGCGCCGAGCTCGTTGCCGGCCAGATCGATTACCAGGCCAAATAACGATCGATGCGCGCGGTTCAGCGGAAGCTCCGTGGCGTTAGCACCGGTGCGGCTGTCTTGCTCGCCATGGTGTTCGTCGCATCTCCGCTGGCAGCACAGAAAACCAATCTTACGCTCAGCGGCGGGACGATCACCTTCCCGGCGCCAACCGCCGCCGATTATATCGCCGGATTCGTCAATTCGACGACGGGCGTCACTTTCACCGTCGGCGCACAAACCGGGGCGTCGCGCACAACCACAATTGCAATCCGCTCGACTTCCGCGGATCTCGGAAATGGCAAGGTGATTGGCGATCTCCAGTGGCGACGCTCCGATCTCGCGACCTGGAACAGCATCACTCTCACCGATGCCCAGGTCGAGCAGCGTGTGGTGGTCCGAAACGCATTGAACGATCCGTGGAGCAACACGATCTTCTTCCGCATGGTCCTCAACTGGACCAGCGACGCGCCGGCGACATACACGGCGAATTATCAGATCACTCTTTCGCAGACGGTGCCGTGACGATCTCCCGCTGCGCCTCCGCCGCCGCCATGTCACTGGTCGTATTGTGCACTCTCGCTGTTCCGGCGGGAGCGCAGTCGTCGTCGACAGCCGCGCTGCCGAGCTCCTCGTTTTCGGGAAGCTTCGCCGTTGCCGCAAAATCGGACTCGTCTCGCGCGCTCGAGGTCGCGCTACCGCCGGTGAGGGCGACCGGCACTCCGCGCTCGTATCAGGTCGTCTCGATTCCGCTTCCCAATGAGCTGGCGAATTTCTCTGACGTCGAGGTTGTGATCGTCCCGCATGGCGAGTTTACGATCCTCGGTCCACGAACCCGCACACTCGATACGCGCGGCGGCCAGAAGAAACTCGGCGTGACGATCGGAATTCCAGCGAGTGCGCTAGCCGGGCGACTCGTCGCCGCCGATGTGCGCTTCATTGCACCTGGATCGCCGACGCTCGTCGTTCCGATCGAGATCGACGTCAATCTCGTGCGCAAAGTTGCACTGCGGCCGGCTTCGGGTCCGCTCAACGCGCAAGCGGGAAGCGACGTAATCCTCCCCTTCGAGATCGTGAATTCGGGAAATGCAGTCGAGAAAGTGAACACCGAGCTCGAGCTTCCGACTGGTTGGTCGACGCGTGAGATCCACGCGTCTGCGCTGGCGATCGCCCCGGGAGAGACTGTGAAACGACGCCTCAGACTGAAGGTTCCCGCGCTCTCCAGCACTGGGTCATCCTTCGTCCACGTCGCTCTCCTGGTTGGGGAAGACACGCTCGCGGCAGAGACGATGACGATCGAGGTTTTCAACTCCAGCTCCATCGGGCGCCAGTCGGGTCCGCTGATTACGTCAGGCTACTCGCACGCTGTCGACGAGAACGGACGCCCCAATCAGCTCGTCACTTTCACTGCCACCGGCGCGCTTTACGATTCCGTGCGCATCGACGCCCGCGTCTCTCAGGGGTCGGCACTCGGCGGGGCGGCCAGCAATGCCTTCGCGCATCTCGGCAGCTACCAGTCGTCGGCGTCGGTCGTTCTGTCAGCGCCGTCCGGCCAGCTCAGTCTCGGCAACACCGGCACTTCATTTTCTGAGCTTACCGGTCTCTATCCTTACGGGCAGGGTGCGCTGCTGCACATCCAGCATCCCGACTGGAATCTTTTGACCTTTGGCGCGCTCTCCATGCCGCCCGTTGGATCTACCGAGCGGAAGCCGATGCTGGGACTGCGCGCGGAACACCAGCTCGGAGTGGCGCAGCTTTTCACCTCGATTTCGCACCTGGCCGATGCCGGGCCGGCGCCGCGAAAACTGGACGCGTTCGGAATCGGAGCTGCTGTTCCCGCGTTTCTCGGCAGCACTTTCAAGGCGGAGCTCGCTGAGCGGCGATTCCAGGACGGAGACGGCCTCGGCTGGTCGAGCTCGCTGGTAAGAACGGCGGGTGAAAGCAACGAGGAGCTTCGCGTAACCCACGCACCAGGCGGCAGCGATGCATACGCGCGCGCCACCAATGAGCTGGTAGCAAACGCATCGGAGCAACTCTTCTCACGCGCCTCAATCAGCGGCAGCGCGTGGCGGACCACTGACGCAACGTCCGTATTCAGCGGCCTGAGATCGAACGGATTCTCTCTCCGCCCGCAGTACAGAGTTTATGGCACAACGACGGTCGCGCTCGAGGGCAGGTCTTACCTCTTTGAGGCTACCTCGCGCCCGACGGCGTCTGGAAATGCCGGTGCGTTCGGCAGTCGCGAGCAGCAGCTCGGTTTCAGCGTCAGCACTTACCTCCGCCAGTATTACCTCAATAGCGCCGCCTACCTCGGGAACGTGACCCGCACGGTGACCCCAGTCGGACAAAACACCATTTCGGATCGGACACCGAGGAATTACTGGACGACCAATGCCGGCTGGGCAGGCGTGGCGGGCGCACTCGAGTTGCAGACGCGCATCGAGCAGACCCGAGACAGAGGTGGCTTCGTCAATCAGCAGAGCGTGTTCGGCATCCATGGGGAGCAGGTCGTTATCCCCTGGCTCGGCGGAATTCGTGGCGAGGGCGAGTTACAGCGCGTGAATGGCTTTGGCGACGAGAAGTCGTCGATCATTCGCGCCGGGCTGTCGGTGCCGATCCTGAGCGGGCTCGCTCTCAAGGTAGATGCAGAGCGCAATTCGATCTTCCACTCCGTGAGTGGAAAGGTGCCCTGGGTGCTCGGCATTCGCTTCGAGCATGCTATAACGGTGCCGATGCTGCGCACGCCGGGCACATCGGGCTACGTCTATGAAGACCTTAACGGAAACCAGCGCCGCGATGAAGGCGAACCGGGAGTCGCAGGTGCGATCGTCAGACGTGGTGGCGAGACTGCCGTCGCTGACGAGACCGGAAAGTATCGCCTGGGCGGCGACGCCAGACTGCCGGTCAGCATCGATGAAGCGTCGCTGCCAGACGGCTGGTCGGCAAATGGCTCGAGCGCCGGCGATCTCGGCGTTTCACTCTCCACCAGCGCGGAAGTGGAGCTGGTTGTTGCGCCACGCTCGGGGATCTCCGCAGTCCAGGTCGATCTGAGCAAGGCACACGTTATCGCGCGCGACAGCGCCGGCCGTGAGTGGGGCGCGATCATGACTGGGCCGACGACTGCCACATTCCAGTCGCTTCCGGTGGGAACGTACACTCTCGAGTTCGATTTATCCGAGCTGAGCGAGCCACTCGTTCCACGCGCGCCGATCCCGCAGCTTATCGTCACCGGCAAGGACTCCAAGTCGATCGCGATCACACTGGATCCGCGACCGATTCGCATGTGGAATGGCGGAACGAAGAGTGGCGCGCAGAGTAACGACACGCCGTCCAGCAGTACTCCGAAGACGAGCAGGTTATGAAACACGTTCTCTCGACGCCGCTGCGTTTGATGACATGCTCGCTGACGCTGGTTGGCGCGGCGCTGGTTTCGGGATGCCTGAAATCGACCGAGCCCCAGCCATCGACGTTGCAGCTCAACGGATCGTGGAATTACACTGGAATCCAGACGGGACCGGTGCGCGAAGCTCTCTCGGGGACCCTCACGATCTCTCGCGAATCGGGCAGCAGTTTTCAGGGGCGCCTCGACCTCGTCGCCGTCAATTCGCAAACCGGACAAAGCAGAGTACTCGGCGGGCCCGTCAGCGGGTCTGAGAGCGGCGGCGATGTCATCGATTTTGATGCCGATGTGGAAACGAATCCGCGTCGTCACGTCGGTCAGATCGTCGCTGACACCGTTTCCGGCACCTGGGTAGGATCGGCTACCGACGGAACGATGACCTCGGGAACATTTAGAGTCGAGCGGGTGAGCCAATGAGGCGCATTCTGAGCGGGGCCATCGCAATTATCGTGTGTACTGTTGGTTCGCCGCGGGTGTCGCTGGCGCAGTGCACCGCGAACGGCGCGCCTGCCAACTGCGGCGTGCCGGGAAGTGTCTCAATGACTGCGGGACGCGTCGTGCGCCTGCAGATGAGTGCCGGCTCGACCCCTCTAACCGCGCCAACGACATCGGATTTCGACGCTGGATTCAATTCTACGACCGGCCCCACTTTTACGGTGAGCGCCAATGCAGCGTGGACGCTCCACATCCGGGCTGCCTCGGCGGTGTGGACGGCGACCAACACATCGCCGGGTGCTCCCGCGCGGGCGAACAAACCTGCCACGGATCTCCAATGGAGCCTGGCATCGGGCGGAGGTTTTGCGGCGCTGACAACCACCGACGCCAATCTCATCAGCGGGACCGCTACAGTGAGTAGCGCGGCAACTCTCTACTTCCAGACTCTGTACAACTGGACCCTCGACACACCGGGTAACTACAGCCTGTCCATAGTGTTGACGCTGACATCTCCTTAACGAGTTCCGACGGCCGTACATGGAGCTTCGCAAGGCCTATCCTGTGGTACGCTCCGTGCCTAAAATGCAAAGAAATCCACTGACGGACGGATTCAATGGCCCTTCGCAATCTATTTCCTGAATCGATCTTCGGCCGCAAGCTCAATCCCAACGCCGAGCGCCGGCTGCGGCTGTCGCAGGCGAGGGCCGAGGAGACGATCATTCGTGGTCACGTCGACAATGCCCTCATGTTTGTCGACACTTTGGCAGAGGATCTCTCGTTCGATCGCGCGATCGACACCTACATTCGCGTGATGGGGATACCGGAGCCGCTTGCCAGCACGGTTGCGACGCGGGCGCTCGTGCATCTTGGGCGGGATCTGGTGCCGTTCAGGCGGCGCATGCAGCGAGAGGGAGAGGACATCGCTGCGGAGAACAAGCCTCGTTTGAGGCTGGACGAGGCGTCGCGAGCCGGAGACATCAAGAGAGCGTAGATCGCGACTGCGCGTTTGCGCTCAGGCGATAAGACAACTGCCTGCCAGGCGCGTGTTTTTGGCTGTCGACGCGACTATGTCCCTACCTCACCGTCGACGACGCGAAAATCACGCAAATCGGCGACGCTCACCAGAAGAATCAGCGTCACAATAACTGCCGACGTCACGCACCAAATGCATATCGCGTGTATGACCGCCAGCTCCAGGTAGGTCAGCCAGGCCGAGAATAGGACCCCGACCAGGGTCTCGGCGACGAGCACTATCGAAATGACCCGCTCGTTCTCGAAGCGCGGAAACGTCCCGATCAACGCGATCGCGAACACGTCGAGGTAGAACAACAGCCCCCACGCCGCGACCGGGAGTCCGAGGAATCGCGACCACTTGCTCGTGTTGACCGTTTCGCACGAGCCGAAGCTGCAGCTCAGCTCGCCGATGACGCCGATCTTGTAGAGAGTGAGGTACAGGCTGATGAAGATCCCGGCCAGCGCGAGCGCGGCCACGATCATCCGCTTCGTCACTTACTTCTTCTTCGCTGGTGTCTTGGAAGCGCTGTTGGCTGCCGGCGTGGCTGTCCTGGCCAAAGAGTCCACCAGCGCTTTCAACTCATCGTACGTGCGCATGCCGGGATAGAGCTTGTTTCCGATTACGAACGTGGGGGTCGAATTCACTCCGTGGCGCAGCCCGTCGGCGAGATTCGCATCGATGCGCTTCTGGTATTTGCGGGCATCGTAGCACGCCTCCCACTTGGCCACATCCAAGCCGATTTCGCCGGCGTAGCGCTTGAAGAAAGGTTTTGGCTGCTCCGTTGCCTCACCGTTCCACTCCGTCTGCCCCTGGAAGATGCGGTCGTGCATCGGCCAGAATTTGCCCTGCTCGTCGGCGCAGGCGGCGGCGTTCGACGCCGCGAGGGTGTTTCGATGCTGGTTGAGCGGAAAATCGTAGTAGGTGAGGTTGGCGAGCCCGGCGTTGATGATGCGCGAACGAACATCCGGCTCCGTGACGGTCGCCCAGCCACCGCACGACGGGCACTCAAAATCCGCGTACTCGCTGATCTTTACGGGGGCATCGACTTTGCCTATCAGGTAACCCTGCGGCGGGCCGGCGTTGGTCGTATCAGCAATGTCGCGGACGCTTTGAGCCGGACGCGACTTGGGCTTGCTGGCCACGTAACCGAGTGCAGCAATCCCAACCAGCACGATGAGTCCAAGGATCCAGGAGAAAGCCTTCGGCCGATTTGATGAACGGGAGTCCCTCACCACGTTGCGAGGGGGTACGTTCCTGTCTCTCGGTCGATCATTGTTGGCAGGCATCTTTCGTAGTTGATTGCGTGTTCGTAGTGCGTGGAACGTCGTGACGCGAAAGCTAAGAGAGGGGTATCGAGATGCAAGCTGATCTCCTGAGAGCTCCGGTCGGACCAGGAGCGATACACGTCGAGAGATACGGACACGGCGGCACGGCCGTCATTCTCCTGCACGGATTCGGGACGTGCAATTTTCTCTGGCGAGCAATCGCGCCGTCGATCACCTCAGCCGGCCACACTGCTTATTCGGTGGATTTGCTCGGTCACGGCCAGTCGGACCGGCCTCTCGACGCCGATTTCGGCATTGCCGCGCAGGCCGAGTATATCGACGCAGCCATGACAGTACTGCGCGTTTCGCGCGCGGTCGTGGTAGGCGTCGACATCGGCGGGGACGTGGCCATGAAGCTCGCTGCCAATCGTCCCGATCGCGTCGAGAAACTCGTGCTGATCAACACGCCCGCCTACGAAGAGCTTCCGGCAAAGGACATCACCCAGATGCAGCGACGGACGGCGCGATTTGCGTTCAGCCTGACACGCGGGGTGATGGGCGCGGCTCCTCTCCTGGAGGGCGTGCTGCGGGGGAGCGTCGCTGACCAGGAGCATATGCCGATGAAGCTCATTGCCCGCTATCTGGCGCCGTTCGTCGGCAAGGACGGAGCAAAGCATCTTCTGACGCTGGCGAGCGCGATCCACAGAGCTGATCTGGACGAGGAAGAGTACGCCGAGATCAAGGCTCCGACGCTGATCATCTGGGGCGACGAAGACAAGTGGGTGGATCAGAAGCTCGCCGACAGGCTCGTCAACGCAATTCCGGACGCGCGGTTGGTGAGACTCGCCGGAGTCGCCAGGCTCGTGCCCGAGGAAAACCCTGAGCATCTCTCCGAATTGCTGCTCGATTTCATCAAGAGACGCGCTGCGGCATGAACCTTTCTCCTATGAAATGGTGTCTAAGAACAGTAGATTCCCAGCACGATTTCATAGACGTTTTTTCACTCCAGCCAAATTGATGAACACCACGAAAACGAGATTTCGAAAGGAGCCGGTCCGGGCGGCAACACCTTTTGATCAGGCACGGGACGAGCTATTTCAGCAGATCATGCGCTGCGGCGTAATTGGTTCGGCGCCCGAGGATCAGAAGGATTGGTTCGACAACACGATGCAATACCTGACAGAGCGCTACTATGAGTTGGCGCCGTCAGAAGTCGAGCAGCTGAGGGTCTTGGGTGAGCGATTTGCCCAGCCACCGAAAGCAAGAAAGGCTGTATAAAAAAAGGCGCCGTCCGGCGCCGTTTTTTTTCAAGGCGGGCCGGCAGGCTTAGCCGTCAGATCAACGCCCGCGGCTCACCGCCTGGCGTTGATTCCTCGTCGAAGGAGGACCCCCACGCGGGCTCCTCCACCCAACCCTAACTCAAACGCCGGCACCCAACCCGACACTTCGCCGAGCGGCAACGGGCCTTCCACGCCGAGGAAGATCAATAGGTAGGCACGCGACCCCCCGTCGAGGTTCGAGCGATATCGGCCGGAGATCCCACCGCCGGCGTACGGCGCCCATCGGCTCTGCCGGAAGGGGTCAAGGCTGAATCGCGAAACAAAATCCGTTCGACCTTCGACTCCGTGGCGACCCGCACCGAGTCCGGTCACCAAGCCCGAGCGGACGTAGATCCCAGCGGGTACCGTGACGCCGAGCCCGGCCTCGACACCGGCGGTTCGCGCGAAAATGCCGTCAAGCCTGCCTTCGGTCTGGAGAGATTGTTGGGGAAGCTGCGCGCGAACGACGGCTGGCACTGCGAAACCCACGATTAGCGAGGCGAGCCAATTGCGACGCGCGACAGTCATCTCGCGCCGTCAGGCGACGCTCGATCGCGCGCGACCCCGCCACAGCGCAATCGAGTAGTCAACGATCGAAGCGGCGGAAACGATGCCGATGGTCATGACCAGGACCTCGGTGAGCTCCGGCAGCACCACGATCGCGACGAGCGTTATCAGTTGGACGACGGTGACGATCTTGCCCAGTAACCTCGCCCTGAAGACCGCCGGACGCAGGGTTGGAATAATTTTGGCGACTAGAAACCCGATCGCGGTGGCAATGTCGCGCGTTAGAAAGACGAAGTACTGTCCGGTGGTCAGCTGTCCTTCAATCAGGTAGGTCGATATCGCTACGAGAACGAAGATGCGATCGGCAAGCGGATCGAGCAGCGCACCGGCACTGCTCTCTGCTCTCTCGTGGCGTGCCAGCCAGCCATCCATGAAGTCTGTGAATCCGGCAACCGCAATCAATGCGATTCTATCCCATGGCTCGGACACCAGCACGAATGCCAGCGCCAACACGACGCGCGACAGCGAAATCGCGTTGGGGAGATTGAACAGTGCACGGCGTGACATGCGAGCGAAAAGTACGACTGCGTATGTGTCGTTGCCAGCGCGACACGGCTGCGCTGCAAACTTGCCAGCGTGTGTGAGCACGTCTAGCTTCGCTCGATGACCTCGCACAGGCTGCTCAGCGCGATTTACCTCGCGCTCTCGGTGGCGATGATCGCATGGGACATCCTGATGGCGGGTCGCATCGCGCAGTTGCGGCGAATACCGCGCGGCTTTCAGGCGATTACAGGCATCGCCGGACTTCTGCTGGTTCCCGCGCTCGTCGTCGCCTACACGGCGCAGTCACTCCTCTACGGTCGTGCCATCTTTCTCGTCGCCTGGCTGTGGCCGTTCACGGCGCTGATGTTCGTCGTTCAGACGGTCTACGCGCTTGGCCGCAGACTTGTAACACCGCTGCTCGGCTTTCCATTGCTCATATACAACTTCGTCATCGCCGTCGTCGCGGTTACGAAGTTCGTGATAATGCTCGGTCATTCGCCAACGGAATTCGAGCTGGCCCTGAACGCTGCACAGGCAAGCATGCTCGGAACTTTCTTCGGCACGGCGGCGCTCTGGAATCCGATCTACATCCAGGTTCCCATCTTTGCACCATCGCTCCCAGCTCGTTGGGGATTCACTCGCCTCGCGCGGGTGGCTCTCGCCGGAGCTGCCATCGCGATGACGGCGATGGTGGTCGTGGAGCTGCCGGGAGCGTTTGCCGGGATCAAGAGCTACGGCGTGCACGACAATGAGAAGCTGCAGGAGCATCCGGAAGGCGATTTCAAAATCGGACTGAAGATCTTTCCGGATTTGCGCAGCGGGCCCCCGCCCGTCGCGATCACGAACGATCTCACGCTCGCCGACACGCTCGACGTCGATGCCATCAGCGTAGTGATCGATCCGGAAGCTGCGCGTGGGGTGGCACTGGATTCACTGGCGCGGTCGATCGAGCAAGCCCGTTCTGACAGCACGATCCTCATAGTCGCGCTCGGCTACCCGAACAAGGGCGAGAAGGAGTTCAAGCAATCGCGAGAGGCTTACACTCTGGCGAGGCTCAAGGACGTCGACCGAATCGCTCGACGATTGAAGCCCGATTATCTGATTCCGGCGACCGATCCGCTCGAGGAGGGAGTGCGCATTCTGGGCGAACAGTCGCCGCAATATTGGATCGATTACTTCACGCGGGCAGCGCGCGTGGCGCACTACATCTATCCGCGCATCAAAGTCAGCGTCCCGATGAGCAGTTACGGCACCCGCGACAGCACTCTGTACGCCTGGGCGGCGCGCCCAGGATCACCGATCGATGCGGTAGGCTTTTCGATGCTGGCCGGGTTCGACGGCGCGCGTTCCCTCGACACGCACATGCGCGTCGCGCAGCGATGGATGCGGCAGTTCCCCAAACCTAAGGAGCACTGGGTCTTCGCCGCCGGCGGCTATCCGATGGTGCACGGGGAGGAAAACCAGAAACGCACGATTTGGGGCGTGCTGGCGTGGGCGACAGCCGAAGTTCCAATCAGGGGTCTCGTCGTCTACGAGGGAGGAGACTACAACTCCGTGCGCGGCCTGCGCGCGGCAGGAGGACGACTCCGCCCCGCCACTGACGCGATTCTGATTGCAGAGAAAGGTCTAAGAGCTAGCGCCCAATGAGTTCGGACTGCGCATTGCGGAGCAACGGCATTGCGGACTGCTGACTAATTGCGGATTGGGAGACCTATTGCGGATTGATGACTCGTCCGAAACACGCAATCCGCACCAGTCCACTAATCCGCAGTTAGTCCCCCAATGCGTAGTTAATCAGCAGTCCGCAATGCACTTGGTCCGCAATGCGCAGTCCCTCAGACAGTCTTGCCTACTCCGCGAACGATCCCCTCGACTCGCTTCTCGGGATCAAAATATTTCCGGGCAACGTCGCGCATTTGCTCGGCGGTCACCCCACGCACCCGGGTGTCGTACTCGAGCAGCTCGTGAAGCCCTTCCCCGAACATCCAGGCATCGAGCATCTCACCCAGTAGTGCGGCGCCGCTTTCCTGACTGATGGCGTGGGAACCGACAACATATTCCTTGGCGCGGGAGAGCTCGTCGGCGGAAACGACCTGGTCGCGCAACTTCGCGAACTCCGCCAGCAATCCCTGACGAGCGACGCCTTCCTTCTCCGGCGAAGTAGCGATGTACGACAGGAAGATTCCGGCGAGTCGTTTTCCGCTGGCGGCCGCTTGAACGGTGTAGGCGAGTGACTGGCGATCCCGCAGCTCGTCGAAGAAGCGGCCGCCGAGACCACTGGCAACGGTGGCGATGAGACTCGCCGCGAAACGTGAATCCTCACTGCGAGAAGGCCCCGGAAACGCAAGCGCGATAGCAGTCTGCGCCTTATCCCGCGATTCCGCGGCAATCTTCACGCTCTTCGGCCAGTGCGGCTTCCCGACCTTTGGCGCCTTCTCCAGCTCGAGCGCGCCGAATTCGCTGGCGACCAGATCCCCAATTTGCTGAACGTCGAGATCCGCGACGACGCCGATCACCATGGCCGACTCCAGCACCCGCGACTTGTGCCACAGTCTTGCCTGGTCGACGGTGATCGCGCGCAGCGATTCTTCGGTTCCCATCGGCGGGATGCCGTAGGGATGCTTGGCGAACGCAACCGAGCTGGCAAGACGCATTGGGTATCGGTACATGTCGTCGCGCAACATCGCCACGTTCGAGAGCGCGACGGTTCGTTCCGTCTCGAAAGCATCGTCGGGCAGAGTTGGTCGCTGGACGATATCGCCGAGGAGCTCGAGCGCTTCCGCGAGCCGCGGCGTTGGGACCGAGAATGACCAGCCGAAGCTGTCACCGCCGGCGCTCGCTGAGATCGTGCCGCCCAGCATCTCGGAATCCTCGGCGATCTGCGCGGCGGTACGGGCGGTCGTTCCCTTGAGCATCGTGCGAGCGGTGAGGAGCGTCAGTCCGGCAGTCGCCGCGTCCTCCTCGATCGCGCCGCCGACGATGTAAACGCCGATGTTGGCGATCGGAGCACCGACCTTGCGCCGCACCAGCACCGGAACTCCTTCCGCCGTACGGAAGACCGAGACTCCAGCCTCTTCCTTCTCAAACTCCGCGGTTTTTCTTTCCGACGCTGGCTTGGCAGGATGCGGAGGAATCGACGGCAGGCGGTCTGATCCGCCCTCGCCAAGGATTCTTTTCATGTCCGTGGCGTCGTGCGCGACAACTGGTGCGCTCTCCGGTCGATACACGAGGCCAGCCGCTTTCTCTTCAGCGAGGTACTCGCGCGTTACCCGCTGAACGTCGTCCGCCGTTGTCGACATGTAGCGCTTGAAGTACTCGTCGCCGAGCTGCCAACTGCCCAGTGCTTCCCACTCGGCCAGATAATTCGCGCGGCCCTCGGCGGTCTCCAGGCGCCGCGCCCAGCGTGCCTCGAAGATGCGGCGGACGCGAGTGACCTCGTCGTCATCGATCGAGCCGACGCGTAGCTGATGCAATTGATCCCAGATCACGCGCGCCGCTTCGGCCGTCGTTGCAGGCTCCGACTCTGCGTGGACGACGAAAACGCCAATCTCGGTCGGCGTGTAATCGTGGGCGCTTACGGACGACGCCAGCTTCTTCTCGCGCACCGCCCGATACAATCGCGACGCGCGGCCCGTCGCCAGCAGCGCCGCTGCGACATCCAGAGCAGCAGTGTCCGGATCCAGCGTGCCGGGAGTTCGCCAGCCGAAAACGAGCTGACTCTGAGCGATGTCCCCGGATAGCTCGCGGTAGCGAAATCCTGTCCGATCGGGCTCCGGCGGCCCGGGATGACGCGTCGGCTGGGCGGACTCCAGCCCACCGTACAATTCCGTCACCTGACGAATCGCTTCGTCATGATCCACATCACCGGAGATGCTGAGGATGGTGTTGCCCGGACGATAAAAATTCCGGTAGAAGCCGTACATCATCTCGCGCGTGAACGCGCGCAGGCCCGGCTCTCTGCCAATTCGCCACCTGCGCATGCGGTGAGCGTCGTAGAGCAGCTCGTATAGCGTTTCGGTAGCGACGGCGGATGGGTTGTCCGCTTTGCGCTTTGCCTCCTGGATGATGACTTCCATTTCGCGCGCGAGCTCGCGCGCATCGATCACCGAATTCGCGTACGCATCGGCCTGGATCTCCAGACCCTTCGCGAAGCCCGAGGCGGGAAGAACCGTAAAGTAGGTAGTGTTGTCGTAGATCGTCTGCGCGTTGAGGTATCCGCCGCTTGCCTTCGTTTCCTTGGCGATCTCGCCGACGCCGCGCTTCCCGGTTCCTTTGAAGAACATGTGCTCGAGCGCGTGCGCGAGTCCGTTCTCGGGGTCAGTCTCGTCGAAGTAGCCCGCCTTGACGTACGTGACGATGGCGACCACGGGAGCAGAATGATCCTCCTGAACGAGGACCGTCAGGCCGTTCGGAAGGACGGTGCGGTGAATACTCCTGGAGTCCATCTACTTGCTAGTCAGCCAGTGATCCGTAGCGGATGATCAAGAGACCGAACGCGAAGAACAGCAAACCGTAGCCGAGAAACCACACTACATCGCTGGTGTGGGCAGTGCCTCTTCCGATCAAGGAGTTTGCCATCTCATCGAGTTTGTGAACGGGAGGGAGTAGCTCGACTGCCTTGCTTCGCCAGCCACCCTTGGCGCCACTGAAATCGCGCAAGATACGCGAGCCCAGCCAGACCGCTGCCAAGGTCAGCCAATCGAATCGCGTGGCAACCGAAAGGAAGAATCCGATTCCACCCATCGCGACGTAGATGATTGCAGTGTAGAGAAGAAAATTGCGAATGCTGAAGGCGGGGAACATCGTGCGCAGCAGGCCGGAAAGGATCAGCATTGCCACCAGTACGCCAACCATGTAGACCACGAACAACTGGGCGTAGTAGACGACGGGATTTATCGGCTTCGAGAACAGAAAGCGGTAATAGCCGGTCTTTCGGTCGGTGGAGATGATCCCGTTGACGGCGATGAGTACGGAAAGCGACACCACTGCCGAGGCGACCTGCAGCGCGATGCCCCATACCGGCGATGTCTGATCGCCTGTCCACTGGGGGCCCATCGCCCGACGTAAGGGCTCGAACATGACGTAGCCCCAGAGCGAGCCGATGAGGACTATCGCGATGCCTCGCTCGAGAACGAAGTCGCGAAACTGCCAGAGCGAGTATTTCGCCAGACTAATCATGAAGATTCTCCTACTGCTTCCCTGAACTGCTGCTCCAGCACAGAGTGCTCGGGCACCACACTCGCGACCAGTACACCCTGGCCGATCAGAGTGGCCAGCGTCGAGTTGAGCTCCTGAATGCTATGCACCGTCACGTCGAATTCGTCGCGCCCCGCTTCCTCCGCCTGGGGAAACGTGGCGCGAACGAGATCGTGACCGCGCGCGACCGCAATCCGAAAGCGAGTCATCGCCGGAGCCGCGTGCTCATAACCGGTGCTGACCAGCCGTTGCAGCCGTCCGCGATCAATAATCGCGACGCGATCGGCGAGACGCTGCAGCTCGTCGAGGTTGTGCGATGCGATGAGAATCGTTCGATCCGGACGGCGCAAACCGTCGACGATGTCGCGGAAGCGTTGCGTCCAGACGGGATCGAGTCCGTGCGTCGGCTCGTCGAGGACCAGGATCTTCTCGTCACGCAAAAGAGCCTGTGCCAGACCGAGGCGCTGCAGATTTCCCTTGGACAGCGCTTTCACTTTCTTGTCGCGATGCTCGGAGAGTCCGAGCAGCTCGATTACGTAACCAACACGCTGATGAATCTCATCGTCGGGAATCCCCGCCAGCGTGGCGTAGCGCACGAGAGCAGTATACGCCCGCCATTTTGGGGGGATCGCGACGAGCTCCGACAGGTAACCGATGCCGTTGCGTTCGACATAATGTCGGGCGGGCACGCCGTCGATTTCGACGGTGCCGGTCGTCGGCCGCAGATAGCCAAGCATCATGGCGATGAGCGTCGTTTTGCCGGCCCCGTTGGGACCGGCAATGCCGAGTATCTCACCCTGGGCGACTACCAACGAAAACTCCTCGACCGCTTTTACCGAGTTGCCGAGGAGTGATTTGTAAGTCTTCCCGACGTTTTTGAATTCGATCACAATGGCGGGGGCGGCGCTGTGGTCGCCGGCGCAAGGCACGAGGTCCAGGGGCCGTTGCCCGCCTTGTTGATGAAAGTCGTTCCCTCCTGCACGCGATTTAGTCGCATCAGTGAGCAGCCCAGATAGCCCTGCGCGGCACGGTCCTGTGGATTGGCCTGCACCGATCGAATGAAGAACCTGCGGGCGAGGTCGTACTGGCGGCTCGAGAATAACACCAATCCCATCTCGCGCAGCGCAATCGCATTGCGTGGGTCCAATCGCAAAGCTGTGTCGAGCTCGGCGCGCGC
>Ga0070708_100000088_pt1 | contig 60447 bp, 54 predicted proteins | sample KBSK5503metaG_FD_65469 | JGI IMG/M metagenome (GOLD analysis project Ga0070708, IMG submission 65469) | Corn, switchgrass and miscanthus rhizosphere microbial communities from Kellogg Biological Station, Michigan, USA - KBS K5-50-3 metaG | ecosystem: Host-associated > Plants > Roots >... | reverse complement strand
GATTTCACTAATCTTGCCTTCACTGGATTGGCATGGATGTAGTTGATCTTAGGCATTAGCACATACGTGATCAGCTTGCTGGGCCAATTGCGATTTAGTGTTTGCAGCTCATCAAGGAAAACCTTACAGCACTTAGGATCAGAAAAGACTGGAGTGCGGTTAAGGAAGTTGCCGGTTACATAGTGGAGTGCGCCTGTTAGATTGAGGTTGGACCATTTGCGAGCCATGTAAGGAAGCTCCTTTGGAGAGGATGAGATTCAACTGAGGTGTTAGTGTAAATGAAATTGAGAGGTTACTTGAGACATTTGTTTGTTGGTTGAATGGCTCTCAAGGTTGAGGCGGGGACAGGGTCCACCTTCCCAACCTGAGAGATTACTGAGGCTGAGATGTTTGTTTGTTGGTTGAGTGGCTTTCAAGGTTGAGTCGGGGACAGGGTCCGCCTTCCCAACCTGAGAGTCTGCTTAGATTGAGATGTTTTAGTTGTTGGTAAGTGGCTATCAAGGTTGAGAGATTACTGAGATTGGGGTGTTTAGTTGTTGGTGAGTGGCTTTCAAGGTTGGGCCTGTGAGGTTACTGAGGTTGAGATGTTTGTTTGCTGTTAAGTTGCTTTCAAGGTTGAGCGGGGACAGGGCCTTCCCAACCTGAGAGGTTACTGAGATTGAGAGTTTGTTTGTTGGTGAGTGGCTTTCAAGGTTGAGAGATTACTGAGGTTGAGATGTTTGTTTGTTGGGTGAGTGGCTTTCAAGGTTGAGCGATTACTGAGGTTGAGATGTTTGTGTGTTGGTAAGTGGCTTTCAAGGTTGAGAGGTGATTGAGGTTGAGATGTTTGTTTGTTGGGTGAGTGGCTTTCAAACTTGAGGCGGGGGCAGGGTCCACCTTCCCGACCTGCGAGGTTATGACATTAGTGGTTAAATCTTTAAAGTGAGTGCCTTTCAAGGTTATCCACGAGGTCCTTGTCCAAGTTCAGTCAGTGTTGGCTATTCGTCCCGCTGGTATAGCCCACGGCCCGGTGGTAGAATCCATTCGCAATCCAATGTTCGATCCGCAGCCATTACACTTTCGTCCTCTTGAGTCCCGCGCAAATCTCTTCGCGGACTAGCCTTCTTGTCTCATAAACGCTCTTATCGTTCTTAAGGCAGAAAGTCTTAGAAATTCTGGGCTTTTCGCCAACTATTTGCCTAGTTTCCTCAAGAAGAATCGGCTAATTGACAAGGAGAAAGAACATGTCTACCAGCGTTATCGCACCGCCGAGGCGTCCGCAAATCAAGACTGCCCTGCCCGGTCCAATCGCTAAAAAAATTATTGAGGCCGATGCCAAGTTTGTTAATCCAGCATATCCCCGTCCCTCTTTCAAACTCGTGGCTGAACGCGCCAGCGGCGTGTGGGTCGAGGATGTCGACGGGAATATCTTCCTGGACTGCAATGCCGGAGTGGCCGTTTGCTCAACCGGTCATTGTCATCCCGCTGTAGTCAAGGCGATTCAAGACCAGGCTGCAGAAATGATTCACATGTGTGGGACAGACTACTACTACCGCCACATGCCGCTACTCGCCGAAAAGCTCGATGAAATTGTTCCTGTTCCCTCGCCTACACGGACCCACTTCGCAAACAGTGGCACCGAGGCAGTGGAAACGGCGCTCAAACTTGCGCTGCACGCAACGGGTCGCGAAAAGTTCATTGCCTTCTTTAATAGTTTTCACGGAAGGACACTCGGATCGCTTTCGTTGACCTCCTCAAAAGCTGCGCAACGTCTGGGTTTCAAGCGTCAGGCGCTCGATGTTGTACACGTGCCCTATCCGAACGAATTTCGCAATCCCTTCAACGCAACAGACTGCGGCGATGGAGGTGCTTCACAAGGCGCGCTCAACTGGATCGAGGAGCGCTTGTTCAAGACCACAACACCGCCTGAAGAAGTCGCAGCGATTGTGGTTGAGGCAGTTCAAGGTGAAGGTGGCTACGTGCCAGCGCCAAAAGATTTTCTCAAGGGCCTGCGTCGTATCTGCGATGCTCATGGCATTCTTTTGGTTGTTGACGAAGTGCAATCAGGCATGGGCCGTACCGGGAAGATGTTTGCTTGCGAACACTATGGTGTAAAGGCTGACATCGTGTGTATTGCGAAAGGTATCGGCTCCGGTTTGCCAATCGGGGTGTGTGTGTCGCGAGCCGATTTGATGGATTGGAAGCCTGGCGCGCATGCTTCAACGTTCGGCGGAAATCCTGTTTGCATCGCCGCTGCTTTGAAAACAATCGAACTGCTGGAGGGCGGCCTTGTTCGGAACAGTGCGGAGGTCGGCGCCTATTTGAAAGGCGGTCTGGAGAAATTGCAGAAGAAGTATGATTGCATTGGCGATGTGCGAGGCATGGGCCTCATGATTGGAGTTGAGTTTGTGGAGGATCGACCCTCTTTGAAACCTGCCCCTGACTTGAGGGATCGAATCGAGGTAGCCTGCTTCGAGCGAGGTCTGATCATTCTTGGCGCTGGCGCAAATTCAATCCGTTGGTCACCACCACTGATCTTGACGAAAGAGAACGTGGACGTTGCGCTCGAGATATTTGATGAGGCGATTGCGGCGTCGATATAAGCAACACGCAGAGCTTTGTACTTTGTACTTGGAGCTTTGTACTTTGTGCTTTGTTCTGACTTCCAGGCTTGAACTTCGAGAGGACAAAACAAAGTACAAAGTACCAAGAACAAAGAACAGAGTCCGAAGTGGCTTTGCCTCAAAAGTCGCACCTAGCTTAAGTAGGATCTATTTTTGGTTCGTGTTGGTTCACGAAACTCATTACAGACTCAATTTACTTTTGAGGCAAAGCCGTTCGAAGTACAAAGCTCAAAGTACAAAGCTCTAGGTTTTCAGTACCTTTGTGCCACCCCTTTAACACACCGCACCGTGTCTCTCGCAATCAATAACTCTTCATCGGTGGGAATCACATAGACAGCAAGGCGGCTGCCATCCTTACTAATGACTCCTTCTGATCCGCTAACAGCATCCGCATTTTTGTTTGAGTCTAGCTCGAGACCGGCCCACTCCAAACCCGTGCAGATTCGAGACCGGATCTCCGGAGAGTTCTCTCCAATTCCGCCCGTAAAGACAATTGCTTCCGCTCCGCCAATCGCTGCCAGAAAAGCGCCGATATACTTTCGCGCGCGATAACAAAATATTTCTATAGCAAGATGAGCCCGGCGGTCATTGTTGTCCCGCTCTTCCTCCAGCAGCTCACGCATATCGTGCGTAAGTCCGGAAATTCCCAGCAGGCCGGACTGCTTGTTCAACAACGTCTCGACCTCATTGGTGGCTAGTCCTTCTTTCGCGCTGATGAAATCAACAATCGCCGGATCGATGTCGCCCGAACGCGTGCCCATCACCAATCCCTCGAGTGGTGTTAGGCCCATCGAAGTGTCGAGGGAATCACCCGCGCGAATGCCGGCAATCGAGCAGCCATTGCCAAGATGCAGGGTGATGACGTTGGTCTGGTTTCGTTCAATCCCGCGCAACTGCCTGTAGCGATAAGCAACGTAACGATGGGAGGTGCCATGAAAACCGTAACGCCGGATTCGGTATCGACGGTAAAGCTGATAAGGAATCGCATAGAGATAGGCGTGCTCCGGTAAGGTCTGATGAAACGCAGTATCAAAGACAGCCACCTGCGGCAATCCGTTGCCGAACACTTCTCGGGCAGCAACGATCCCTTTGATGTTTGTTGGATTATGGAGCGGCGCCAGCTCGATGCAGTCTTCGATGCCACGCAGCACGGCATCGTCAATTGCCACTGACTGAGTGAAACGTTCCCCACCATGGACCACACGGTGCCCAACAGCATGAATATCCGCGACGCTTTGAACCTGAGCGATGCCAGCTTCCGAGCACGCCCAACGCACTATGAACTCGACTGCCGCACGGGTATCGCGGAGTTTGGCAGTTGATCGTTGAGCGTCGTTCCCTTCAGACTGAAGAGAAACGATCGCCTCACCGCCAACTCGCTCGATGCTACCGCGAGCGAGTCGAAGGTCTCGGTTACCGGCTATCAGCTCCAGATCGGTGGCAATGATCTGAAACTTGACTGAAGAACTGCCACAGTTTAGGACGAGGATGTTCATTGGATAAGAGATTTGAGTTCTTTAGTGTTTTGAACCTGGTGCTTTGTACTTTGTACTTGGTGCTTTGTACTTTGTACTTGGTGCTTCGTACTTTGTCTCACGTCTACCCGAAGTATCGTTTTCAGCCAACACGCCCAAGTACAAAGGAAAAAGTACAAAGGACAAAGTGCAAAGCTCTAAGTACAAAGATCAGCTTTTCAGCTTTTCAGCTTTTCTGCAATCTCCCCCACTCTCGCTCGCAGTCGATCTTCATCAACATTGACAACCTTGTCATCGCGAAACACTTCCTTACCAGCGACAACGGTCAGCACTACATCGCGTCCGGATGACGCGAACAGAAGAGTGCTAATTGGATCGTAGGTGGGTAACTGATGCACACCCTCAAGTGACAAGATAGTCAGATCAGCCTGCAAGCCTACTCTTAGCTCTCCGGTGTGCCCTTGGAGACTGAGAGCTCGAGCACCGCCAAGTGTGGCGGCGGATAATGCATCGAACCCATCGATCATCCTGTCGCTCTTTGCGTCGCTATGGGCGCTGCGTGCAAGCAGAATTGCAAAACGCGCTTCCTCGAGAATGTCACAAGTATTGTTGCTGGCAACCGAATCGCTCCCAAGGCCCACCACAATACCCTTATCGAGATATTGGCTTAGGGGTGCACGACCATGCGCGAGTTTCGCATTCGACTTGGGACAATGCCCAACTTTGGATTTCGTCTCGACCATCGTCTCGATGTCCTGGTCATCAACTCTGATACAGTGGGCAAGCAACGGTTCAGTATTCAGTACCCCTCGTTCCTTCAGATATTGAATAGTGGACATGCCAGGCGGGTTCCACTCGATCCCTCTTTTTGCCAGTCCCTCAGCAAAAACGCCTCGGCCCTCGCGAAGAAATAGCTCTTCAGCTGCTGACTCAGCTGCATGCATCATGAGCGGCAATTTTTCTGTCTGGGCAAACTCTGCAATCAGCTCGAGCTGCGGAGCACAGACTGTGTAAGGCGCGTGTGGTGAAACGCCTATCCTGACCAGCGGCGTCTCAATTTCGCGCAGCTCCGCCACTTTGCCTCGAAGCCTTTCGAAGTTCTCTTTCGCGAGTCGCGCGTCGGGGCCAAACGACTCCTGAAAAACGATGCCCCGCAAACCCAGATCTTGCAGCGCTCGCACGGTCGTTAGTCCGGAATCGCTGGCATCCCCGACGCAGGTTATTCCTGCTCGAACCGCTTCGCAAGCGCCCCACACCGCCGAAACGTACAGATCGTCCGGCGTCATCCGCTCGAGCCGGGCCATAGTCAACTTCCTGAGCCATGAGATGAAATCCGACTCTTCATTTTCGAGAAAGCCCCGCATCGATGTGAGTTCAAGATGGGAATGAACATTGATTAGCCCGGGAAGAATTACGGCATGATCGAAGTGAATGACCCTGGCGTCCGGGTAGGCATTAGCGACTTGCAGTCGCTGGCCCACTCCGACTATTCGGTCCGCTTCGATGGCCACAGCGCCTTCGTCTATGAGTGGCAACGAAACAGGCACGACCCAACGCGCTGAGTAGATTGTAGTCATATCGCCAGGTATCAGTCAGCAGGTTCATGGGTGGAGCTGCGCAGGTTTTTCCCTAAACGCGGCAAGGTGCGAAGCAGCAAGCGGTTTCCATCGAGAGAAGTTACGATACTCAGTCTCACTTCGTGTTCGCCTGTGGAAAGGTCTCTGACATCAAGATCTTCAAGCTGCATATGCTCTCTTGCCAATAAATCCAGCAGGCGATCGAGCAGATCGGCTGGATCGTGAGTCTTCAGCGTGTAGTGAAAGAGACGTTTGCGTTTGATGACTGCGCGTTCTACTCTTCGCAAAGCTACGAGGACGATGATGATCAGCAGTGTCGAGAAGACTCCGAGCCCAAACATTCCTTCGCCGATAGTAATTCCCACAGCACCGACGACAAATATCGTGGCCGCCGTTGTTAGTCCTGTGATTGAACCGCGCGCTTGAAGAATGACGCCGGCGCCAAGAAAACCAATGCCTGTTACCACCTGAGCCGCGAGCCGCGCCGGATCTGTATAGGGAGCTCCGCCGCCAATGTGGCGCGAGACGATCATATAAAGGGCTGCGCCAATGCATATCAAGACATTGGTCCGCAAACCAGCGGCTTTGCGGCTCAACTCTCGTTCGAAACCGATTGCCCCGCCACACAACATCGCCAGCAGGAGCTTCAGGGCAATCAAGATCGTCGGCCAATATTGATTCAAAGTCTTAGCCTTGCAGAAGTTCAAGCAAACGCAACCCAGAGCATTGCTGCAATTCAACAATCCTCAAGGATTGCCTGCTGGAACCATCTGCCCTTTTGCGCTCTTCAACTGCCGGTAGCGGCCCATAATGGAAAGTACGTAAGCTCGGGTCGAGATAATGTCGATGCGATTAACAAACTCGGCTCCCGAAAGGGCCTTGGCATTTTCCCCCACCCGGTTCCACTCAACGGCACGGCTCGGTCCGGCATTGTAACCAGCAACCATGCGCGGCTCGGCGTCCGGCAAATTTGGAAACTGCTCGTGAATCTTTTCCAGATACCAGCAACCAATCTGAATGTTGTGTTCGGGATCGCGCAGGAAGTCTTTCGGATCGCTGGCCATCTGTCGCTCCAACTCATGCATCCCCGTTTCGGCGGCCCACTCACGGCCGACTACCGGAGTCACCTGCATCAATCCGATCTCGCCGTTTTTTCCTGTCTTCCATGGACTGAAATACGTCTCTTCATAAACGATACTCCATACCAGATCGGGATCGACGCGATAGATAGCAGCTTCGCGGGCGATCAGTGCGTCATAGCGATGGATCCAGTATTGGTTTAGAGAGTATGCCCCGAAGATCAACGTGAGGATTACTAGACCGGCAACGAGAAAACGTTTCATTAAAGATTGGGGTAAAGAAATAGCCAGCGGACCGTCAACGCTCACGTTTTCCGCTGGCTGATAACTGTCCTAGTTACTCCTTTTTAGTCCTGACCAAAAACTGGCGCGCGAGGAGCCGTAATCGACACCTTCATAACGCGAGCGCAACGCATGTTCATCAAGCACATGTCCTTGTAACCAGACTTCCGCATCAACAGTAGCTCCTACCTTCAACACGTCGCCTCGCAAGGCCCGTTGATTAACCAAAACTTCTAACTTGATGCGTTCGAGATCCAGATGAATCCAAAACAGTTCGCCGCCGGAAAGCGGATTTCTGAGTGGCTTGAAGGCAATAACACGACCTGACAAACTCCAGTCGTTCTCATGTGCCGCGCGCGCAGGAGCCGCCTTCTCCAAAGGCAGCCAGCGAGTCTTGGTTGGCGCTCGTCGTACCCGGGCCCGATAGGCAAGCCCGCAAAGACCGATATGCAACTCTTGGGCTCGGAAACCAGCAGGTCCGACTTCGGTCAGGTTTTGCAGCTCGAAAAGCACCTCGCAATCTGTGCCTTCTCGATAACCGTGAATGACCGCTTCACCTTCCTCATCGTATTCAGTCAGGGCCCAGGGAGTAATGGTTTGAATATAGCGAGCACGAAATCCTGGACGGCAATCAGCGTAGAACACGTCACCACTTCCCGATTCGTACAAGACAGTCCACACTTCCAGCCCTTCTCCAAGTTTCCAACAACGACCGTGCAACACTGCGCCACGGCGATTAAGTTGAGTCGGTTCGCCCTGGTCACCCGCACGCTCGGCGAGATAGTTAAACGCCTTCTCGCTGGGAACCTCCAGCCCGATTGTTTCAAAAGTAGGATTCATTAGTCCGATGTATGTCGTCAGTCGTCAGTTATCAGTTTGTCACGTGTCGCTAGCCAGACCATCATTGAACATCAATCACATTATTGCGCGGCGCGCTTTCGCTGTCTACGTTTACCCGGCTGAACATTCTTAGTTTCAGCGCGGGGTGCGCGAGTTTTGAGCCCACGGATCACTCGTTCCGGACCATACGCAGGTTGCACGCCCGAGCGCACCATCTCTGCAAAGAGATCGACATCGTAGTCTGCTTCACGCGACATCTCTTCGCGAATTGCATGAAGCACTTCAAGAAATTTAGGGCGACGATACATAGAAAACATTTCCGATTTGCGATTGCCGATTGCCGATTGCTTCTTAACCATCCTCGGTCAATAAGAAAAGCTGGTTTCAAGAAGAGCTAGTTTCGACTTTAGTCACCAGGCTCAAATCTAAAATCTAAAATTATCTAAAATCTAAAATCGCCAATCGGCAATCGCCAATCGGCAATCAGCAATCAGTTCACCTTTTCCGTTGCTTCCGAAACCAGAAACTCCGGCGTCACAATCATTGGAACATAAAAACCCGCGGCAGTGTTGAAAAGTCGAATGCGCGCCTGCCGGCGAACGTTTGCCAAGTGTCCGAAGTTCCATGTAACCAAATAGTCGATTTTATGGTATGAGGCAATTGCTACGTGTAAAGCATCAGCAATGTATTTGCGATGGAAAATGCCGCGTGAAATATAACCCTCGGCAAGGATGGCCGCCTCTTCCGTCAAGTCCACTTGTTCCAACACACTGATCAGCTTCAGATAAGAAGTGCGATGTGGCTCGGTAACTCTTCCTATTTCAGAAGCAACGAGCGGAGACACAACCGAGCGATAGTCGGGCATCTCGTGCTCCCACCACCTGATCGTCAGATCGCGTCGAAAGGGCTCACCATTGTCGAGATAAGCACCAATCACCGATGTCTCAAGATAGAGGCTTTGCTTCATCGCGCTCAAAAATCTTTAGGCTTGATACTTTCCAGTTTTTCCGCTTTTGGCGCACGGGGTTCCAACCGGATCATGCTGCGCGCAAAATCGAAATAAATCCGGAAACGATTAAGGAAATTGCCGCCAATAATTCCGCTTTGCGTGAATCCCGAAGTCTCGTTTACTGGTTCAAGGTCAAGCACGGCAGCGTTAATCCGCTCCTGTGCCAAGACACCAAAAGTCACTTTGGGTAACCGCACCAACTTCACGTCGTCGGTTACGCCAGCCGCCCCGAACACTCGCATCTTCGACGGCTGCAAAAGAGCTGTTATCTGCTCATGCTCGGCCAGCTTTTCTGAGACGACCGAAATGCTCGCAGCCGTGTCGATAATAAAATTGAGTGGCCTATCAAAACCTTCAAGGTTAATTTCCCCACTCAAGAAACCGCTCGACGTGGTCCTTAAAGGAATCTCCATAGACGAGTCGGGTTGGAGTACAGGCTCGAGCGATCTGGAGGCTTCATCTCGACGCACAGTTGTCCACGATTCATAAGTGTCCGATTGATGCTGCCTAATAAGGGTCAAACGACGTTCCTCGTAGTCGACGGCAGTAAGGAACTTTGAAACTGCTGAAAGGCCAAGATAACCATCGACCGGAACTTTGTCGTCAAAAAACCGCCGGATATAGACCGGGATATTTTCAACCCGTACTTCTCCGATTTCAATTGAGGAAATGTAACCATAGACGATCTCAAACTTCCCCCCGCCTCCAACTGCCCTGGCGAGTCCGCCTTTAGCGACAGGCCGCAGTCCCAGTCGCCGCGCAGTTGTTTCCGAAACAACGGACATACCCGATCCGGTATCGAGCACAAAGCGCAAGGGTTCCTTCTGACCGTTGATTCGAATCTTGAATATCGGGCGATTGTCAAACGATTCGAATGAGATCGATGTTCGGTTCGCACCCCCGACCACATACAGCGAGCCTTGCTTTCCCAGGTACCGTAAGAAGTCTATTAAGCCGCGAATGCGAGCACGTCGATCGGCATCAGTCTTGGGGGCAATGGCAAGAAACCGCTCGTAGGAGTCGGCGGCCTCTTTGTACCTCTCACTCCGAGCGGCGGCTTGACCAAGGTTGAATACGTAGTCGGGCTCGTCAGGATCCAGACTCGAGGCCCGGCGAAGTTTTGGCAAAGCCAAATCGAGCCGGTTCTCGTAAAAGTCGACCATAGCCAGACCGGCAATCGCCAGCGCCTCATCTTCATTGAGGGCAAGTGAAGTATGAAACTCTTCGACAGAATTTCGAAAATCGCCTGCTGCCAATATCGCCGAGCCCAATAAGGCATGCGCGCGGGCCGATAGTGGATCAAGCAACAACACACGCGCAGCATGATCGTAGGCGTCCTGCAAGATTCTTTGTTTCAAGAGAGCGAAGCTCAACCCAAGCCTCGCTTCATTGTCATGCGCATCCTTTCCAAGCAGTTCACGAAAGATCTTTTCAGCTAACTGATAGTCTCCCCTGCGTAAGGCTTTGTCTCCTTTGTCGTGAGCCTTATTGGAAGACACTGGCACGCCAGAAACGATTCCTACGGCGCCAGCGTAAAGAGTGAAGGCAAACAAGAGACTGGCCGCTAGTTTCCGCACGGACCTTTCGTGATGTGACTGCATGTCGTTGCTCACTTTCTGAGTGACCGTCACTAACCAGCCACCCGGATCGTCACTAAAAGCTTACCGCTATTTCAATATTTCGCCTGTCTTCATTGACCAAAGGACCAGATCGAGTTCATCGAAATCAATTCTGATCTTGCGCGCGAAGCTGCGGAATTCCTGCTCAATCTTCAGATATTTTGCTCTGTTAGCCGGCGGCTTCGCCATATCGATAACTTTTAACTCCGCAAGACAGCGCATCACGTGTTTGTCGAGAATCGCGTGACCCTTTATGCCGATGTTACGCAAGAAATGGCTGGCCTCCTTGTAGCCTACGCCTTTGATTTGCCTCTCTTGAGCCAACCAATCGCGGCGCTCAACCGGATCGGAAAAGCTCCGAAGCCGCTCCTTAAGGGCCATGTCAAAATTTGCGCGAAAGTAATGTCTTGTGATGACAATGTAACGCGGCCGGGCCACAGGAAAGCGATGGGCGCCTGCTTTTCTCAAGACCTGAGTCATCTCTTCCGGCTCCCCATCCAACAACAGCGACCTCACTGCCTCGATGGCATTAAGTCCCATGCGCGCTGAAGCTCCGGCAGTAAAGATACAAAACGCGAGCTCCTCCCAAAGTCGCGCGTCTGATCCGTGGCGCCAAACTTCCTGGAACTCACCGAGCCGCTTCTGAATCTCCTGACGTCGGGACCGATGAGTGGCCACCACTCTTTCTACTGTTACAGGTTCTTGGTTACGTTGCACTGTAATTTGTCAATGACGCGATTCTATGAGCGGGCTGGAAACATGTCAACGAAACCAGATGCACTGAACTGAGTTCCTACAGGTTGAGCCGAGCGCTTTTCGCCAGGTTTGTAAAAATCCATTCTCATGACGGCGAAACTCAGCTATCATGGCTGACAACGGTGTTGTGAGACTCGGAGGCCGTTACATCCTGCTGCCGACCGTGCGCATCAAACGCACTCTCCCTCATTCAGCCCATTTTGATGACAACTACGATTTTTCTTTCAACAGTGAATTCAAACGAAAGAGTAGCGATGCACAGCCGAGTAAAGCGGTCGATTCGCGTCGGTGCTATTAGATTAATTGTCCTGCTGTCGTTGACCACTACGGCATTTGCGCAGATCCCTGCGCCGGAACAAACTCCGGTCAATGCGGCGAGTCCAGTTGTTCTGCCCCGGCCTTCTTCCCAGATACCAGAAGCAACCAGTCAGAACGCGACCAGACCGCTTTATGGTCTTCAAGGGATACTCGTTGAAACGTTGAACGGAAAGACTGTAGCGACGCAGTCTGCTGACCAGGCGTTTAATCCGGCCTCCACGATAAAGCTGGCAACAGCTCTTGTAGCTTTAAAGACCTTAGGGCCTCAGCATCGTTTTGCTACGGGAGTCTGGAGTGATGGAGTTCTCGACAAGGCTACCGGTACCATCAACGGAAACCTTTACGTCTCTGGACGTGATCCTTCTTTTCACTATGAGCACGCCATCATGATTGCGCGTCAGTTGAATAGTCTGGGTATCAAAAAGGTAAGCGGGAATTTGGTGGTCTCTCCCGGCTTTACAATGAACTTCAATTCTTCGGCCCATAGCTCCGGGGAGCAGCTTTACAATACTTTAGATTCTGCGCTGAGATCAGCCGAAGCAATAAAGGCATGGACCTATGAACGTACCGTGCTGAATGATCAGACCAGCGTAGAATCAGTACCGAGTCTGACTGTAGTAGGCGTGGTTTCAGTGGATTCCGTTTTGCCCTCCGCGAAGCTCCTGTTGACTCAGAAATCGAGCAAACTAGTCGATATTCTTAAGGTACTGCTTTGTTATTCAAACAATTTTATGGCTGAGCGCATCGGTGAAACTTTGGGCGGACCCGAGTCGGTGAGCCGAGAGTTAGTCACATACCTGGGCATCGCGCCGGGCGACTTGAGGATATCCACTTTAAGTGGGCTGGGAGTGAATCGCATCAGTCCGCAGGTGATGATGAAGATTTATAGATCGCTTCGCGACGAGCTGCGAAAGAGTAAGCTTTCGCCGGCTGATATTCTGCCGGTCGCCGGAATTGATCCAGGCACGCTGCAGGATCGATTTGCCGGTCTTGCCTGGCGCGGAAGTGTAATTGCCAAGACCGGCACGCTGGCAAGAACAGATGGTGGCGCTAGCGCATTAGTGGGACAGATGCAGACAGCAACCGGAGAGGTGCTGCTATTCGTAATAATGAACCAGCATGGGAACGTTTTGAGGTTTAGGGAGAATCAGGACCTCTTCGTGATGCAGGTTCAGAACAGTCGCGGTGGACCAAAGGCTTTTGACTATAAACCTCATCCCCTAATGATGGAGCTTTCAGACACTGAGAGCACTTTTGCTTCGGGCGAGGACTACGGCCCAAAGTCAAAATCCAATATGAATTCTCCGTAACGCGATCCTCTTCAGCTTGGTCCTTATTGGGAAGTATCTTTCCTACAACGTCACCAAAAGTACCGATCAATAGTAGGTTAGCTCCACTAAAAAGCAGGAACAGCCCGGTTTTGGCGGCTGGTGATTGTGGCATCACCATTGCTTCACTCTGTCTGGGTAGCTGCGACCCAAAGTTGGACCTGATGTTTTAGAAGGCCGGCTGATCACCATCGCGGTCGCTTCGACCAGGGTCTTAGCGGCGACCATCAAGTGAGCACCTCTGGAGACCACAAATGAGGCGGAAAATATTGCAAGACTTAACAACTGAAGAGCAAACAGGTACCAGTCGTGGTTTCAGCCTACTGGAATTGATCATAGTCGTCACAGTAATAGGCATTGTGACGGGGTTTGCGGTGATCGAGGTGGAATCTTCCCGCTCCAACTTGCGCGTCCAGAATTCGGTGCGTCAGTTATCCTCCTATATGGAGAAAGCGCGTGTCGACGCTGTCCGTCGACATGGTAACGCTGCTGTCACGTTCACGGATCGCAGAACATATACGGTCAATATGGATTTCAATAATAATGGTGCTCCCATTACCCGTACGTATAATTTTCAAGACGGCGTTGAATTAGCCAGCTCAGCTCTTCCGAATGTGACTTTCAACTGGCGTGGGCGCACACTAACTTCAGGAGCGTCGTGTGTGACGACCTTCTCGGTCAGTGACTATAATCAAAGAAACGGTTTAAGCGTTGACGTGTCTGGGTCAGGGGACGTGACTGTGGAAAATCAGCAACCCAGTCTCCCGAATGTCACGTACAATAATACCGTAAACTCGTCCGATGGCATTGACGGTCGCGCGGTAGTGGCCGGCGCTGCGGCACCAGATGATAACACTCCTTGTATGGATCTTTCCGGGGGCGGCATCGGAGGCGACAGCGGTCCACCCAACTGCACCATCCACGTCAACTCAACGAGTATCACCGTCAGAAAGAATGGCGGTTCGACTGGCAGCGTAATTGTCAGCTTGAACACATCCAAACTTGTCGTAGCCACGTACCCGGCTAACTTGACCGTTTCACCTGCCTCGCAAACCCTGTCGACGGGCTCGAACTTTTCAATCACGTCGAAGAACACACTGCGCGGCCCATTCAACGTTACATTCACTTCACAGTGCGGCTCATCGATAACCGTCACAGTGAATGTAACTAATTGAACTTGCACATAAAGGTATCTTGCATGGAAACACGTACTAGCGACAAAGACCAGCACGGCTTTACCTTAATCGAGACCTGCATAGCGCTGGTGTTGATGATGATCATCTTTAGTGGTGTCGTGCCCCTCTTCATGTACGCGACGAAATATAACTCTGCCGCCGCGATCCGCGCCGAGGCCCTGGCGGTCGCGCAACGGAAGCTCGAGCAACTGCGAGGATCCCCTTTCTCTTCTTGTGCTTCGTCGAGCGAGGTCGTGACTGTGGGGTCCACGTCGGGATCGCAAACCTACACTCTTGACGTAACAGTTACAGACACAACCAGTACTTTGAAGGATATTAAGATCGTCGTGACTCCGCAGGGCAGGAGCACTACCGGGGGTGTGTATAGCGGAAAAGATGGGTGGATGCGCGGTCAAGTAATCATCTACACGGAACGCACAACTTTAGGCGACGGGCCAAATCTCGGTTGAACGAGTTAACCGAAGTTCGGCGATTTAGAGGTTTCTTATGCAAGAACAGCATGCAAGCAGGTCGCAGTCGGGCTTTTCGCTGATCGAATTGACGATCGCGATGACCGTAACACTTGCGGTGGTAGGACTGACAGCCAACCTCCTTGCGAGTTCCTTCAACGTGCGCGCCCGAGAGAACCAGAAGTCGGACGCTATGGCCGACGCACAACGGGCCCTAAACATCATGACGCGCGAGATCGCCAATACAGGTTTCGGTCTCGCGAGCAACGGCATCGTGGCGGCGGATTCCGGTCTGACTTCTATACGTGTGAGAGCGAACCTCAATGCTTTCGAAGGACAGTCTACCAGCAACAGCGTGAGCGACCGGAATGAAGATGTGAAGTATTCACTCTATACGAGCGGCACCGACAGCTACATTGTACGTCTCGACATCGGCACGCAGAACCAAACGACGGTGCTCGCCAACCGCGTTGACATACTGAAAATTCGGTATTATCCAGCAAAAATCAGTTACACGGCAACCGGCAGCGACTGCGACATTGTAACCACCTCGTCTGAAGTGACACAGCTGAGTGACACAAAGTACATCGTGATGAGCGTTTGTGTTGAACTACCAGCGCGCGGCACACCGGGTTCTCCTGGCTACCAACCAACCTCTCGCGTTCAACTCGTGTCCGACGTGTATTTGCGGAACGCCGATATTATTAACTACTGACGGGAAATAATGATTGGAGACAGATTTCGATGCGGCAGAAACTGACAGTGGCAACTGAGAGCAATACTGACATACGACACGGCGAGCGGGGGGCTGCGCTCATCACTGTACTTCTGATCTCGATGTTGGTGCTTGCGGGATCCGGCGCTCTACTACTGACAACTACGATGTCGGCGACGAACGCCATAAGCGCAACTGACGAGATACAAGCTTACTACGCCGCAGAAGCCGGTCTTCAGAGTGCGCTGAACGTACTGCGGGGGAATGTAGCGCCGCACCCGAACGACGGCACCAAAATAAACTTCAAGAACGCCATCAATGTCGGAACCTCGAACAATCCGAGTTCTGGTGTGGCCCAACTCTCTCGTTGGCTCGTCTACAATTATCCGACCAATACTCCGGATCGCGTGACACTGAGCCCAAATTACTCGTTAGCGGACGGAATGGCATACTCGATCGCGGGCATAAGCGATCCGGACAACACAAGTAGAGTGGTTTATTCCACTTCGGGCTCATTTAACACCACGTTGAGCGGCGGCGTCTCGGTCACTTATACTCCGCAATCTTCGCTCGATATCACGACGAATGGCACCCCGACTCTGGGCACGATTGCGTTCTCAGGTGTAAAGCCCAGTACATCTATTGACTTCAGCACTACAGCCCTAACCTTTACCCTGCAAATTACTGAAAGTGCGCCCCTGCCGCCGGGAAGTAGTTCGCCAATCTCAGTGTCCATTAAAGGCACGTTCTCAGGAACTATAACTTCGACCAGCAGCATCGTATCGCTTAATTTCAATAATCAGTCAGTTGAGATTCCCGGCGTCGGCACGTTGTTTACGGTGCCTAGCACGATTAGCGTACCGGTAAACGGGACGGTCACGACTATACCAACTGCCGTCTCCACGGCGGAGCCGAGACGATTGGTCGTCAAGACCGTCGGTTTCGGCCCGCATGGCGCCTCCAAGAACCTGCAGATGATGATCAGCCGCTTCGGTATTGACTATGATCCTCCTGCCACTTTCGTCATTCGCGGGGCTGGAAACGATTCAACCACCGCGTCAACAGTTGCCATCGGCAGTAGTGCAAATTATGTTTACTCAGGAGTGGATGCCGCACTGGGCAATCCCCTACCGGCTTTTCTTGTGACGACCGACCCGGATTACACAACTCTCTCCACCCTGAAGAGTAATAATCCGACAGGCGTGCAGGGCGACCCGAGTGGTCTTACGCCAATTCTGAAAGAAGTAACGCTGCCGGCCAACCTGACTGCCCTCCCTGCCTGGCTGCAGACCACTTCCGATCCTGTACTCGGTGCGAGAGCATTCGTTAACCAACTTAGACAAGCCGCCCAGCAACAGTTCAGTGGATGTACCTGGGCCCAGGACGCAACTTGTGATCGCTACTTTAATACGGCTGCGGGCGAGTCCGCTCCCACGGATTTCGGAGCAACCACGACCGATGGACTTTTTACGTTTGTTGACGGTGATGTGTCCCTTCCGAGCTCCGGAGGCAAGGGCCTGTTAGTCGTCACCGGCACGCTCTCGATGAGCGGGAGCCAGACCTTTGAAGGTTTGGTCCTTGTCCTTGGTGGCGGCTCCCTCGATCGGAGCGGGGGTGGCAACGGCACATCTCTCGGTGCCTTTGTCGTAGCAAAATTCGGCAGTACCGGGGATTTCCTGGCTCCCAGTTTTACTTCATCTGGAAGCGGCACCTCGACTCTGCAGTTAGATAGAAGTAAGGTCAAGACTGCTCTCCGACTTGGCGGAATTCCTGTGCTGTGTGTAAGTGAGTTCTGACGATGGCGATGCTGGGAAAAAATATATTGACCAGACTTTGGCGAGAGCCAAACTCACCAACCGACGCCCAGAGTCATTTTGAAGAGGGCGTGCATTTAGCTGAGCAGGGTCACTATACGGAGGCGTTAGTGGAGTTGAAACAAGCTATACGAGCGGACCCGGAATGCGCGGATGCTCAGCTTGAGATAGGTGTTATTTATCAGAAAATGGGCCGCCCTAATCAAGCGGTCAAGGCTTATTTAGCAGCACTCGAGATCCGGTCTGATCTTGTAAACGCTTACAAGAATCTCGGGGTCGCTTACGATACCCTTGGCCATTTTCTTAAAGCCCTGAAAATGTACACAAAGGCGATAATCCTGGACCGCAATGATCCTGAACTTCGCAACGATCTCGGAATGTCTTACTTCAATATGGGCAGCTATGCTGATGCAATAAAGGCATACCACCAGGCTTTGGACATCGATCCTAACAATGCCCGGGCACGCTTTTGTTTGGGTCTGGTCTACCTTGATCTTAACGACAAAGAGAAGGCATTAGAGGAACAAAGCAATCTTGAAGAGCTGAATGAGCAAGAGCTTGCCTTCCAGCTACTGGATAAAATTCAACGGGAGTTCCGGCAAGCGTCGTGACCTGAACGATTGCGATGACTCAAATACTGAAATGCGCCCCGGCGATCATAGATCGTCGGGGCGTTTTACCGTCCAACTTACGCACGGCGTGCGGCACCGCACGAGCGGACGATCCCATAGAATCAGCGTGGCACTCCCAGGGATGGAAATCCTCACACTGATCTAAAAGTACAAAGCCCGCTGATTTTCCTAAAAGCCCGAACTATTTGTCTTGATCCAGCCAGAACGTAGAAGATCTGTTCGGAAATCAGGTTCCATCGATGTCACATTCCGTAACGGAGCAGACCAGGCAGGAGTCGAATACATACTTGCTTGACAGCCTAGTGAGTAACAAGGAATGATGCGAGTGCGTTTGAGTGGTACGACACAGCGGTAATTATTCTTTTGCCGATCAAAGTAAGGGCATTCGCGATTCCCTATGCCGAACATACTTCTCGTCGAAGACAAAGAAAGCTTACGCCGGGTCCTGCGCCTCACACTGGAAAATGCAGGTTATAAAGTCAACGAATCTGCTGATGCACGAGAGGCCATCAATGAAATCTCGCGCGCTCCCCATCGTCTTGTGCTGACTGATTTGCGGATGCCAAATGGCACGGGCTTAGATGTGTTGCGCGCGGCCAAGGCTGCAGATGCCGACGTCCCTGTAATTGTCATGACGGCGTTTGGCTCGATTGACGAGGCCGTGCAGGCGATGAAAGATGGAGCGCACGACTTTCTGCAGAAACCCATTGATTCAAATCATCTACTATTGTTGGTTGAGCGCGCACTTGAGCAGGCACGCCTTCGCACGGAGAATGTCTTACTTCGTGAGGAATGGTCCAAGCGCTATGGATTTCCCCGAATCATAGGCGAGTCGGAAGTTATTAAACGCGCTGTTGCCGACACGCAGCGCGTGGCCCAGACAGAAGCAACAGTTTTGCTGCTCGGGGAATCAGGCACCGGCAAGGAACTATTTGCCCTGGCCGTTCACCACCTTTCAAATCGGCGTGACAAACCGTTCGTAGCGATTAACTGCGCTGCTATTCCGGAGACACTGATCGAAAATGAATTGTTCGGACATGAACGGGGCGCGTTTACGGGCGCAAGCGATCGCCGGCAGGGAAAATTTGAACTGGCTTCTGGTGGTACAGTGTTTCTCGATGAGATCGGAGAATTGCCGTTGGCCGTTCAGGGCAAACTGTTACGCGTTATCGAAGAAAAGGTCGTAGATCGAATTGGCGGCCGAGGACCAGTCGAGGTCGATGTTCGAGTGGTGGCGGCCACCAATAGAGATCTGAAAGCGGCAGTCGAGAAGGGTCAGTTCCGTGGCGACCTGTTTTTTCGTCTTGCAGTATTTCCGTTAGAGATTCCGCCGCTGAAAGAAAGGGGCGAAGACATCGTTTTGCTCGCTCGCAATTTTGCCTCAAAACTCGGCAAAGAGCTTCGTGGTCGCGAGGCGAGCCTGAGCGAAGAAGCCATCGCTGCTTTGCGGAAACACAGCTGGCCGGGAAATGTCCGCGAACTCCAGAACGCTATCGAGCGTGCCTGTATTCTTACCGACACGATGATCCTACAGCCAATCGATCTTGGTTTGGGAATAACAAGCTCCGAGGAAACTCAAACTCTGCAGCAGTTGAATCTCTCGGGCACTCTGTCTGACGTCGCTCACAGGGCGTTGTTACTCGTGGAAAGCAGGAAGATACAGGAAGTCCTCAGTGCGAACGATGGAAACAAAAGCAAGACCGCGGAGGACCTTGGCATCAGTTATAAGACCCTCCTTAACAAAATGAAGGACTACGATCTCTGATAACAGATGAAGGATCCCGCCAACTCCGACGACACTCCAATCAAACCGGAAGACAAACTGCCAGCTCGAGATCTGCCTTCCGCGGCTACAAACGATCCAGGCGACACGAAGACTCTTCCGGAGGGTTCAAGTCTTATTGCCGGCGAGACTTTTGAACAAGTGGGAGCCGGCACGGGAGAGTTCTCCGTCAAAGATCGGCAATCTCGACCGGCAGCAAGCGCCGGCAAGTCTGCCTTTCTGGTTGGTGCCGGCATTCTTATCAGTCGTCTCGTTGGTCTAATTCGTCAACGTATCTTTGCCCATTACTTCGGCAGTTCGGGCGCCGGCGATGCCTTCAGCGCCGCCTTTCGCATACCAAATTTTCTGCAAAATGTTTTTGGCGAGGGCGCTCTCTCGGCTTCCTTAATTCCGGTTTATGCGAGGCTGCTGGCGCAAGGTGATGAAAAGGAGGCGACAAAGGTAGCAAACGCAGTCTTCGGCCTATTGGCTCTTATTACTTCGCTTGTTGTTTTGGTCGGAGTACTGGCAACTCCTCTATTCGTTACCGCTATAGCTGCTGGATTTCAGGACGAACGGCGCGAGTTAACGATCACGCTAGTTAGAATTTTCTTTCCCGGAGCGGGTCTGCTTGTTCTCTCTGCCTGGTGTCTGGGAATTCTCAACAGTCACCATCGATTCTTTATTTCTTACACTGCGCCGGTCGCGTGGAATGTTGCAATAATCGTCGCCCTTATTTTCTACGGAAAGCGCCTCGATCTATTTCCACTCGCAGAGGTTGTTGCCTGGGCATCAGTCGTGGGGAGTGCGCTTCAGTTTGGCATTCAACTGCCCACGGTGCTCAAACTGATTCATCGTTTCCGGCCCACAATCGATATTGCTAACGCTCATGTCAAACAGGTGGTTCATAACTTTTTTCCAGTTTTCATGAGCCGGGGTGTCGTCCAGATCAGCGCGTTTGTTGATGCCGAGTTTGCGAGCTTTCTGGGGCAGGGTGCAGTTGTCGCGCTTAACTACGCGCAGAGTCTCTATACGCTGCCGGTCAGTCTCTTCGGCATGTCCGTTTCTGCGGCCGAACTTCCAACCATGGCGAAGGCCCTGGGAGCGACCGAGGTAGTTGCCGAAAACTTGCGCCACCGTCTGGATGCCGGTCTGAAACGGATTGCCTTTTTTATTGTTCCTTCTTCGATGGCGTTCGTCGCTCTCGGCGACGTTATCGCCGCAGTCCTGTATCAAACTGGCCGGTTTACTCATAACGACGCAATCTATGTTTGGGCCATACTTGCCGGTTCTGCAGTCGGTCTGCTCGCTTCAACACTGGGTCGACTCTACTCATCGACTTACTACGCCCTGCACGATACCCGCACTCCGCTTCGATACGCTCTTCTGCGGGTAGCGTTGACGACAGCTTTAGGTTACCTCTGTGCACTCCCTCTACCACGGCAGTTGGGCATTGAGCCCAAATGGGGAGTGGCCGGGCTTACTGCTTCGGCTGGCATCGCCGGCTGGGTAGAGTTTGCATTGCTCAGAAGAACTCTGAATCGCCGGATCGGTCGCACCGGCCTCCCCTTGGGCTTCGTGTCAAAACTCTGGGTTGGCGCTGCGGCGGGCGCGACTGTGGGCTGGGGCCTGAAGCTACTTTTCATCCGCCTTCATCCGATTCCGCTCGCCATCATAGTTCTCGGATCCTATGGTCTCGTCTACTTCACACTAACCTTTGCGTTTGGCTTACCCGAGGCACGCACCGTCATTGGAAGAATAGTTCGAGCTATAAGACCGGCGAAATAAAACTCAGTCCTAATGAGACGCAGACTCTAAAGCCTGCTTGGATTTTTCACCTTAAATGCTATGAAGGCAGGGTTTAGCCGCGCCCCAAAATCTTTTTCACTATTTTCTGGAGATCGGTAAGCATTAGGTATTTACTTAAGTATCCTGGAAAAACGGACGGTTGGCGCGGTGGCAGGCAGGCGAGGGGCGGCTTCGGGCGGCCTTTTTTGTTGGCTGCGGCATTGTTCGATAAGCTTCACCAGCTTATCGATGCCTTTACCAAGTGGTGCCACCTCCTAAGTGTTCGATAACCTTAGGTCATCAACGACAAAGTAAAGTTCGCCGAACTCAATTTCTTTTGATTGACCCCGGCCTTTCCCTCTACTTATTATCCAAACGTGCAACCAGTTATTTCCGCAGACCACATGCGGCACATAGACCGTCTGACGGTGGAAACGTATGAAACTCCGTCATTGCTCCTGATGGAGGCTGCGGCCACCGCTTGTTTCCACGCCATCTTATCTCACTTCAATGACGATTTGACCGGGAAGAGAGCGCTCCTGCTTTGCGGAAAGGGAAACAACGGGGGCGACGGAGCGGCACTGGCGCGTTGTCTGGCTCGCAACCGCGTTCACTGCGATGTCGTTTTATTCGGCAAACTCGCGGAGACAAAAGGTGACGCACTCACGAACCTCAAGGCTGTCCACCAACTCGCCGGTTTTGAAGCTGGTTCGCCCGCTTGCCCTTCGCCACTCACACTTCTGGAGTGCGACAGCGTATCTGCCTGGGAACAAATGGCCCGGCCCCGTAGGACATACGATGTGATTGTCGATGCCCTCTTTGGGACTGGTCTGACGCGGCCGCTGGAGGGAGTCTATTTAAAAGTAATCGAACACCTATCGATGCTTAGAGCAGCCCGTGACCGGGTGTCAGGAGCACGTCCATTGGTTGTCTCAGTCGACCTGCCCTCTGGCCTTGATGCCGACCGCGCTGAACTTATTGGAGGAACGGTCGAGGCGGATCTGACAGTGACATTCACAGCCCCGAAACCGGCGAATGTGCTGCCTCCTGCTGCTCACTCTTGCGGCCAATTAATCGTCGCCGACATTGGATCACCCGCCTCACTAATCGAGGCCGCCGCGCCCTCGCTTTTCGTTACTGAAGCTGAGGACGCTCGCGAATGGCTCGTTAGCACGCGCTACACGCCCGAGTCCTACAAGAACACACACGGGCACGTACTAATAGTTGCAGGATCGCGAGGTTATACGGGTGCTGCTGCATTGTGTGGCAATGCGGCAATACGCGCGGGCGCTGGTCTGGTAACCGTCGCGACGCCCGTTTCTGCTCAAGGATCCTTGGTTAGCAACGCGATGCCTGAGATTATGACTACTGCGCTGGCGGAAACAGATCGTGGGGCGGTCAGCGATGAAGCAATCGATCATTTCCTTGGGCTAGCGATAAAAGCCTCGGTGGTTGCGGTTGGGCCTGGTCTGACATCGGAAGACGAGCGAACTCGCCGGTTCGTTCGAGCTATCGTCGAACGACGTGCGACTCCCGTTGTCATCGACGCTGATGGGCTGAACTGCCTGGCTCCATGGCCAACAGGTCTTCACGGCTCGAGTGAGTATCCTCTGGTGCTAACGCCTCACCCCGGAGAGATGCTTCGCTTGATGGGCGCCAGGGAAAAGTCTGCACTAAACGATCGGGTCAACGCCGCGCGCGACTTTGCAGTTTCCCATGAACTAATCCTGGTTCTGAAAGGCTCGAGAGCGCTAATCGCTTCCCCTGATGGCCGGGTCTTCATTAATCCAACAGGCAACGCCGGACTAGGAACTGCGGGCGCGGGCGACACCTTGACCGGCATCATTTCCGGTTTGATGGCGCAAGCCTTCGCCACCCTGAAGGAACGAGCTGATCCTGTTGCCACAACCGTCGCCGCACTTTATATCGGCGGGCTGGCAGGTGACCTCGCGGCCCATGAATTGGGAATGCGCACGATGGTGGCTTCAGACATACGCGATCACATCAGTCCCGCGGTGCGTCTCCTTGATCCTGAGGGCGAGCAACCATAGTCGAAATCCTAATGATGGCGGCAAAACGTTCGCAACTTCCTTTGGGTGAATTTCAGAGTTTCTCGCCGAAGGAAACCTTCAACTTTGGAGAGCAGCTTGGTGGCGACCTACGTGGTGGCGAGATCCTGTTGCTCAGCGGCCCGTTAGGCGCCGGCAAGACAATGTTCGTGAAGGGAGTTGCCGCAGCGCTGGGTATTGAGCCTGACGAAGTGACGAGCCCTTCATTCACGTTGGTAAATTCGCACGCTGGACGCCTGCGCCTTTATCACATCGACCTCTATCGACTGGAGGAAGGGGCCAGTGCAGCGCACGCGGTGGACCTCGACGATCTGCTTTCCGATGAGACTGCGGTCATCGTGATCGAATGGGCCGAGCGATTGGATGAGTATCGGCTCCCACCGAGTGTCTGGCGAATTGTGTTGAGCGGTGACGGCGAGATGCCGCGAAGGATTTCTGTAACCTCGGCTAGCTTGTGAGCATTCGGCTGTTACTGTCTTAGTGCATTCTCTGTGTTCTCGGTGCCTCCGTGGTGATAAAAGTGCCGAAAACCATTTCACTACGGAGACACGGAGATCGCGGAGTATCCGTGGGACGTGAAATTAGGACGCTACCCACTACCAGAGCGGGCACCCCTGATTGGTGTTCGCATGTTACAATGATTTGGTAAATTGAAATTTAAAGGAGATCTTTTAGAAAAATGCCATATCCAGAAATCATGATTCGTCCCATGCGTGAAGACTTAACGCGTCTTGGCTTTGAAGAACTCAAAACACCTGAGGCGGTTGACGCAATGCTGCAAACCAGTCAAGGCACGTTGATGGTGGTGGTAAACTCGATTTGCGGTTGCGCCGCAGGAAAAGCTCGACCGGGCGTTGCGCTGGCGCTCCAACACAGTGTGAAGCCGGACAAGGTTGCGACCGTTTTCGCCGGCGCCGACATTGAAGCGACGGAAAGAGCGCGCAGTTATTTTACCGGTTACGCTCCATCCTCACCTTCAGTTGCGCTGCTGAAAGACGGCAAGTTGGTTTACATGTTGGAGCGATATCAGATCGAGGGCCGTGGTCCACGGGAGATCGCGCAGGAACTAACGCAAGCATTTGACAAGTATTGTGTGCAGACCGAAGCAGTAGCTAAGTAATCGGATCGCCGGCTGAACCACTCAAGTTAGTTTTTGCTTGACGTCTCCCAGTAGCCTCGTCACTTCAGAATGAAGCAACACAACATCGGGCGATTGTTGCAGGGCGAGAAAATAGTTTTTCTGAAATTCGCTTCCCGATTCTGACGGCGCCAATAAAAGTTTGGCCTGAGTGACCAGTTCAAGGGCCTCGTCTTCAGTCGCCGCCTTGTCGGAATCGACCATGGCCAGTGTCTCGTCAATTTGGACGATCAGTTCCGAAAGACGATGGAGCCAGTCAAACCAGGGATCTTTTAGCACGAGCTGAAGGAACTCGTAGCTGTTGCTTATTTTCCCGCGGGCACGCTCGTATCCGGTGCGTTCCAGCTCCAGCAGTATCTTATGCACTCTGAGCAAACCCTGACGCAACTGTTTTAAGGTCTCGGCGGTTGTATCGTTCATCTGACTTCCTTGTGCCATTTCAAAATCACTCATTCGACGTTCTCCAACTCTCGAATCAAGGTTTCAGCTCTGGTTAGTCCATGGCCTTCCCCAGTCTGCTAAACACTCGAACACTGCATCGGGTTCGCTTCGCTATGCTATGATCCAAACGCATGCCCGTCGCGATCTCCCTCAACACTCCAATTGAGGATCTTCACCTATTTAGGATTGCGCGATTAGGCGAAACCCTTTCGCGTAAGCTGGCCGCAGCGCTGGCCTCTTATTCCAACAAAAAACAAGCGGCGGACGCAACTGTAGAAGACCTGCTCAACTACTTCCCGATGCGTTACGAAGATCGATCTCATTTGGCGCGGATCGTGGATTTGGCAAATGGAATGGAAGCTTCGCTTGAATTGCAGGTAAAAGTCGCTGGCGGTTATCAAGTCAGAAACAAACGCTCTTTTGGGAAGTCGCAACTTTTCATCTTCGAAGCCGCGGGTGTCGACGCAGGTAAGACTGGTCGCCCGGTGGTGGTTTGGTGGTTCATTTCCGGCAGTCACGCCTATGAGATCGTAAACTTCTATACAAAGAAACTCGCGCGAGGAACGCGCTTCATCGCGTTCGGACGTTGGGAGTGGGACTCCCGCCGCAACACGTTTGCTTTGCGCTTACAGAAACCTGCGGACGAGCTTGAGATACTTACTACTTCAGACGATGAGAGCTCGACCGAACAGGGCGAGGAAGCAACGTCAGATCCCTCCCTCGCCGCAATCCATGCGGGGCGTCGTGTCCCCATCTATCGCAAGCTGGGCGACTTCAACTCAAAACGTCTGCGGGAGATCATACATGCGGTTCTGGCAAGGTTAACCGACAAGGCAATCTCGGAAACATTGCCGGCGGACCTAAGACAAAGGGCCAAGCTGATCAGCCGCGCAAAAGCGTTACGCGAAATTCACTTTCCTCCCGAAGGCGCATCCATGGACGATTACGAACGGTCCAGAAGTCCGGCACATTTAAGAATGATTTTTGAAGACTTCTTTTGGCTTGCGTTTGCCGTAGCTCTGAAACGAGGCAAGCGAACAAAGGAATCAAAAGGAGCAGTAATCAAGATAGATAGTCGAGTAACGTCTGCCGTTTCTTCGGTCTTGCCATTCAAGCTGACAGGCGCCCAACGAAAGGTTGTTTTGCAAATCTTCAACGATATGAAATCGACAGCGCCGATGAATCGCCTGCTGCAGGGAGACGTAGGAAGCGGCAAGACTATCGTTGCCTTGATTGCAATGATCGCAGCGATGGAGAATGAGTATCAAACGGCCTTAATGGCGCCGACGGAAATACTCGCCGAGCAGCATGCGCGCAACATCAAACGCCTACTGGCAAAAACTCCTTATCGAGTCGAGTTGCTGACTGGTTCACTGCGAGCCTCAGAGAAGCGAAGGCTGCAGGCCGCACTCAAAGGAGGCGAGATTCATGCTTGTATAGGAACACAGGCGCTGATTCAAGAGGTGGTCTCGTTCGCCCGTCTCGGATTAGTAGTGATTGACGAGCAACATCGTTTTGGTGTCATGCAGCGAGCAGAATTGCGCGCGCGAGGATTTAATCCTGACGTTCTCGTCATGACCGCCACTCCGATACCACGTTCATTAGCGATGACTGTGTATGGCGATCTTGATGTTTCCGTTATCGACGAGCTGCCTCCTGGCCGGACACCGATTGAGACCAGGGTGTTCGCTGATAATCCAACGGACCGGCTGGAAGTGAAGCGGCTGATCTCCCGTGAGGTGAAGGCAGGTAGGCAAGTTTACGTTGTCTATCCGCTTGTCGAGGAATCGGAGAAAATGGATCTCAAAGATGCTACCCGCAGGTACGAGTATTTGCGCGACACAGTTTTCCCAAAGTTCTCTGTTGGACTTGTTCATGGGAAAATGAAACCAGCCGAGAAGGACGAAGTAATGCGACGTTTCCTCGCGAGCGAAATTCAAATACTCGTTTCGACAACAGTAATTGAGGTTGGCGTTGATGTTCCCAACGCTTCAGTAATGATTGTCGAACACGCCGAACGGTTCGGCCTGTCTCAGCTTCATCAACTACGCGGGCGCGTTGGTCGAGGCGCCGAGAAGAGCTTTTGTGTTCTGCTAACTTCCGACAAGAAGACTAGTATAGCCAAAGAGCGATTGGGCATAATGGCAAAAACGAGCGACGGGTTTGTGATTGCCGAAAAGGATTTGGAACTACGGGGACCAGGCGAACTGCTGGGCACAAGACAATCGGGCCTGCCAGAATTTCGCATCGGAAATCTGGTTCGAGATCAGCAGATACTGGAGTTGGCAAAAGGTGAAGCCGAGTTCTACCTGACTAAACGCGAGAAAGCTACGACAACCGCTAATATGATTTCACGAGTTACGCAAGATCCTCGGTTTGGTTTGGCTACTGTGGGATGATCCGGGGCAAGACTCGTGCGCATAATCGCCGGCACATACCGGGGCCGAAATCTCAAGAGCCCGCCATCTCTGCAGGTGAGGCCGACATCGGATCGTCTCCGGGAGACTCTCTTTAACGTCATTGCCCCGCGCATCCACGGCACCCGCTTTCTCGATCTTTGCGCGGGCTCTGGGGCCGTGGGAATTGAGGCGCTCTCCAGAGGAGCGGCACATTCTACATTTGTCGATCGTTCGCGGAAGACTTGCGCGTTGATTAAGGCAAATTTGGATTTGTGTCATGTGCCAGAGGAGCAAACGAAAGTTGTTCAACGGGAAGCTGGCGAATTTCTTCGTGAAGCAATTTCGCGAGAGACAGAACCATGGGACATCATCTTCTTTGATCCGCCGTACGCAAGCGACTATCCAGAGATGCTGGAGCTGTTCGGCAAAACTTCTGAAGCTTTGTTAGCAGAACAAGGTCTGCTGATTCTTGAACACCATCACAAGAACCAGTTGCCTGATATCGTTGAAAGCCTGGGCCGCAGTCGAATACTCAAGCAGGGAGACTCAGCCTTGAGTTTTTATCGCAGGATCAAAAACTAACCATGAGTTCAAACTTCAAAGCTCAGAGTTCAAACTTTAGTTTGCATTTTCCGGCGCACAACCCTAAAGGTTGAACTCTAAACTGCTACAATCTCTCTTGTGCTCTTTGTGCCTCGTTGTGACTATTTTATGCTTGTGCTTGGAATCGAAACATCATGCGACGAAACAGCGGCGGCCGTTGTTCGCGACGGTCGCGAGATCGTCTCGTCCGTGCTCACTTCCCAGATCAAAACACATCAACGATTCGGTGGCATCGTTCCCGAAATTGCTTCGCGCGAACATCTCGATAAGATTGTTCCCATCGTCAGCGAAGCGTTAATACGCGCCGGTATGCGAGCCCAGGAGCTCGATGGTATTGCCGTTACCATCGGCCCGGGCCTTGTCGGCTCGCTGCTTGTTGGCGTGTCCTATGCGAAGGCGATGGCTTTTGCACTGGATAAACCCATCGTCGGAGTCAACCACATCGAGGGTCATATCTATTCAGTTGCTTTCGAGAACCCGCCGATCGAATACCCCTCAGTAGCTCTAATCGTCTCGGGTGGGCACACGAATGTCTTTTTTATTCCTGAGCCGGGCAAGTACAAAGTGGTGGCACGAACTCGTGACGATGCAGCGGGAGAGGCATTCGATAAAGTAGCGAGAATGATGGGTCTTGGTTACCCGGGCGGCCCCGTCATCGAACTACTGGCCCGCGAAGGTAATCCCAAAGCTGTTCATTTTGCCATACCGAGAATGGGCGACGGTCTACCGGATTTTAGCTTTAGTGGTCTGAAGACCGCGGTTACAAAGTATGTACGGGAGAACGGACTGCGACCTGTTGCTAACGGCGAGGAGCCATCACAGGGAATCAAGGATCTCGCGGCCAGTTTTCAACACGTGGTCGTGCAATCACTGGTTGGAACTACAAAACGAATTGCCGAAGAGTACTACCCGAAGACATTGATCGTGGCGGGTGGCGTTGCGTGCAATGGAAACCTAAAAGATGAGTGCCGCGCGATGGCCGGGAAACTCGGTGTCCCGGTCTACTTCCCTTCACCCCATCTATCTACGGACAATGCGGCAATGATCGCCGCCGCAGGTACGGCAAAACTAATAGCAGGCGAACGTGCTGACCTCGATCTGAATGCAGATGTCACATTGAGACTGCAGAATATCGATTTAGAAGCAGAAGCGACAAAACGCGCGGGCGCTCGATATAAGCTTTGAAACCTGTATGATTTGGTCTCAACGTAGATGAGGAAACTCAAGAACTTACCGTTGTGTATGTGTCTCGCTGTTGCGCAAGCGTGAGGACAAGCCGATCTGATCCAATTCATAACTTGGATCGCCCAGTCAAAATTACAATAGCTCCATAGTTCTTACAGTCAAGAAACTCACAGCTAGCTGCGGAGAAGTTGAAGGGTCGCAAGTCAAAACGGTTGGGACCCTTCTTTTCATTTTCATTTGCTTATTGGTCTCGGCACGCGAGACCGGGGGGCCTTATCAACCCTCGATCGTGCTCATCGCAGTTACGGCACGTTTCTCATAGGCTTGAATCGTAGCGATGTTGTTCTTCTCGATCTCACTCAAAGATGCATCGGTGAAATCCGGGTCGGCTTTGTACCAATCAAAGCTCGCGAAATACTTCTGCAGCCAGAGTTCCTTGAATACCTTGCCGTGGCGCGCGTAAATCTCTTGCCGCATCTGGCTGGCATCTTCCAGAAATAATCCCTGTAACAAACTGCGTGTGACCAGCTTGGTGCTTAGTTCTTCGTGAATTCGATTTTCATATTTGACTATCGTTTCAACATTGAGCTTGTCGCTACCGGAAAGTTGTTCGTCCTTGAAATTCTCATCTGCGGTGTACCACGGTTGAAATGCGAAGTACTGCTGCAACCAGGGTGCACGGAAAACGCGACCATGCCGGGCGTAGACTTCGTTGCGCAGCAGGCGCAGCTCGTGCAGACTCAACCCAGTTAGCATCTGTTCTGAAATAGTCTTGTTTTCAAAGAGTTCCATGTCGCCGGGCAACAAGGCAACTTTGCGCTGCTTCTTCTGGGCGACAGCGATTATCTCGAGGTTCTTTCGTTCGTTTGGTGAAAGTTTTTTCGAGTCGTAGCTGTCGCTGGCGACGTACCAGTACCGCTCATTAAAATACTGCTGCAGCCATGGGTCATCGTCGAATCGTTTGCCGTGAATGGCTTCGGCTTCAGCAACCAATACTTTCCATTCGGCGCCGCTGTGAGTGCCGAGTTGCTTTGTGGTTAATAGCCGCGTGCGCCAATAGCGCATGTCTCCGGGTTCCACATGTTCATGTTTGCTCGCTTCAGCTTCACGGATCAGATCCAAGCTGCGCCGCTCCAGATCATTGAGCATTGAGTTCTGGAATCCAGCATTCGCCTTGTACCAGGACGTTCCTTCGAGATAACTCTTGATGTCAGCATCCTTGAAGATCCGGCCGTGATGACCAAAGACGATGCCCCGCAATAGCTTCAAATCGTCCAACGGCAAATTCTGGATTTGCGATGACTTGACTGCGGTGTGAGCGAAATCAAACTTCTCCCACCCTTTCAAGTCATCTTGTGCATTGGCGGTGAAACAGACAATCATTATCGCCGCAAAAATAATAAAGGCTCTATATAGGTGTCGGGTTTTTGGAAGCATGGCTTTCCTCTCTCTCTCTCTCTCTCTCTCTCGCGAACGAAGCTACGTCAATTCTCTCGAGCAGCGTCACGGCTTTGCCGCCTGATGTGAGGCGTCGGCTTCGCCCCGCCGGTTAGCTCGGGTGGCACTTGGGCTTCGCCCTTGGTTCGGCTTTGCCCCTTAGCGCAAAGCTATGCGCGATGACCCGATGAGCAGAGAGATGACGCGCCCATTTTCTTAATGACAGATGCAGGTAATTGCAGAATCACAGCCTCACATTAGAGGGCAGAGCCCGAACCAGGGGCACAGCCCAAGTGATTCTAGCACGTGACCGACGGGGCGAAGCCACCGCCTCACAGCGAGCGGCGAAGCCGTGACATCGATGTGAGTTCCATCAAAGAAAACTTACCGAACATGCTCGCCTTTCTTGGGTGAGAAAGCTGAGGTGCGGAAGTCGGATACTAAGTCTCAACCAAAAATGTCGCGGACCTTGTCTACAAGGCCTTTGTCTTCGAGGTCCTTGTTTTCGACCTCGGCCAGTTGCTCGAGCAGACGTCTCTGTTCGCGGGTCAATGTTGTTGGTGTAACTAGTGTGACGGAGACATAGAGATCCCCGCGACCACGTCCGCCAAGAGCCGGCATTCCCTTGCCCTTCAGCCGAAACACCGTACCTGTTTGGGTGCCCATGGGAATCTTAAGTTTCTCTTCGCTGTCCAACGTCTTTACAAAAATCTCGGATCCCAGTGCAGCTTGAGCGAAGGTGATTGGCACCGCCTCATAGAGGTTACTTCCCTGCCGTTCAAACTGCTCGTGCTCCGCTACATGGATTACAACGTAAAGATCTCCCGCACCACCACCTTGTGTGCCGGCTTCGCCTTCCCCCTGGACACGCAATCGCGAACCGGTCTCGACGCCTGCCGGAATTTTCACTTCCATCTGCTTTTCGCGTTCAACGCGACCGGCGCCGTTGCAATCGGGACAGGGATTCTTAATAACGCGGCCCGCACCTCGACACGCATGGCAGGTCCGTGCAACTGAGAAAAAGCCCTGTTGATAACGCACTTGCCCTGTCCCGCCACAGGTATGACAAGTTTCAGGTTGAGTTCCCTCAGCAGCTCCGGAACCCTTGCAAGTTTCGCAGCCTTCCAGACGCGGGATACGCAGTTGTGCTGTCATCCCCGCAGCAGCTTCTTCAAGCGTTATTTCCAGATCGTAACGAAGGTCAGCGCCGCGCTGGGCGGCAGTGCGACGCGAACCAGAACGTGCGCCGCTGAAGACGTCTCCAAAACCGAATAGATCACCGAGAATGTCTTCAATGCCACCGAACCCCGGCGCTCCCCAGGCTCCGGCACTACTGGAAACACCTTCGTGACCGAAACGATCGTATCGCCTGCGCTGTTCCGCATCTGCAAGCACACCATAAGCCTCGGCGGCTTCTTTGAATTTTTCTTCCGCACCGGCGTCATTTGGATTTTTGTCGGGATGAAACCGAACTGCCAAGCGCCGGTATGCGCTCTTAATGTCCTGATCGCTGGCGGTGCGGGTTACTCCCAGCACCTCGTAATAATCACGTTTACTCATCTGTTCCGATTAATAACCTCTCTGGTAATGAAATCAAATGCGAGGCAGCGCCTTGCTGCAAACATCGGTCAGCTATGCCTCGGCAGCGGGCGTATTATCTTGCGTGGGATTCATCATGGCGGCTGTAAGCTGTCTGGCCAGGCGTTCCAGGCCGTTTAGAGCTTCGTTAATGGTATCGGGGTCTTGCGTTTTCGCGGCGGCTTCCGCCTCGGCAAAAACGCGCGCAGCCAAATCCTGATCATTCTGCGATAGCAGACCGCCAAACTTCGTAAACGACTTCTGAGTATTTCTCAGCAGAGAATCAAGTTTGTTCCGCAGCACCACGGCCTGTTTAGCCCCGCGATCACTATCGGCAAACTCTTCTGCTTCACTGATCAATCGTTCGATTTCATCGGGTGCTAAACCCGAAGTTGGCGTGATGCGCATTTGCTGCTCGCGACCGGTGGCTTTGTCTTGAGCAGAGACGGAGACGATTCCATTGGCATCCACTTCAAAGGAAACGTCTATTTGGGGCACTCCTCGCGGACTCGGGGGTATGCCCACGAGTTCGAATTTGCCCAGCGAGCGATTGCCCTGCGCCACTTCGCGCTCACCCTGCAGCACGTGTATTTCCACGGAGGATTGATTATCCACGACCGTTGTAAATGTCAGGCTGTTGCGCAAAGGGATAGTGGAATTCCGTTCGATAATCTTGGTAAACAAACCGCCTCGGGTTTCCAGGCCGAGACTGAGCGGTAGAACGTCGAGCAGCACGATGTCTTTCACGTCGCCACTCAGCACGCCACCCTGGATTGCCGCGCCCATCGCGACTACCTCGTCGGGATTTATCTCTGCCGACGGCATCTTACCGAAAATCTTCTCCACCGTTCGCTCAACAATAGGTGATCTGGTCTGGCCCCCAACCAGAAGCACTTTATCGACGTCGCTTGCTTGAATTTTTGCATCCTGAAGCGCCTGATGACATGGCTCGATGGTTTTCTCGATCAGATCCGCCACCAGAGTCTCAAACTGCTGTCGGCTGAGCGACTTATTAAAGTGTTTCGGTCCGGTTGCATCTGCCGCAATAAACGGCAGGTTGATGTTGGTTTCAGTTGCTGAGGAGAGTTCACACTTGGCGCGTTCAGCTACCTCTTTCAGACGTTGTAACGCCAAACGATCCTGCTTCAAATCGATCCCGGTATCCGCCAGAAACTGCTCCGCCATCCAATTCATGATTCGCTCGTCTAGATCTTCACCGCCCAGAAACGTGTTACCGGAGGTGGAGAGCACTTCGAACACGCCGGCATTCATTTCCAGAATGGAGATATCAAAGGTGCCACCGCCAAGATCATAGACGGCAATTCGCTCGACGTCGGCTTTTCCCAATCCGTAGGCCAACGCTGCGGCAGTTGGCTCATTGATAATCCGCTCGACTTTCAGGCCGGCAATCTTTCCAGCATCCTTGGTCGCTTGCCGCTGAGTGTCATCGAAATATGCAGGGACCGTGATAATGGCATCGGTGACAGCTTCGCCAAGGAAGTCCTCAGCAGCCGCCTTCAGGCGTTGCAGCACAATGCCGGAAAGCTCCGGTGGACTATAGCTTCGTCCCTGAACCCGAACTCGGGCATCGCCGTTCGGCGAATCCACAATCTCAAAAGGTGAGGTCTCACGCATCCGCCCAGCTTCCGCCGAATTAAATTTGCGGCCGATCAGGCGTTTGACGGCGTAGACAGTATTCGCGGCATTGGTAACCGCCTGCCGTTTCGCGATCTGTCCCACCAGACGCTCACCCTTGTCCGTGAAGCCGACGACACTTGGTGTCGTTCTACCGCCTTCTTTATTTGGCACAATCTGCACTGCCCCACCCTCAAGAACGGAGACGCAGCAGTTGGTAGTACCTAGATCTATTCCTATTGCTTTTCCCATTTAGTCACAGTTCGCCAATCTCGCATTGCCGAAGGTTTTAATCTCTGGTGGCCACTTTGACGAGCGCCGGACGAATCAATTTGTCTCCCAGCCGGTAGCCGGCCACGATCTCTTGCATTACGGTGTCGGGTTCGTATTCATTTGTGGCTTCCGTCACAACTGCTTCGTGAATATGTGGATCAAACTGCTCGCCAACAGAGACAATCGGTTTGACCCCCAACGCCTCGAGCACCCCATCCAATTGTTTGTATATCAAGTCTACGCCGCTCAGAAAGTGGCGGAACTCATCGGATTCACTTGCCTCAACCGAGGCCTCTGTTTCGAGTGCTCGCTTGAGATTATCGAGTACCGGTAGGAGTTTTGCTGCGATATCGACGACTACGCGGTTATAGGTATCCAAACGTTCTCGCTCGACTCGCTTCCGGTAGTTTTCAAAGTCAGCCTGGCGGCGAGCGAGTCGATCTTTTAGTTCCGCATTCTCCGCTTCAAGTCTCTTCAATTCTGCTCTGGTGGCAACCAACTCGGCAGTCTCCGGCCCGCCGGACACTGCCGAGTCCAACTCTTTAGTTTCGTTTAAGGAAGCCGAGAGAGCGGAGGCCCAGGGCGCCAGATCTTCGATCGGGTCATCGGAGAATGGTTCTTCTTCCTTTTCTGGATCCATTTTGTCCACGTCGTCGGTGGGGTTCCCGGAGGGATCGTTTTCCCTATCAGCATCCAGGAATCTGATGGGAATACGGTTCCCTTTCTTGTTGTTGTCAGATGCCATCAGTAAGCGTCTAGGAAGGATTCAAAAATCTTTTCGTCAAAAACCTCAAAGGGCGGCCTGCTCCCCCAGGCGATGCTCAATCAACCGTGCCATGTAGTTTACCATAGCCATAATCCGAGCATATTCGATTCTCATGGGTCCGACCACGCCGAGCGTTCCCATATTTTCGTTGGAACCAACCCGATAAGGAGCGGTAATGAGCGCGCAATTTCGCATTGAAGTGGCCGGATGCTCTCGACCGATTACGACATGCACATCACCCAGATAACTATGCGTATCCTGGGTAACGCATTCGTTTAGAATCTGGATAAGACGAGACTTTTCTTCGAAGGTCCGAAACAAATCTCGCATCCGATCGACGTCGACGAAATCAGGCTTGGTCAAGATATTCGAAGTGCCATCGACATAGACCTCACCACCACTGGCCTCTTCGCCTTCGAGACTGCGTTCGCATAGCAAAACCGCATTGCGTAGCAGCTGATCGTAAAGCGCCTTCTCTTCTTTCATCAATTCCACGATCTCCGCGCGGATCGCCAGCAGGCTCTTGCCGCTGAATTCGCTGTTCAGGTAGCGGGCGGTTCGATCAAGTTCGTCTTGCGTCAGATTGTCGGTCGGTCTAATCACCTTGTTATGGATGATGTTGGATGAGGAAACCAGAACTACCAGGATTCGCTTATCAGGTAGTTGAACAAAATCGATGTGCTTCAGTCGATTCTCGGCCAACGAGGGCGAAACGACGATTCCGACGTTTTGCGAGAGAGCAGACAAGATATGAGAGGCGGTTTCCATCAAACGGTCGGGAGAAGCCTCAACGTCAATATCACTGGAAGAAAAAAGACTATCGATGGCTTTCAGGTCACCGCGAGAGAGCCTTGCCTCACCCAACATGTTGTTAACGTAGTATCTATATCCCTTGTCCGTCGGTATCCGTCCAGCCGAAGTGTGGGGCTGCTCAACAAAACCAACCTCCTCGAGATCCGACATCACGTTTCTAATTGTTGCCGGACTCCAGCCGAACCCGTGTGAAAAGCGATCAGACAAGACGCGTGACCCCACGGCCTCGCCGGTTACGAGATGCTCTTTTATGAGTGCGGCAAGCAAAACTTCGGCGCGGGAATCGGTACGGCTCTGTTCAGAAGACTGAAGGTTGGACGTGCGACGGGGCATTAGCTAATCAATATTCCTGGTAAATCTCTGATTGGCCGCGAAGACCTCAAACGATTCCTGCACAGAGGGTGCAGGCCGAAACCACTGAGATCGAAGCCATTTGCAGTATAAGGGATTGATTCAAACCGCTGCAAACAAAGACCAATACCTAAGCGATATTTCCGCGGTTGCGTACTGTTGCCTGGCTCTTGACCAGCAATTTCTATCTCTCAAAATTTGCGAAGAAAGCTGCTAAGTTACTGAAGAGGCGAAGGTTGACTGCGCTTAGGTAATCTTATGGTAGTCGGTGGCCTTTTTTCCCTTTAGCGGAAATTTGGTTCCCACGACTCAAGACTCCCCCCGTTTGGTTGACGCGCCACGCTACCCCTCCTTAAGATTAGGTCCACTGGATTCAGATCTGGTCAGTCCTCAGTCCTAAAATCTCGGTCAATTGCTACCCTCAGGGGAAAAGCGCAGCCGGAGTAGTCGAGATTTCGAACAAGTTACGGTAATGGCTGAACTAAGAAAATATTTCGTCGATGCCTTTCGTCATTTGGGTGGTAACCGCGGCGTGCCCTCAATCGAGGTTCGTTTCTATCCGTACGCCGGACTGCGTCACACGATTCGAGTGCGATCCGGCCGAGTCTACGTGCGGCTGTCGGACATTTGTAAAGACTGTCCACCGGACGTGCTGCGAGCGCTGGCATGGATTTTGGTATCCCGCTTGTTAGGCAAACGAGTGCCTACCATTCACGACAGAGTTTATCGAGACTACTCTTTGACACCGGACGTGATGCGGTCGTCTGACCTGGCTCGTCGCGGCCGAGGTCGAAAAATGATTTCTTCGGCTCAAGGCGAGGTTTACGATCTCGATCGAATGTTTGCAAAGTTAAATCGTAGGTATTTTGGGGGAGAGATAAGCAAGCCTACAATTACCTGGTCACAGCGCAGGACGCGCAGCATTCTCGGTCATCACGATCATATCTACGACAGCATCACCATAAGCAAGACGCTGGATTCCAGCGAAGTGCCCGAGTGGTTCGTTGAATATATTCTTTACCACGAGATGCTGCACATCAAACATCCAGCACGGCTGATCAAGGGCAGACGCTATTATCACACGAGCGCCTTTCGCCTCGACGAGCGCCGGTTTCCGCATTATCAGGCAGCGCAACAGTGGCTTGAACGTTTGGCGCGCCAGCGTCGCGTACCCCGCGCCCGCGCCGCCTGATTCTTATTGGAACCATTTCCTAGTGTCGACGTTACTACAAACGAGGTAGGTGGGCTCCTCAAAAAAGGGCGGCCATTCCGAAAACTGAAGCTTTCGGATTGGTCGCCTTTTTGTTCTGTTGTAACCGACCTCGCAAGGATCATTATTATTACAGGTTCAGTTTTGGTCAGTATTCCGCCTACGGCTAATAGCGAACCCGAGAAGTATCCTAACTTGAGGTAACTGTGGGGGCGTCCCTCCGTGGGCACCGCTTTTCCGCGCGACTCGGGGCGCCCACGGAGGGACGCCCCTACAGAAATTCGGACACAGCCCGGGTTTCGGGTGGTGCTCCATTAACGTGTTGCTAAGAAAAGGACGGTTCGAGTGCAATGAGGTCAGAACCACCTCGCGGTAGAGACTGTGTGAAGAGTCAGTCGAGTGAGGAAGGACCCCAACATCATCGTCACCCAATACAGTACCGCGAGCGAAGCGACCGGATGCCGCCACTCGATAATCACAAGAACTCTTAAAACGCTGGTTGAGTGCCGGCATCCGGTCGCTTCGCTCGCGGTACTGTATCGGGTGGCGACACCAACCGAATTAATTCGCGCTCAATCGCCAAGTTTCTACCCACCCGCTGGTAGCGGGTAAGTAAGCATGGCGCGATCTCTAGGCGCACGGACCCACCCGGTTCCCGCGAGCTGGTTCTGACCTCATCGCCTCTAAGTAACTCGCCAGGCGATCAGCCTTTCTTTCTCAGCAACACGCTAGCGGAGCACTACCGGGTTTCAACTGGGTTTCGCTGCAACTGGACAAAGCGCAAGGGGGCTAGTTAGACTACGCGGTTTGCTAAGAGCTCGTGTGGCTCACCGTGGTTCGCTACTCTATTTAACGGAGATTGATGTTTTATGGCTATTCCTGCTACGCAGATCAGACGCGGTATGGTTATCGTTTTCGAAGGTCAGCCCTGTAAAGTCGTGGAGTTCCGCCATCACACGCCAGGTAATTTGCGGGCGATGGTACAAACAAAGCTACGAAATATTCGCACAGGCTCGTCATTTGAGCACCGCTTCCGTTCTGCCGATACGGTTGATAGAGCATCGCTCGAACAACATGAGATGGAATACCTCTATTCCGATGGCTCGCACCACCACTTCATGAACACCGAAAACTACGAGCAGACGGCCTTAAGCGAAGACGAATTAGGTGACGCGACCCAGTGGCTCAGTCCGGGACTCAGGATTCAGGCCGAGTTTTATGAGGGTGCCCCGATTGGAGTTGAGTTGCCACCGTCAATGGAACTTACCGTAACTCGTACTGAACCGACGTTGAAAGGCGCTACCGTGTCCAACGTCAACAAACCGGCAACACTCGAAAACGGAGTTACGATTCAGGTACCACCCTTCGTCAATGAGGGTGATCGGATTCGTGTGGATCCTTCAGAGGGACGCTACATGGAACGCGTGAAGTAACAATAGATCTCACCAAAACCTCCGCGCAGATCAAGCTTATGGTGCGGATGAGAGTTGTCCTTCGATGTACCTGGCTTACAGTTTTCTGCTGACGCTTGGCTTTCTGCTGCTGGTACCGCGCTTCCTTCTTCACGCTTTCAGCCATGGAAAATACGTCGCCGGTTTTCGCGAGCGCCTTGGCTCAGTACCCCAAAATCAAGATAAGAAAAAGCCTGTGGTCTGGCTTCACTGCGTTTCGGTCGGGGAAACGCAGGCGGCCCGGCCACTCGTGCGGCGCCTGCTAAAAGCATTTCCCGAATACTCGCTCGTAGTCTCTACCATCACCCTGACGGGACAACGACTGGCGCGAGATGTTTTTAGAAATGAAGCCGACAAAATCTTTTATTTTCCGTTTGATTGGCGCTGGTCTGTCCGTCGCACACTGGCTAACGTTGATCCCGTTGTAGTGCTAATAATGGAGACCGAACTTTGGCCGAATTTTCTGCATGAGTGCCGGCGGCGGCGGATCCCTGTCGGTCTGGTCAATGGCAGAATCTCCCGGCAATCCTTTCGGCGGTATCGCCTGATAAAGTTTTTCTTTAAACGAGTTGTTGCCGACCTGAACATTGCAGTCATGCAAAGTGAAACGGATGAGCAACGGATCCATGCACTTGGCTTTCCTGCTGAAAGTCTCTTCACGTCAGGTAATTTAAAATTCGACGCAGGAGCAATGCCCGCTGCAACATCGGCCACCGCTGACCTCCGCGAGAGATTTAATCTCAACGACAGCGTGCCGTTAGTCCTGGCTGCGAGCACTCATGCCCCTGAAGAGAAGATTATTCTCGAAAGTTTTCAGCAGCTAAGAACCGGGGTTAAGAAGTCCCGTCTGATGCTGGCGCCGCGGCACCCTGAACGTTTTCAGGAAGTAGCATCGCTGTTGCAGAGTTCTGGACTTACCTGGTGCCGACGGACAGCGACCCCGCAGCAGAGCGATTCTGTATGCGACGTGGTTCTCCTGGATACAATTGGCGAGTTGCAAGCAGCTTATTCCCTGGCCGCGATCGTTTTTGTAGGTGGAAGTATCGCGAAAAAAGGCGGCCATAATGTGCTGGAACCCGCCGCCGCCGGCGCCTGCGTCGTGACCGGCGCGCATACTGATAACTTTGAGGCCATTGTCAATTTGTTCGATCAGGAGGGCGCCATCGTTAAGCTGCCACCCTTGGAAGATCGAGATGCCGTTCAGAGACTGTCCGAAGTTCTGGGCGACTTGCTCATGAAACCGCAGCTAAGAAAAGAGCTCGGTGCGCGCGCCAGGCAACTGGTTGTTAACAATCAAGGCGCTGCGGACAAAACTATTGAGCTGCTTTCCCCACTGTTCTCAGAGCATGCCGCCGCAAACTCTCGATTGAATCCTTTGTCCACGGCAGACGCACGCACCCCATGAGATCGCTGGCGCCCATCTTACTGCCACCGCTGAGTGCTCTATATGGCGCTGTCACGCGAACACGGCTGACGCTCTATCGCAGAGGTACTTTTCGTACCATCACTCTCGACCGGCCAGTCATTAGTGTCGGTAACATTACTACCGGTGGCACGGGTAAGACTCCCCTGGTCGAATGGGTCGCGAGAACTCTGGCGGCTGAGGGAAAAAAGGTTTGCATACTTACACGCGGCTATGGACGCTCTCATCCTGGCCATCGTGTACTCGTATCTGACTGGCAAACTGTGTTTGCCGCGGCCAGCGAGGCCGGTGATGAAGCTCTCCTCCTGGCAAAAAAACTTGAAGGAGTTGCTGCTGTCATCAGCGACGCAAATCGTGCAGCCGCCGGAAACGACGCAATTAAACACCTCAACCCAGACTGCTTCGTCCTTGACGATGGGTTTCAGCACCTGCGCCTCGCCCGTGATTTGAATGTCGTAACTATTGACGCGACGAACCCATGGGGTGGAGGCAATCTCTTGCCGTACGGCCGGCTCCGCGAGCCTCGTGTCGGCCTACGTCGCGCAGATTGCCTCGTGATCACGAGAGCCGATCAAGCGAAAGACATTCAATCTCTTCGCTCAGAACTCGTGCAACTGACCGGTGGCCGTCCACAATTTCTCTCGAGCATGCGGACTGTGCGTATTGCTCCGCTTACCGAATCTTCAAAAAGCCCAGAGCTTCCGCGACTGAACGCTGCTTTCTGCGCCGTCGGTAACCCACAGTCGTTCTTCAGCCAACTCCGCGGCGAGGGACATGAGTTGTCTTTCACAAGAGCATTTCCGGATCATTACAGTTACACGCAAAAAGATATTGACTCTCTGGCTAATAAGGCGAAAAAAGCCGGAGCCGAAGCTTTGGTAACCACAGCAAAGGACGCCGTAAAACTTCACTCACTCACTATTGCGATGCCTTGCTACATCCTGGAAATTTCGATCGATATTGAAAACAGCGAAGAGCTGCGCAAACTAATTCATGGTGCGGCGGAACAATCACGCGGAGGGTCTTAATCTCAGCCGGCTATTGTGGAGACTCAGTCGGCGCTGCAACCGGAGTTGCAGGTGGAGGCTTTGTCGCAGGTGTTTTTGTACTTGATGGCGAGGGTGCCGGCGCATCTTCAGGGAGCACCATGCGTGAAGGGCTGGGGACAGATGGCGCCTTTCGATTGCTGTTGGCATTGCCGTTTTCATTCACATTAGCGCTGGGCGGCGGCTCGTTAATGTCTACCAGCGGCGTGGGCGAAACCTGCACGTTGGCATTCTGATTCTTGTTTGTGTTTTCGTTTGCTGCCGGACTAATGACTCCACCAGAAGGAATCCCTTCTTCATTCTTGCCCGTCGGTGATTGTGCCGGCTGGACCGGTTGACTATTTGGGTCAGCCGCCAGCGTTGATTGTGGTTGGTTTGCATTTGTCGCACTGCCTGGCCCAGAGTTTCGCGTGAAGGCATAGATCACTGCAAAGACAACGAGCAAAGCCGCCGCCGAGGGAATCAAGATCTTCAAGGGACTGAAACTGGCACCTAGAGGCGGCTGATTGGCGACCGTTATAGGTGCGCGAGGAGCAGTGACAGGAGCACGCGGAACCGAAACTTGTTGGACTCTTGGCCTAACTACAGTGACCTCATCAGCCTCGGGATCTACATCATTTGCCGCATAAGATGGCGGAGGTGCAACGATACGATTCGTCTCGGGAGCAACAACCGATGAATGGGTATTTTGCTGCACACTGCCGGCGATGGTCAGATCCTCGATCAATTCTTCAATGCGCTGGTAACGCTCTTCGGGACGCTTGGCCATCGCTCGCGAAACAATTCGCCCGATTGCCGGTGGTAGATCATCTCGCTCGTCCAACACCGAAGGAGCAGGATCCTGCAGGTGTTTCATCATGATTGTCGTAGGCGATTCCCCTGTAAAAGGTACATGCCCTATCAGCATTTCGTAGAGAATTATCCCGAAGGAATAGATATCGGAGCGAGCATCGATGTCTCCTGCTTGTGAACACTGTTCCGGCGACATGTATTGAGGAGTACCAATAACCAGGTTTGGCGCCGTCAGACCTGGATCAAATTCGCCTTCTGGTTCTTTTATCTTCGCGATGCCAAAATCGAGCACCTTTGCGTAATCACCTGCTGGCGTGCTAATGAGCATGATGTTGTCGCTCTTAAGGTCGCGATGGACCACACCCTGCGCATGCGCAGCCTCGAGTGCGCCCCCAATCTGCAGCATGATTCCGGTTACTCTCGCGAGAGGCATCGGTCCTTCATCGCGGATAACTTCCTTTAGAGTTTTCCCGCTCAGGAATTCCATGACCAGAAATACGATGCCGTTTTCATCCTCACCAAAGTCGGTGACGCTGAGCGCATTTGGGTGTGAAATACGCGAAGCTGCCCGGGCCTCACGTGAAAAGCGAGCCACAATTTTCTCATCCGCAGCAAGTGAAGGACGCAGTACTTTGATGGCGACGGTCTTATCCATCAAAACGTGGGTGCCGCGATAGACGGTACCCATGCCGCCCTCGCTCAGGCGTTCGTCAATACGATATTTTCCAGCGAGAGTCTGACCCAGGAGAGAGTCGCCTTCTGTCTCAAGCGCGACACCATCGGCAGGACACAGAGTGGTAGCGTCAGGATATTCAATGCCACACTTCGGACACTTCTTCATCTGCGGTTTGCGCCTCGATAAACTATTAGGGGAAGGTATTGTCAGCCTATCATAGACGTTGAACGGCAAGCAAAGTGACATAAAAAAACGCGAGCGAAGCATAAGGCTCCGCTCGCGTCTGTAAGACGCTTCAAGGGATCGCCTACGTTTTGATGAAGACGATAACCAGTGCGAACAAAACGAGGGACTCGATCAACGCCAATCCCAGAATCATCATTGTCTGGATTTTGTTTGCCGCACCGGGGTTGCGCGCGGCGCCTTCGCAGGCGGCAGCCCCAATCCTGGATTGGCCAAGAGCGCCACCAAAAACGGCGATCGCGAAGCCAATACCCGCGGCAAGCGCTTTTAGACCAACAGTATTGTCGGCTGGAGTGGGTTGTAGCGCCTGTGCAAAGGCTGGCATAGCGGTCAGTAGGATTCCTACTACCGCAAACAGCAGAATGTTTAGTTTTTTCATCGACGAGTTCTCCTTCCGAAGCTATCGCCCCGGAAAACCGGCGCCCAAGACTTCAACTTCGCCGGCAGTGGGCTCTATATGATTTCGTCCGCTCCCGGTATCCACCGCCCCTCTTACAACGGCGCTCCTGCGAAACAGACACAAACGCTTCAAACAACGAAGCCAGGATTAGCCTTCTGCCAGGTAAATCTTTGCGACGCACCGAATTCAGCTTGCGTGGCAACGTATGCGGGCGCGTTTGCCGCATCGCTCACCAGCGCGTTTGATAAAGAAGTTTAGGTCAAGATCGGTAATAGAAACTCTTCGCTTTCATCATCCGTATCGCTATGTTCAGCATGAAAGTTATGCGGCGGATGTGAAACTTCACTCAGATAGAGTTGAGAAAGCAGAATGAATACAAACGTCTGAATAAAAGCGACGAATACACTGAGCGGCATAAGCACGATCGGAGCGAACCACGTCCACGGTGGAGCCAGTTGGGAAACAGTCTCTACCACTTTTTCATCGGCAAACAGATTACCGAAAAGTCGTATACCCAGTGAAAACGGACGGATCAGGTTACTGATTAGCTCTATGGGAAAGATCAACCACGCGATCCACCAGATGGGTCCGGCGAAATGCTTCAGATGACCTAGTATTCCGTTCTCTTTTATTCCGATGTAGTTGTAATACAGGAAGGAAAAGAGACCGAGGGCGAACGTCACACTTGTCGCCGATGTTGGACTCATGAAAAGCGGAAATAGTCCCATCAGATTAGAAACCAGAATTAGGACCGCAAAAGTAAGTACGACTGGAAAATACTGGAGTCCGTGCGACCCGATAATGTCTTCGAGCATACTTCTGACCGCCAGCACACCCAGTTCCAATGTTTGCTGTCCGTGCCCAGGCTCGTCGGCAGAAAGCTGACCTTTTAGTATCCAGATGATCGCGATACTAAGCAGGCACGCAATGAAGAACATCACTGTGTACCAGGGGATCGCATTCTCCGGTGTATACGCACCAAAAACGGATTCCGGAGTCGTATTAAACTTCGCAAAAAAAGTTTTCCACAGCGGATACGTATACTTCATTTCGAAGTCGTAGGCCCACGGGCCCAAATAGTGGTTAACTAACTGCACTATGATCGGCGACGCATGCTCCTCAGCTTGCTCAGCGTGTTCCGCCGTCTTCTGTGCGCCCTCCTGCAACCAGAACATCAATTGACTCCCTCTCGTTGAATGAAGACGAAATAGAACTCTCGAAGTGCCTCGGCAAACAACGCAACGACAAAAGTACAAAGCCCGCTAATAATCGCTGGCAACGAGGCAATCCTCAGCTTAAATGCAGCAAAAGTGACAACAGCAACGACAAAATATCTGAGGACGTATTTAGCGATCTCTATTCGCGGCTTTCTTTGTTCCCCTAGTGCCACGGCGAAAGCCGTCGCGATGGAGGTCCGCAGCCAGTGATGATTGAGCAAGGCCAACAGTCCGCCGAGGCACAATCCGGTCGCGACTCGCCACGGCGCAATTAAACTAGCGCCAAGTACAGCGAGAACCGTCGCGCCGAGCATTACCCGAAAAACTCTCGCATGTAGACCTTGATCCATTGCTGTGGTCACACGACTGGAATAAATATGATTTGCGCTATTAGTCACGACGAAGCCGCTGATTTTACCTGTGAATTCGCTGAATTGTCGAGTTTGCTTGGCCGCTAAAGTGTCTTCGCGCTGAGACGAATGAATTGGTAAAGGCCTACTATAGATCCCAGCACAACTCCCGCCGCAAGGAACCAGGGTTTAGTGGCTAACCAACGATCTGCTAACCATCCGACTCCGGCCAAAGCAATTACCGAGGCAAAAAGATTTATTCCCGCTGCATAGGCGAGACCACTCTTGCGATTTGATTCTTGATCAGGCGTTTCAGGCACGAGGTGCTACCAACTTTCGCGCGTCAAGAAGTTTTTAGGAACGTCGAAGAGCATTGCCCGGCGCGAGTGACGCATTGAGTCGTGTATGAAGCACACGTGTGTACACCAGCAGGCTTTGCCGCCATCGATCGCGTGCAACTCAACTTCGCGCTCATGTGCGGACCATAAGGCGTCAAAGTCGTAATCGTAATCCGCAAGCGTGGCGAACTTCTCACGTAGTTCACACGCGCGCACGTCGCCGTTGTAATCGATGACGGCTGTGGTTTCGCCGGCTGTGCACGGAAAGGGCCACGCGGTCGACTGTTGAAAGTTTGCATGCTGGGTCCGGTAGTGTGTGGTAATCGCCCCTACATACGCGACGTTCTTAACAAACCTGCGACTGGCGTCATCATCTTCAAACATGCGATCGCCGTAACGCTTAGTCAGGCGGGAAACATGACTATACATTGCCGGCAGCACTTCGGGAGGCACCTGCTTGATTTGATCTCCGACAAGAGTCTCGCCGCGAACAATATTGAAATACTGGCCGTCGAGGCGAAAGTTTTCCCACATAAACTCAGAGAGCATTTCAATCTGGCCGTAGTTTTCGGCACACACTACCGTGTTTACGTTTAGCCTGAAGCGAGCGGCGTATTTTTCTTTTAGGGGATATAACGCTTCAATGCAGTCGAGCGCCTTCTGCCAGTTGCCCGGCACGCCACGAATCTGGTCATGCGTTTCGCCGTAACCATCCAGGGCAATGTTCAAATAGAGATGGATCTTCGGATTCCCTTCCAGTGCTCGATCGACGATTTCACAAACGCGCGACTTGATTAGACCGTTTGTAGGAATAATGACGCGGTCGACCCCATTTTGCTCTACAAACAAATCGATAATCTCCGGGACGTCGCGTCGTAAAGTGGGTTCGCCTCCGGAAAGCCAAAGGTCTGTGATCGGGGGCATGGTACGAGACACTTTTTCGATTTGCGCAAAGGTCATATCGCCAGGTTGGTTTAGTTCCTCATGATAGAAGCATGTCTGGCAGAAAGCATTACAGCGCGAGGTCACAAAAAGAATCACCGTACCTAGACGCTTTTCTCGTTTTGAGGAGCGCACTAGTTGGACAAATTGTAGGGCTTTATTGGGCATAAATGATGGCACGGCCTTGTGCCGTGGAGATTCACGCTGGCGGCTATAAGTAAAGCCATAGAATTCCCCCAGATGCCACGGGCTTGCCCCGTGGAGTTTCACTTTTAATGCCCTTGGTTTACACGTTAGCGGTTACGCAGCAGCTAACGTGAACCTCCACGGCGCAAGGCAGTGGCATCAGTTGCGCGAGATAATGACAGTTTCAGTTGGTGATTTCAATTCGTAGATTATTCCACGCCATTGAATTCGTTGTGAAAACCCGGCGGCGATTGCGTTGTAGAGATATAACAACGAAGCAATGGGCCAGAGCAGAAGGTGTGCGGCCAGGTCTCGCCGCAACTCGGTGCGATATCTGGCAAGTGGCATCATCACTGCTTGCCAACGAACAAACCCCTTGGCCATGCCCAGGAGGAAGATCACTCCAAGAAGCACGAGCGGGATAATGAATGAAAGACCGAGAGCAGCACGCAACAGCACGAGTAATGATCCACCAAAGAAAGTGAGAACAAAGAGGACGCCACCGAGAAGCACGATTTTCCAGAGATGCTCAGCATACACACGAGTGATCTTTATTTGCCGCGTTGTAAATTCGAATAGCTCGTAAAGGTTGCAATCGTCTACCGCCGGGACCAGGCACCTTGGTGTGAAGTGGATCGGCAATTTCGCTTCGTTCAGCACGCGGGTAAGCATGAAATCATCAGACACGCTGCCTCGCCAACGCTCCGAGATGTTTAGTCGCTCAAAAGTCGAGCGCCGGATTGCCGTCGAACCGCCCCAGCAAAAGTTTTTTTGACGAGCGGCACCAAGGGCAGAAGCCACGGAAGCATTCCACACCGAACGCAAGCGCGAAGCCAAGCCGCCCCTTTGCGGAACGAACCAGCGGTATCCTGTCGCCGCACCAAGACTTTCATCAGCCAATGGTGCGACTATTTCACGAAGCCAATTCACGTCCGGCCGCGCATCCGTATCGACAAAAACCAGGATCTCGCATTTCGCGTCTGTTTCACCAACCGCGACTCGCAGGTTGTGGACCTTCTGGCCGCTGTCCGTGGCATCGCCTGCTATGATTGATCTGGTCGTTACTCTCCCTGAACCGGCCCGCGTCGCGCTTACTTCTTCAATCAGCTTCATGCCGGGGTCTTCTTCGTGGTCAAAGACAAAAAGTATTTCGTAACCGGGGTAGTTCTGATTCAGCAGTGCCGTGATGTTTTCGCTGAGACCTGCGTCAGATCCTCTATTGGGAGCGATGACTGAAACAAAAGGAGTAAAATCAGCGAGCGGACGCGCGATTTCCTTGCGGATGTAAGCCCTGTAACGAAGACCGCCACGAAGCGATTGCAGGCCCAACCAGATACCCAAACCAGCGAGGAAGTAGAAGAGATACAAAGTCTATTTACTTCAGCGCGACACCGCCGAGGGTCGCCAGGGGAGTGATCAGCTTTTGCGCCAGCTCGATAAACGGCTGCGGGTAGACGCCGATGAAAACGATGCCCACAAGCGAAGCAATCAGCGCTGCCTGTAAGGAGGGTGCAAGCGTGAGCGGCTTGTCATCCGCGACGCGATCGCCAAGGTACATCACCTTGATGAACCGCACATAATAGTAAAAGGAAACGACGGTGTTGAGTATGGCCCAAATTGCCAGCCAAATGTACCAACTCTTGCCCTCAGCGGTGCCGCGCTGTATGAGGCCGCCGAAAAGAAAATACTTGCCGATAAAACCGCCGGTCATTGGCAACCCGCCGAGGGAAAGCATAAACACACCCATCATTGCAGCCAGTCCCGGCGCTTTTTGCGCCAGCCCCGTGAGATCTTCCACGTTATCGCCGATGATTCCTCGCCGGCGCATGCTGATGATTACGCCGAAGGCGCCCATATTCATGAGCGTGTAGACCAAGAGATAGATTATTAATCCCAGGTAGCCATACGTATTTCCCGCCACAAGCCCAAGCAGCAAGTAGCCGGCATTCGAAATCGAGGAGTAGGCGAGGAGCCGTTTGGAATTCTCCTGCGTAACCGCGGCCCAGTTGCCAACCATAATCGTGATTGCGGCCACGAGACCAACGAGCGGCGCCCAATCGACATGCATGTCTCCCAGGGCTACGATAAAGATGCGAGCGTAAAGTGCAAAGCTGGCGGCCTTTGAACCCGTGGAGAGAAACGCGGTCACCGACGTTGGCGCACCCTCGTAAACGTCAGGCGCCCACATGTGAAAAGGGACCGCGGCGACTTTAAAAAACAGCCCGGCCGCGAGTGCGATCATTCCCAGGACGAGCATTGGCCGGAGCTTGGCAATATCTCCAGTTGGCGCTGCCTTGATGAGACCGAGCACGCTGCCTACTTCCTGACCGATCTGGCCCAGATTAGTTGAACCTGCCAGGCCGTACAGCAACGACATACCGTAAAGCAAGATTCCCGAGGAGAATGCCCCGAGAAGGAAGTACTTCATAGCAGCTTCGTTCGATTTCTTTTCTCGTTTGGTGAAGGCCACAAGCACATAGAACGTCAGCGCCATTAACTCCAAACTTACGTAGAGCGAAATCAGATCGTAGCCGCAGGCCAGAAACATCATGCCCACAGTGGCGAAAAGAACGAGAGCATAGTATTCCCCATGCTGTTCGCCCTCGATGTCCAGAAAGCGTGTCGATATGGCGATAGCCAGGCCGGCCGCAATTAGAAAGACCGCCTGAAATAGCAACGCAAATCCATCGAGACGCACCATGCCATAGAAGCCATCAATAGGCAGAGCGTCGCGGCTGTACCACCACTGAACTCCTAGCGAAGCAGCGGCAAGGGCCACACCAATGAGTGCAAAGTATGCGATCACCTTACTCTTGCGGTAAGGAAGAATTACTTCCATCACAAGAGCGATGCAGGCGCAAGCGGTCAGAATCAACTCCGGCGCTATCAATTGGAGATCGGCCACGTTGAATAAAGATGTGGTATTGGCTTGGAGTAGAAACATTTAGTCAATCAGGAGAACTGGTCTTTGGTCTTTGGTCTCTGTCAGTGGTCAGTGGTCGCTTGTCAGCAATTGGCAATCTAAAATCAGAAATCTAAAATCGAAAATCAAGATTCACCTCTCCGCCCGTTGCTGCGTCGCTGGTACCGGCATGGCCGGGATCTGATAAGTTGGCCGCACCTGCTTCACGATTGCATTGACGGGTTGTTGAATGTAGGCGAGAAACGGTTTCGGATACACGCCAATCCATAAGGACAAGATCAATAAAGGGATCATGTAGGCCCATTCGCGAATATTCAGATCCGTCAACTTTTCATTTTTTGGATTATTTACCGTCCCGAAAAACATCCGCTGGTAGAGCCAGAGAAAATATCCGGCATTAAGAATGATTCCCAAAGCACCCCAGGCCGCCCACGACGGGTTTGCTTCAAAAGCCCCTCGCAGAGCCAGGAATTCCGAAATAAATACCGCCAATAGAGGCAAGCCGATTGCAGTCATCACCATCGCGAGAAACACCGCCGCATAACCAGGCATCACGTGTGATAGACCGCCAAACTCGGCGACATTCCTCGTGTGTCTTCGTTCGTAGATGATTCCCACCAGCAAGAACAACGCACCCGAATAGATGCCGTGATTGACCATCTGCAAAACGCCGCCATTCACACCATTAGGATTGATCGCAAACAGTCCAAGCATGACCATACCCATCGACGACACGGATGAATAAGCCACCAGCTTCTTTACGTCGCCATCCTTCTTGACGACGAAATACATTGCCGCCAACGCTCCATAGATGATGCTAACGATCGCCAGAAAGACCACAACACTCCGGACGCCAAAAGTGCCGAAGCCCGTGTGCCAGGTGCTTTCATCCTTTGACGCTCCGGGAAACATCGGCAGGTTGAAGCGGAAGAATCCGTAGGTGCCAAGTTTCAGAAGGATACCGGCAAGAATGACTGAACCTGCGGTGGGCGCCTCGACGTGCGCATCGGGTAGCCACGTATGAAACGGAAACATCGGCACCTTGATGGCAAATCCCAGGCCGAAGGCAAGAAACAATAAAATCTGCGTCGTGCCCATCGGCAAGACAGATCCGATTGCCTGCATGTAGACGATGTTGAACGTGCCGGTCCCATTCTGCACGGCTGTCTGCAAGGTGCTCGATACCATCCCAGCGGCCCGCTCGTTTCCCGCGAGCAATCCAAACGCCGCCGGTGTAATTTGACTGGTCAGCACAGTGTCCTGCGTCAGAAAATACATCTTCAAGACGCCCAGCAGCATCACCACGGAACCCACCAACGTATAAAGAAAGAACTTGATCGCCGCATACAAGCGGTTCTCTCCACCCCAGATGCCAATCAGGAAATACATGGGCACCAAAGAGACTTCAAAGAACAGGTAGAACAGGAAAAGGTCCATTGATGCGAAGACGCCGATGACTGCCGTCTGCAAAAGCAGCAGCAGGACGTAGTATTCCTTCTCGCGTTTCTGGATATAATTCCATGACGAGAGTGCCGCAATTACACCCAGTAGCGTGGTGAGCGTAATCAGCAAAACTGCGACTCCGTCAACCCCCATCTGATAGCGAGCGCCAATAACCGGGATCCACTGGTGATCCTCCAGAAACTGCATGCCCCCAGATGTCGTGTTGTATTTTAACAGCCAGAGCGAGGCGACGAAGTCGATCGCGAACCAGGCAGTAGCAAACTTCTTAATCAGGCTCGACTGATCTTTCTTCATGACCGCGAGAATAAGGATCGCGCCCACCGCCGGGAGCCAGGTGATGAAGGACAGAATGGAGTTGTTCATTTGGTTATCGGTAGCACAGACTTTCAGTCTGTGGGATTTTGGGGATCACAGACTTGAAGTCTGAGTCACTATACAAACAACGCGAAAATATTTTTCAGTGCTGCAGCGATGTCACCGGCAATGTCACCGGCAAAAAACAGCGCCACGACGATCATCAGTCCCAGAACCATTACTAAGGCGTAATTCTGCGTGAATCCTGTCTGCGCCGCGCGCAGCAACGGCGACATCAAACGCATGATGAAGGCGGCGATGGTGTTTACCAGTCCGTCAACAAAGTACTTATCAATTCCGCCCACAACGCGGCTGAAGCCTCGGGTCAACCAGGCCACACCATTTACTGCCCCATCGACTACCTTTGAATCGAAAGCATAAACCGCGCGTGCCGCATCCATTGTGCGCCGCGTGATGGCCCATCCGTAAAATTCGTCGACCCAGTATTTGTGGTAACTCGCCACGTACAGCGGCCGGAGTCGCTCGGCCCAGATATCGGGCAGACGAGTGTCTTTGACGTAGAAAAGCAGTCCCAGACCGATGCCTATCCCGGCAACCAGAAGCGAAAGAATAATGAACAACCACTCCGTTGCCGTCTCGCTACCCAGCTTGCTCTCAATTGTGTGAGCCAGGTTGAATCCTTCGGTTTTGTAAGGACCAGCGAGTAGTTTCTGTGTTTCCCCCTCAGGGAGCGTTGTTAATGTTAATTCAGCGCGCTCGAAGATCAATCGTTTACCATAGCTGTCAAACATTTCTTCAGAACCGAAATAACGCGTAGCCGGATTCCAGATGATCGGATCTAAATACCTCACGATATTCAGTCGACCACCAACATGTTTGCCACCCGTAAACGCCGGGCTGATACCAACGAAGCCTCCGATTGTCGCCAGCACAGCAAGCACGACGAGCGGTATCCACATTGATGGAGGTGACTCATGCGGTAGGTGCGCACCATGAGGATGACCTCCGCGTCCATGCGTCGTAACATGCGTTGTGATGTCTTCATGAACCGGTCCAACATGCTCGCCAGGCTCGTGACGGGGACGGTCTCCCGCGGATTCAAGGTGGGCATCATGTGAGGCCAGACCTTTGTCGTAGGCTGAGGCATGTGCTTCATCGGCTTCGCCGCCGGCAGGTTGCTCCAGGAATTTTTCTTTTCCCCAGAAGGTCATCGCCATGAGACGTGTCATGTAAAACGCAGTACACGTAGCCGCTATGGTGCCGACGAGCCAAACGAGCCAGCCGAGGGGAATGTAGGTTGTAGATGCGGTGCTCCATAGGATCTCATCTTTTGACCAGAAACCGCTGAAGGGAATGATGCCGCAGATAGCGAGCCAGCCAGCGAGAAAAGTCATGTAGGTGTAGGGCATGTACTTCTTCAAACCGCCCATACGCCTCATGTCCTGTTCGTGATGCATGCCATGAATGACACTGCCGGCTCCGAGAAACATCAGCGCTTTGAAGAATGCATGCGTCATCACATGAAAGATCCCGATCGCAAAAGCGCCGACACCGCAGGCCATAAACATGAACCCAAGCTGCGATACGGTGGAGTAAGCCAGCACTTTCTTGATGTCGTTTTGGGTGATGCCGATGGTTGCAGCAAACAAAGCAGTGGCCGCGCCGACCAGCGCGACCACCAGCATCATAGTTTGTGAATGCTGAAAGATGACGTTTGTGCGGGTCACCATGTAGAGCCCGGCGGTTACCATCGTCGCGGCATGGATCAACGCAGACACCGGAGTTGGGCCTGCCATGGCGTCGGGTAGCCAAACGTGCAGCGGCAGTTGTGCCGATTTTCCGCAAGCACCTACAAAAAGACCAAGCGCTATCCACGACAAGATGCCCCAGTGGCCAAGCAACTCGAGCGGATAGTCTTTCGCCTGCGCAAACACGTCTGTATATTGGGCGGTGCCAAACGTCGCGATCACTCCAAAGATTGCGAGCGCAAAGCCGAAGTCGCCAATGCGGTTAGTAATGAATGCTTTCCGCGATGCGTTGGCGGCTTCCTGGCGATCGAAGTAGTAACCGATCAGAAGGTAAGAACAGAGCCCGACACCTTCCCAACCAACAAACATCATCACGAAATTCGAACCCATCACCAGCAGGAGCATTGAAAACATAAAGAGGCCCATGTAGGCGAAGAACCGGTAGAAGCCGTTATCACCGTGCATGTAGCCTGTAGCGAAGACGAAAATACAGAGGCCCACCCCTGTGACCACCAGCATGAAGATCGATGAAAGTGGATCGAGCTGATAACTCCACTCAATATTGAGCAGTGCGCTGCGGGGGAAATCAAAGGTAGCTATGGCAAATGCCTGGGGTCGGGCCCGTTCTTCAGGCGTCATCGCAGCGAGCTTCTTCTGCCGTTCTTTGTCCAGCTCAACAGCTTGCCGCGCTTCAGACCCTAAGTTGATATTAACAGCGCCGCCGGGAATCCAGTTGAACGAGTTTCCGTCCTTACTGGTGACATATGCGTTGGGCCAAACAGAGTTACTACCAAAACCGTATGAATAGACCGCGGCCAGACTGATCAGGAATGAAAGTGCAACAGAGCCGACGGCGATGCCGCCGATCAGCGGTTCGGAAAAACGGAACTTACGTCCCAGCAGACCATTGATAGTGGCGCCGAGTAGAGGCAGTATCGGGACTAGCCAGATGTATCGGTACATAAGAGTTGTCAGTGGTCAGTGGTCAATGGTCAATGGTTTCGTCTTCCAACTGACCACTGACAACGGACTACTGACACCGATTACCACTTCAACAGATCAATCTCATCGACCCAGATCGTCTCTTTGTTTCGATAGAGCGCGATTACTATTCCCAATCCGATGGCCGCCTCAGCTGCGGCAACCACGATCACGAATACGGCAAATATCTGTCCTGCCAGGGCATTTACGTTTCCGGTCTCCTGCAGATACCGCGAGAAAGCAATGAAGTTTAGATTGGCCGCGTTGAGAATCAGTTCAATCGACATGAAAATGACGATGATGTTGCGACGAGTAAGCACACCGGCAACGCCAATGATGAAAAGTATCGCCCCTATCACCAGAAATTTCGACAGGTCCGGATGTTTTGCGCTTTCCTTCATTTGGGACAGGACACCGCCGGAGGCTTCCTGAACCACGAACGCAAACACTGTCAGAATCATTGTCGACATAAGGGCAACGCGCTAAGTTCCGACTTCTACCTTCCCGACCTCAGGATGGCGCCTGAGCTCTTCTGGCAACTCTTCGGGCGCTACGTCGTCAGCGGACACTTCCTGTTTCAAGGTGCGCGCCAACATCACGGAACCAATGATCGCTACCAGCAACAACACGCTGGCGATTTCAAACGGCAGGGACGCATAGCGATAAAGACTTTGGGCCACGCTTTCCGTGTCTACGGTAATCTTCGTAGTACCAGTGCCTGACCGGGACAACGACTTTTCCTGATTGATCCGGTCTTCCGCGCCTTGAACCAATTTCGCTTCGTCGCGTGTGCGCAGACCCTGATACCCCTTGTTGACCGCGAAGAGCAGACCCCCGACCAGTAAAAAGCAGAAGATGAGACTGGCGCCCACCTGCCGAGGGTGGTTGAAAATCTCGTCTCGTCCACGTTCTTCAGCACCGACATTGACAAGCATGATGACGAAGAGAAAGAGCACCATGACGCCACCGACGTAAACCAGTATTTGCACCCCAGCGATGAATTCCGCATGCAGCAGAATGAAGAGAGCGGCCACTGAAACTAGTGACGAAATCAGAAAGAGAGCGCTGTGAACTGCATTCCGCGCCATCACGGTAAGCAGACCCGCGAAGATAGCGCAGATTGCAAACACCCAGAAGAAGACTGCTTCCCAACCTGTTAAGTTCATTGCTGATTTCCAATTGCCGATTGCCGATTCGACTTCGCTGCCGATTTCCGATGGCTAATTGCCAATTTCGTCCTTGCCAGCGCTGCTGCTGATATGCGCGACTTTGCCATGATCTTGGTCAGCTCATTAGCTTCATCGAGATAAAGGTTCAACAATTGTCGCCTTCAACAGTTGGCCTTCAATGATTAGTTCTAACCAGTAGGCGCTTTCATCAGCCTCTTCTTCTACAACTCCCAATTTTGCGATGAACTCCGCCTTTGATCGACCTCTACAAGCGGCCTGATAATTCGAACCAACAGAGGTTCCCGCTCTCACGAGTTGGCCACTCACAGTTCTACCTTGAACGGTATTCGGTAGAGCGGCAACTAGTTTCAAAATTCGCAACGCGAAACGCTTTGTCCGCTTCTTCAATTCGTCTGCATCCATGGCGTGAGGTCTCCAAATGAACGCAACACTCTTCAAAAATAGAGCCAATCGGCAATCGGCAATCAGGACGTGTACTTCACTGTCTCCCTGCCCTGCTCCAACATCTCTCGATTCCAAACGAAGCCGGCACGCGAATAGGTGGCGAGTTCGAAATCCTGCGTGAGCTCGAGACATGAAGTTGGGCAAGCCTCCTGACACAGAGCGCAGAACATGCAGCGAGAGGTGTCGAAAATAAACTCGTCAAGCACTTTCTTCTTGCGCGGCTTACCAGCGACGATTATTTCAACGTCCATTGCCAGCACGTCGATGCAGTCTTCCGGGCAGGCGATGGCGCAGAGGTTACACGCGATACAAAGAGTATCGTGGGTTTCCGGATCCATATTCAGGCGCGGCGCTCCATGAAACCGGGGAGCCACATCCGGTCTGACCTTAGGATACTGCTCGGTATAAATACCCTTCCCCGCCACCGAATCCTTATCGGTAACGGCGCCGATGTTGTATTTGAGCGTGAGCCTCAAACCCTTGAGCAAATCAATCATGAAGAAGCGTTTGAGTTTTAGAGCGAATTTTGGTTTTGGAACTTTTACTAGTGGCATGAGTCACCTTACCTATAATTGCCTATCGATTGCCAATTTCCGATTGCCGATTGTAGTGTGTCGACGGCGGTTGCTGTATCAATTGGAAATTGGCAATCGGCAATGTTCTTAACCTACCGGGACTGCCGGCTTCCCTTTCGGCAAATTCACCAGACGAATATTCCTTCTTTGCGTCTTGAGATTGAAATCACGCGAGCGCCAGTTGATATTCGACAACAGGAGTCCGGTAATTAGCAGACCAATCAACCCAAATAGGATCATCAGTCCTTTGCCGGCTGGCGCCAGATTCAGCCCCCGGCCAATCGAGTCGATAGTCTTCATACCGTGCCAACCATCCAGTGCTTGCACCAAAAATATTGCAAAGCCTGACAACACTATGTTGATAAGCGTGGAAGGAATCAACCATTTCCACCCGATATCCATTAACTGATCGTAACGAAACCTTGGCAAGGTCCAGCGCAACCAGAAGTAAACATAGAGAATGATAGAAGCCTTAAGCAAAAATGCCAGCAAGCTGATAACCACATAAAGATTGTGGTAACCGCGAGCCTCAGTTAACGAAAAAACAAAGGGCACATACCAGCCACCCAGATAGAGAGTCGTTGCCACTGCTGCGATTACAACCATGGCAGCATATTCCGCCATGAAAAACAGCGACCAGCGAAATCCAGAGTATTCGGTATGGAAGCCCGCTACCAATTCCGATTCGGCCTCCGGCAAGTCGAAAGGCGCGCGATTATTCTCAGCGATGCCGCTCACCAGAAAAATCAGAAAACCTGCCGGCTGATAAACGATGTACCAAATAGAATCTAAACCCTGCGCCGCCACAACGCCGGAAAGCGAAAGCGTGCGCGCAAACATGAGAGCGCCGATAAGCGACAGCCCCATCGCCACTTCGTACGAGACCATCTGAGCGCTTGAACGCAAGGCGCCAAGCAGAGCATATTTTGAATTGGACGACCACCCTGCGAGAATCAAGGCGAGCACACCCACGCTCGAAACAGCGAGCACCAACAACAATCCGATATTGACGTCGGTAATGGTGGCCCAATCAGGGCCAAACGGAATTACAGAAAAAACTATGAAAGCCGCGGCCACGGCGATATAGGGTGCGCAGAAAAAGATCCAGCGATCTGCCTTTTCCGGAATGAAATCTTCTTTGGTGAGTAGCTTCAGACCATCGGCGATCGGTTGCAACAGCCCCCACGGACCGACGCGCATCGGTCCGAGACGGGCCTGCATGAACGCCGAGATTTTTCGCTCGAGATATGTCGCGTAGGCCACCCAGAGTGCGACCAGGGTAACGACCAACCCAATTTGGATTAGCGGCCAAATGACGAAGTTTATCGTCTCAGCGCTAAAGAACCTCAACAGCAACTGGTCGATGAAGTTTATCGGAGCAAGAAGGCCTATGAGATGTTCCATTTTTTCGCTGTTCTCTGTGCAAGCTTTGTGTCCTCGCCAATCTCAAGGGCGAGCACTTGGCAACCATTAACCACTGAGACCGTGTGAACACAAAGCTTGCACAGAGAGAAAGTCTTTACCGGTCGATCTCACCCAGAACGATGTCGAGCGTACCAATAATCGCCACCACATCGGCCACCAGGTGGCCAATGCAGAGGGTTTTCAATGCCTGTAGATTGATCAGTGAAGGCGGACGCACTCTCACACGCCATGGTTGCGCTGTTCCATCAGACACCAGGTAGCAACCAATTTCACCTTTTGGTCCCTCAATCGAATGATAGTAGTCACCAACGGGGGGTTTCACTACTTTTGGCAACTTGGCATTCACAGGGCCATCAGGAAGGCCTTCCAGGGCTTGATCGATAATCCTGCGCGACTGTCTCATTTCTTCAAGCCGTACGAGATAACGATCATAGGTATCGCCGTTCTCACCCAGGGGAATATCGAAATCCATGTCGGCGTAGGCGGCATAAGGGCGCGCTTTGCGAATATCCCAGGCCACGCCGGAGCCGCGCAGGGCCGGGCCGGATAGGCCGATGGCAATCGCATCGGGACCGCTGATCACGCCGATGCCGACGGTGCGACTAAGCCAGATGCGATTCTCTGAGAGAACAGTCTCATATTCATCGAGTCGCTTGGGAAAGTTATTCACGAACTGGCGCACGTCCTCGTGGAAGCCGTCATAGGCATCGTTGGGCATGCCACCCACGCGCCAGGCGTGACAAGTTAAGCGCGCACCGAACTGGCGTTCAAATATCTTTAGAATCTCTTCTCGCTCACGCAAAGCCCACAGCAATACCGTAACCGCGCCAATATCAAGCGCGTGGGTCGCGAGCCATAGCAAGTGCGAAGCTATTCGATTCAGCTCCGTCAGAATGGTTCGCAAATAGTGCGCCCGCGGCGGCACGACAAGCCCCATCATCTGCTCGACTGTCTCCACCCAGACCAGCCCATTTGACACCGCCGCAATGTAGTCGAGCCGGTCCCAGTAAGGAGCAATCATGGTGTACATGCGATTCTCGGCAATCTTCTCCATTCCGCGATGAAGATATCCGATGTCGCAATCCAAATCGATAACGGTTTCGCCATCGAGTTTCAACACCACGCGCAAGACGCCGTGGGTCGAAGGGTGCTGTGGTCCCATATTCAGCACCATCTCGGGACTGTCGAGCAACGTCTCTTGAGTTGTCGCTATTTCTACCTGGTGCATAAAAACAGTTTAGAGTTCAAACCTTACTTTGCTTCGCTTTATCCAACCTCAAGTCAGTACGTTAAACTAAGCCGCCGGCAACTCCGTCGGTTGTGGTTTATAACAACCCGTCACTCGCCAGGGCTCGATAACCAAACCGATCTCTTCCGCTTCTCCGCTGGATCTCTTCTCCACCAGCTTCAGCACAATCGCACTCGCAGCGCTCGCTTTGTTCCAAACATTTCTTGGCTCCGCGCTTTCAGTCAAAACAAAGCCCGCCACCTTGGCCGAGTCGGGCGAATCGAAGACCTTAGCATCGTAATGAGTGGCGATCTCTTTTGGCGTCATTCGCTTTGTGCTTTGTGCTTTGTGCTTTGTACTTAGTACTTTGTTCGCCCAGGGTCGAAGATATTCAGATCTGGATAGTCAAAGTACAAAGCACAAAGTACAAAGCTCTATTTATCTTTGGGCATCACTTCCTTGTCACCACGAAAGATGTCTCGCATCATTCGCTCCTGCGGCACAGAAAGTATCTCCAAGCCGTAAGCGCGTCGCTGTTCCAACTGTTCACGTTGTACGTCGTTCATTTCAGGCAAGTGTTTCTTTGTCCATTCGTTCTCGACAAACTCCAGTGGGAAATCTTTTCGTAGAGGATACCCTTCCCAATCCGGCGGCAGTAACAAGCGTCGCAAGTCAGGATGATTACTAAAACGAATGCCAAACAGATCGAACACCTCGCGCTCCATCCAATTCGCAGCCGGCCACAATGGGGTCACGCTTTCAACTGCTTCCTCGGCTGTAGTCGCCACCTTCAAACGTATGCGTTCATTAGCCGGAATTGAATACAGGTTATAGACGACTTCAAAAGGAGCTTCCTTCCGGTCGGGAAAATGCACACAGGTAAGATCTGAAAGATAGTCGAAAGGTGTTTGCTCATCTCGCTTCAGAAAATCGCAGACTGCGACAATGCTGGCGCGATCTACTCTGATGGAGATTTGGCCGATAAACTCGAGAGCTTCACCAATTGCGCCTGCGAAAGCGCTTCTCAATCGCGCAACCAAAGGATGCGTACTGGCATCGGTCGGTTTGGGGCCTTCTTCCTTTTTCTTAACCGGAGGTTTTGGTGCGCCGGGAGCGGTGGGATCTGAGGGTTTCGACTCCAACGACTCTTTGACAGCTGCAACTCGCGTCTTGGCCTGTTCGACCATCGCGGCTTTTTCGGCGTCGGCTCCGGCGAGAGTGCCCGCGGCGGGAATTGCTGACGCCGGGGTCGTCCCAGAAGAATCTATTGTTGATTCGTCTGGCTTCCCGTGTTCGTTGGTATCGGGCTGCTTCGTGTCTTCTGACATAGATGCCCTACGGCTCGACGACTAGTACACTCCCGCTCGAATTCACGATCTGGTTTGTGGTCCGGTCACACACAAATAGGCGCGTAAATATCCCGCTCAGTTTTGCTTATAGTACAGAAGGACGGCGAAAATCGATTTAAACATGCGATTTACCTCGTGTCAACAGACTTCCAAATTTTGACACTGGTTCATTTTCATTGTTGAACAAACCTTCCAAAAACGAATCGTACAACAACACAAGCATCGAGATAGATAATCGCACCGAATGCTCATTTCTCATTGCTGGGTTCTGACTTCGACATAGGATGTTGAAACCAAGTCACGATCAGGGTTGCCAACGATCCAAAATTTGGCAGGGGTATTTGGCATTCAAGAGGCGTTGCCACTCAATTACAGAACCGAGGAGCGGTAGCGACCAGGTCATTCTGGGATGGCACTCAAGCATCGTTCTTACCAGCACCCGCCAGGAATACAAGGCTGGTGAAGCTTAGTCGAGTCTTGCGCACGTTTGACCCGGTCGCTACCGCTCTCCGGTTCTGACATTGAGTGTTACATTGCGGCCGCTGCTAATGTTTCATCGATAGGAGTCACGACTCAACGTCAGAACCGAGGAGCGGTAGCG